>VOFC01004636.1_pt1 | contig 33938 bp, 40 predicted proteins | sample 5384161 | NCBI WGS metagenome assembly VOFC01 (sample SAMN12384722, study PRJNA508395) | human gut metagenome | isolation source: healthy gut B | host: Homo sapiens
GCCGCTCCCGGAGCCGGGGGAGGAAAGCCACGGCCTCACGGCCTACACTCCTGCATCTCCGTGAGGGCCTGCGGCCGTTTGTGGCGCCTGCAGCGCGCCGCCGACCTGGAGAGCCTGTGGAACGCCATGCTGGACGATCCGCAGGACTTCGAGGACGAACGCCTGCCCTACTGGACGGAACTGTGGCCTTCCAGCATAGCCCTGTGCCGCTGGCTGGAAGAGCGCCGCGCCGAGATCGCCGGGCGCCCCTGCCTGGACCTGGGCTGCGGCCTGGGGCTCACGGCCATGGTGGGCCAGTGGCTGGGCGCGCAGGTCATCGGCATGGACTATGAGGAAGAGGCCCTGCGCTTCGCCAGCCTCAACGCCCGGCACAACGGGGTGTCCCCGCCCCTGTGGACCGTCATGGACTGGCGGCAGCCCGCCGTGCGGCCCCGCAGCATCTTCCGCCTTTGGGGCGGCGACATCATGTACGAAAAGCGCTTCGTGGCGCCGGTGATGCGCTTTCTTTCCCATGTGCTGGCCGACGACGGCGCGGCCTGGGTGGCCGAGCCCGGACGCGGCGTGTACGAGGCCTTTTTGCAGGCCCTGCACGGCGGCGGCCTGGAAGGGCGGCGCGTGTTCAGCGAGCGCGTGGAGCCCCTGTACGCCCAGCCCGTGCCCGTCACGGTGGCCGTGTGGGAGATCCGCCGCCGCGTCCGGCCCGCATAGACCGGGAGCGCCGGCGGGGGGCCCTCCCGCCCCGGTATCATCCGCCCCTTGCCTGTGCGGGCACGGGACCGTTTGCAGTCTTGGAATGTCGGATAAGATCGAGGAACCCTTGCCTGCGCGGGCGCGGGACCGTTGCCCGCAGGTCTTGCGGCCGGGATGCGCCGGCCGGGGCCTCCCGCATCCTCTGCCGCAGCGGCTCCGGCATGAGGCGCGCCTGCGGCCGTCATCCGGCCTGTCTGCCTTTTGCGGCCCATTTTTGCGAGGGGCGCCGCGCCGGCGGGCAGGGCCGGGGAAAGGCCTCTGGATTTTCAGGAAGATTTTGCTAGATTCACCACCGGGCACCGCCGGACGGTGTCCCGGCCGCATGAGGGCGAACAATGGGAAAACTGACACGTTTTGGTGTTTCTCTGGATGAAGAGCTGCTGGAACCTTTCGACGCCCTGTGCGCCGTCAAGGGCTACAGCAACCGCTCCGAAGCCATCCGTGACCTCATCCGCAAGGCCCTGGTGGCCGAGGAATGGCATCAGGCCGACGGCCAGGGCGCGGGCACGCTGACCCTGGTCTATGACCATCACAAGAACGATCTGGCCCGCCGCCTGACCCAGATGCAGCACGACGAGCATGACATCATCATCGCCACCCTGCATGTGCATCTGGACCATCACAACTGCCTTGAGGTGCTCATCCTCAAAGGCGAGGCCGCCCGCGTGCGGGCACTGGCCGACAAGCTCATTTCCTGCAAGGGTGTCAAGCACGGCACCTTCAGCGGTACAACTACAGGACAGGATCTCGCATAATGGAAGACGTGCAACGCCATGCCCCCAAGGTTCCCATCAATATCGACCGCGTCGGCATCCGCGGCATCACCGTGCCGCTGCTGGTGCGCGACCGCGCCCAGGGCAGCCGCCAGACCGTGGCCCGGGTGGATCTTGGTGTGGATCTGCCCGCCTCGTTCAAGGGCACGCACATGAGCCGCTTCATCGAAGCGCTGGAAGGATGGAACGACGAAATCAATTACCAGTCGGTGCGCCGCCTGCTGGCTACGGTCAAGGAACGTCTGGGGGCACGGCGCTCCTATGTGCGCTTCTGTTTCCCCTATTTCGTGCACAAGCCCGCGCCTTCGTCGGGCATCAGGAGCATCATCTCGTATGAATGCCGCCTGACCGGGGAGCTGGACGAGAAGGGCCAGTCCTTCCTGCTGGAAGTGGACGTGCCCGTGATGACCGTGTGCCCCTGCTCCAAGGCCATCAGCCGCGAGGGCGCGCACAGCCAGCGCACCATGATCCGTCTGGCCGTGCGCATGTCGGGCTTCAGCTGGATCGAGGAATTCATCGAGATGGCCGAGGCTTCGGGCTCGTCCGCCGTCTATACCCTGCTCAAGCGCGAGGACGAGAAATACGTCACCGAACACGCCTTCGCCCAGCCCACCTTCGTGGAGGACGTGGTGCGCAACGTGGCCCAGCGGCTGACGGAGCACGAGCATGTGCGCTGGTTCCGCGTGGAGGTGGAGAGCATGGAATCCATCCACAGCCACAATGCCTTTGCCTGCATCGAGCGTGACCTGCGCACGCAGGACGGACAGGCCTAGCAGGCACGGGAAGGAAGCCGGGATCTCCCGGCTTTTTTTTGCACGTCGCTGCGGTCAAAAAATTTTTCCCAAAAAGTTTTTTACACTGGACAGCCGCCTGTGCTAAGACACTCACGCCCAAGCTTCGTATGGCCTTGGGGCGGGACAGGCCGTCCGGCCGCTGCCCGGCCCCTCCAGGGACTGTCCCTCTGCCGGCGGCTCACGACCCCATCCCTGCCGCCCGGGCCCTTCCCCCCGTTTTGGTTGCGATTTCTTACCCCGGAGAAAGCATGCGTCTTGTTCCAAGACTGCTGATACCTTGTCATGGGCCTGCTGGCCTGAGCGCCGGTTGCGCCTCCCATTCCGGGTCCGGCTCTTCCGGCTATCCCGAGGAATCCTGGTACGCGCAGCGCCAGCGCGCGGCGCAGGAAGCCCGCTTCCGCCGTTCCTATGAAGCCGTCTTCGATGAGAGCGTCGAGGAGAGCGGCCCCCGGCAGGCCAAGGCCGTGCAGGTGGCCCGTTCCGCCATCGGCACCCCCTATGTGCCCGGCGGACGCAATCCCGGCGGCTTCGACTGTTCCGGCCTTGTCCAGTGGGCCTACAAGAGCGTGGGCATCAACCTGCCGCGCACGGCCCGGGAACAGGCGGTTGTGGGCAAACGCATCACCCGCGTGGAAGACATGCGCGCCGGTGACATCGTGGCCTTCCACCATCCCCGCCGCGGCTACCATACGGGCATCTATGTGGGGGACGGGAAGTTCGTCCACAGCCCCCGCCGCCGGACCCGCGTGCGCATCAACAGCCTTGACGATCCCTATTTCAGGACTACCTTCATGGGAGCCCGCCGCGTGGAAGGCAGCGACGCCTTCAGCGCCGAGGAACTGCGCATGGCCGCCTATGCCGAAGAGCAGGCCGTGCGCGAGATCTCGCACAGCCGCAGCAAGAGCAAGGCCGGTGTCAGCCAGAAGAACACGCGGGACAAAAAGAGCAGCGTCCAGAAGAGCAGCCGCGGCAAAAGCAAGAGCAGCGTCAGCCGGAAGGGCGGCAGCGCCCAGAAAAAGAGCAGCGTCCAGAAAAGCAGCCGCAGCAAAAGCAAGAGCAGCGTCCAGAGAAAGAGCAGCGCCCAGAAAAAAAGCAGCGGAAAGACGTCTGCCCGGCGCAGCAGCCAGGGACGCACGACCAAGAAATAGCCCGTCCTTTCGCCGGCAACGGGAGGGCGGCATGACCCGGACCCGTGCGTCCGGCATACACGGGAGTGAACCATGCTTCCCCTCATGAGCCCCCAGGACGTCCAAAGGAAACTGGAAGCCGGCGAGATCCGGCTCGTGGACATACGCGAACCTGACGAAGTGGCGTCCCTGCGCATCGAAGGCGCGGAGATCGCCCCCCTGTCGGTCATCCGCTGGCAGGATTTCCGCCCCGTGACCGACAAGCCCGTGGTCTTCACCTGCAACTCGGGCCGCCGCACCAAGAACAGCAGCGACCTTCTGGAACAGCTGGCCGCCGGTGAGGCCTGGCAGATGGAAGGCGGGGCCGCGGCCTGGGACAAGGCCGGTCTTCCCGTGGTGCGCGGCCGCCGCAGCCTGCCCATGTTCCGCCAGATCCAGATAGGCGCGGGCGGCATGGTGCTGCTGGGCCTGGCCCTGGGCCTTGCCTGGCCCCAGTGGCTCTGGCTGAGCGCCTTTGTGGGCGCGGGCCTGGTCTTTGCCGGGGTGACGGGCTTTTGCGGTCTGGGCCTGCTGCTGGCCCGCATGCCGTGGAACAAAAAATAGTCTGCCCGCGCAGATGATGTTTTCCCGAAGGGGAAGGGCGCTCCTGCCAGGGGTTCCCTTCCCCTTTCGTTCACCCTTCACCATACACAGACGGCCCGTACCGGGCGTTTTCGGAGGCGGCATGACCTTCTCCTGCGCACTGCCCAGCAGCCTGCACGCATACTGTTATCATCCCCCCTCACCGTCGGCTCCCCGTCCCCTGCGGGGACGGCTGGCCCCCAGTCCCACGGGATACATGCATCTGGGCAATGCCTGGGCCTTCCTCCTGGCCTGGCTGGCGGTACGCAGCGCCGGCGGGACGCTGGTCCTGCGCATGGAGGACATTGACCCGCAGCGGTCGCGCCCCGCATATGCCAGGGCCCTGGTGGAGGACTTGCGCTGGCTGGGGCTGGACTGGGACGAGGGCCCGGCCGTGGACGGCGTCATCCCGGCCGACGGCAGCGACATGACGGAGCAGGGCCCGTGCGGCCCCTATTTCCAGAGTGCCCGCACGGCCCTGTATGATGCCACGCTGGATGCCCTGGAGCGTGCCGGGCTGGTCTATCCCTGCTACTGCACCCGCAAGGAGCTGCGCCAGCTGGCCGGAGCGCCCCATGTGGACGATGCCGGGGCCCCCTATCCCGGCACCTGCCGTCATCTGGGCCCGGAAGAGCGGCACCGGCGCGAGGCCCAGGGGCGGCGTGCCTGCCTGCGCCTGCGCTGTCCCGAGGGACGTTTCCATTTTCAGGACGGCCTGCTGGGCGGGCAGTCCTTCACGCTGGAGGACTGCGGCGGCGATTTTGCCCTGCGCCGTTCCGACGGTGTGGTGGCCTACCAGCTGGCCGTGGCGCTGGACGATGCCCTGATGGGCATCACCCAGGTGGTGCGGGGGCGCGACATCCTGATGTCCACGCCGCGCCAGCTGGCCCTGTTGCGTCTGTGGGGCTTCGAGCCGCCCGCCTATGCGCATATCCCGTTGCTGCTGGACGGGCGGGGAGAGCGTCTGGCCAAGCGTCACCAGAGCCTGGGGGTGCGCGAGCTGCGCCGCCAGGGGGTAACGGCGGCGGAGATCGTGGGCGTTCTGGCCCTTCTGGCCGGTCTGCGCCCGGACATGCGGCCGGTGGCGGCAGCGGAGCTGCTGCCGGACTTCCGGCTGGAGCGGCTGCCCCGCCATGACGTCTGCCTGTGCGATCTTCCCCGCATACCGGACTGGCTGCGCCCCCTGTGTCTGCCGTGCTGACGGGCAGATTTGTCTTTTATGGAAAAAAAAGCTATGCTTAACTCTTAAAATTTCTTGCCCGTTGTCGGGCTGGAGGCAATATGAGCAAGGTTCTTGATAAGGCCTTTCTTGACAGCGTGTTCCCCCCGGAACGCACGGAGGCGTTTTTCGACGCCCTGTTCGGCGGTGCTGAGGAAGGCGCCTATGACATCGTGCTGGTCTGCCGCTCCGAAGGAGAAGGAAAGGCGGAACTGGCTTTTGAGCTGCACCAGCGTCCCGGAAAATGTCTTGCCTGCAATCTGACCTACGGCCTGCCGCAGGTCTTCCAGCGCCATCCTGTCCTCAATGTGGCCGGTGTGGCCCGCGCCGTGGCGGAAAAGCTGGGCTGGCCGGCGGACAAGGTCCGCTGGTGGCTGGGGCATACCGAGGAAGTCAGCCGCAGCCTGCACGTCATCCCCCTGTACCTGGAAAGGACTGCCGACTGATCTGGAAGGCAGGACATATTTCCGCTTGACAGTCAGGCCGTATTTTGACACAACAAACCGTCCGCCAGCTTAGCTCAGTTGGTAGAGCAGCTGATTCGTAATCAGCAGGTCAAGAGTTCAAGTCTCTTAGCTGGCTCCAGAAAGAAATAAGCCCTTACGGAAATCTCCGTGAGGGCTTTTCTGTTTGGGGTTCCACCGGGGGCCATGAAAACGAAAATCAAAGGGTGCGTGCGTGAGGATGGGGGCGCGGATCATTGCCTATACCGCTTAGTTTCTTCTTGGGAATAAGTTTGCGGCGCTATTGGCAGCAATTTGCGCGCGTATTGGCAGCAGAAAAGCAACAAACAAGGCGGGATTTCTCCCGCCTTTTTTCGTTATTCCGGTTGTCGTTTGGGGTATGGAAGTATCGGCATACGCAGGCAGCTTGATCCAGTCCGTTTTCAGGAAGCGGACGTAGCGGAACTGCCGCAGCTTATGCAGTTTTGCCCGTTCTAGGTTGGCCCGCAGGTATGCTCCACGCTTGCCGCTCTTGAGGTGGGCCGTTACCAGCAATTTGTGGTAGACCTCGCCGTCCAGCTCGTAGAACGGGCTTTCATGGAATCCCAGGTACAGAAAGCTGCACGCCTGATAGACCACGCCCAGGCCCTGGCAGCGTTCGTCCGCATAGGATTGTACCCAGGCCACGGACGGGCAGGCGCGACGGATGTACTTCAAAGCATAGCTGATGGCCCGGCTTTCGCTGTTGCGCGGGGCATCGTCCGACAGCCACATGCGGTTCAGTTCCATGTACTGGCCCTGCACGGTGCCTTCCACGACCTTGCCAGCTCTGGCCGGGTTGAGGGCATAGCCCCATTGCAGGACGCCCTCGAACGCGCCTTCACGGAAGACGCCCAGGTGCAGGTAGCTGTTATTGACCACGCGGTGACTGTAATGGTGCTCGATGATGACGGCGCGGGCCGTGGCACAGGGTATCTGGGCCACATAGAAGTCGGCCGTGCCGAATCCCTGCGGCCCTGTTTCCCCCATGATGTAGCCGGGCGGTCCGGCCAGGGGCGGCAGCCAGTCGCTCAGGACCGGCGGATGGTATGGTCTGCGTGTTGCGGCCACGGTGCCTCCACAGGAGAGGCTCCACGGCCTGCATGATCGGGGCGCGTGGCCCGCAGAATGGTGTACGCCCCACAGCGGGGGCACTTGAACTCGATATGGGCATCTTCGGCCCGGCCTCTGGCCAGCAGTTTGCCGCAATGGCGGCAGCGGATCTCGGTAAAGGTCTCCATCTCTAACGGTTATGGGTTGCGCCCCGGTGTCCGCCCTGATAGGCTGTTGCGCGCTCGTCCCGAGCACTACAGTCGGCGGATACTCCGCACGGGATTCCCCTTCCCGTGTGGGGCCGTGGTCTGGTGCTGTGACACCAGGCCGGTGGGGGCGTTGCCGCGCCCCCGCCACTGTCATCCGGTCACCAGGAGGAAGGTATGGCGACCTATAAGGAAGTTCTGGCCATGTGCAAGGAGCTGTACGTGAAGCAGCATCCCGAGGCCCAGCGTGGGCCGGGCATCAAGACGTGCCATATCGCCCATGCCAAGGAATTGCTCGGCGTACCCAAGAAGCCCCGTCACTCATTGCGTCCCCGCAAATATCCCTGCCCGCCGGAAAAGCTGCCGCTCGTCCGGCAGGCCTTCATCGCCTTGGGTATGCTGCCGCCGGAAAACGACTAGCAAGCTCCGCCAGCAGCCTTTCCCGTCTTTCTACCACTGCCGAAGCCTCTTTCCGCCCCATGCGCGGGCCACGGTGCCCTTCAAGACGTATCCACCAGCGTGTGGCATGGCAGTTCTCGGCCCTGACCTGTCCGCCCGCTGTGGCCACCAGCCCCCGGCAGACACCGGGCAGCCAGTTGGCCGGACGCAACAGGCCGCGCAGGCCTTCGTCGTTCCATGCCTGCCCCAGATGGGCCAGCCAGTCCCTCACCATGATATGCCAGCCGCGCCAAGCACGGGGCTGGTCAAAGACGCAGTCCACGGCCTCGATGCTGCCGCCGTGATGCGCCCAGGCCCCGAAGGACCGCACGTCGAAACGGTCTGGAGCGCCCCAGTTGCGGATCAGGCAGCCCCGCAGCATGACCCGCATGCCGGACTGCGCTTCCGGTCCCCGCCGCCCGAAGTCTTCGAGGATACAGTCCTCGAAAATGACGGTCTTGCCGCGTTCAACGTTCAATTTATCCGTATCCCCGGAGCCGCACAGCACCAGCTTGCCCGCGCCCCGGATGACACAGCGCCGAAAAACGGCACTGCTGCCCCATACCACGCCCACAGCCTCATCCAGCTGATCCAGCGGGCAGGCGGACAGGTCAATGAGGCAATCCTCCACCAGCCAGTCCTGCCCGTTGCTCATATCCAGGCCATGCCCGCCCGTGTCCGGAGCGGTGATGGTCTGGCCCGCCAGGCTATACGTCATAGTCCACGACCACGGCCTGCACGGCCTCCACGGTATCGGCGGCATCCACGGCGGCCAGCAGTTCGTCCCGGCGGGACGTATGTAACGCAAGCAACGTATCCGGGCCGTCAGGGTCAACTGCCGCCAGAGAAGCGGCGGCCACAGACACCTCGGCAGATGATGACGGGCTGGAGGCGGGCATTGTCAGGCTGGCCACGATGGCGGCATCACAGGCGGCCTTGATTTCATGGGCTTTTTCTTCTTTGAGGCGGGACAGCGGCTTTTCCGGGCGCACCGTGATCGCGCCTTCAGGGAGCGGGCCAAGGTCCTCAGTATAACGCGGCTGGCTCTGCCAGTCGTCGCCTTGGGCAGGCAGCCAAAATGGAGTGCCCCCTTGTTTGGTGCCCGTGCTGTCCAAATGCTGGCGGTGGTCTTCCACCGTTTCCCAGGCTGTCCCCGTCCAGCGGGCGACATGCCCTTCAGCGATCGAGGCAGGCGGCGGCATCGTGGTGGCGTAGGCGCTTTGCGTCAGCGGCGTGCCGTTAAGCACCTGGGCAGGGCGGCTGCCCGTATGCACACGGTTCTGAGGATCAAAGGTGTACAGCGTCGGAATGGAAGACATATATCTATCCTCTTGAAGGTATTGTTTATTTGGGGACACCAACAGTTTTTCAGAAATTGGGGGCTAGGGGGACGATACCGCCTGGGGGCTACAATAAACCGGGGATTCCCAACATTTCTGGTGTGGTTGGACATGCCGATTTCTCTTCTGGAAGCATTATGGGGCATTTTATCGCTCTGGCATCTCAAATGTCTTCTTTTGGGACAAAACCGGCGTATGGAAAAATGACGTACAATGGATGCATCTCGTTCCAGCAGCATCTACGGAGCATCCCCACAGTCATGCCGCCAGCGTGAATCAGCCGGTCTGCCTATACCTGGGCAGACCTGCCTAAGTAGATAACAAGGGGCTGCCAAACATGTTGAGGGACATTCTGGGGGCCGGTAGGAACGACCGATGCTGCGGAGAACCTGACGGAACTCAAATTGCGATTCCCAATGCCGTTATTGTTGGTAGTCGACCTGACGGCTTCAGTGCGGGAGTGCCCGCCGACCCCCTTGATCCCGGCGTAGTCGATACCAAATGTCCCCGTGATATTCCTGATTTCATCACGGCCCCATCCTCCGGCCTCTTTGCCACTTTCCTGCCCCCAATTTCTGAAAAACTTTTTGTAGGCCCATAAACTTCGGTTAAAGCGGACTTTTGGAAGCCTACAGCAGTCTTTTCAGAAATTGGGGGCTGGGGAGTGAAGAAGAGGCTGGTACTATTTAATGGTATTACCGGTGGTTGGACAGGAGATTTCTCTTCTGGGCATTATGGAGCATTCTCGTCATCTCAAATGTCTTCTTTTGGGATAGGAAACGGATCGTATGGAAAAATGAAAACGACAATGGACGCATCACGTTGCTCGCCCATTTACGGGAGAGCTACAACTGTTATGCCGTCCAGCATTAACCAGCCGATCATCCTATACTTAGGAAGACCTGCCTAAGTAGATAACAAGGGGCTGCCAAACATGTTGAGGGACATTCTGGGGGCCAGTCGAGATTGAAAGCGATGCATCAAAACCGAGTGATGTATTGGAACTCAAATAACTACCATCCCAATGATCAAAAACTTGTGATCCACCTGACGGCTTCAGTGCGCCAGTGCCATTGCGCGATCCTGCATGGGCGAAACCGATATTACCTGTAATATTTCGGATTTCATCCCGTCCCCAACCCCCTGCTTGGGAGTCCGCTCCCGGCCCCCAATTTCTGAAAAACTGTCCGCTTAGGGCAGGAGTGTACAATCCCGTAGGGTTGAGCGCGTTGGGGCGCCACTTGCCCAGATTGGCGGCCTGTTGCTCGCTGCTGGCATCCCAGGGCAGCAGTATGCCCTCGAAGCCCCCGGCGTCATAGAGAGCCTTTAGCTCCGGCCAGTCCGCGAACAGAACGGCATCGCCGTTGGCCCAGCAATGATTGGCGGGCAGGTGGTGCTGCGCCAGTAGCGGGGCACGCCGATCCGCTTTTGCGCCATTCTTCCATATAGTCGCTGGTCTGCTGCAGGACCTTCAGCACGCCATTTTCCACGGTGCAGGTGGTGCCGTCGGGCCGCATGATGCCGTTCTGCGCCAGTGTCGCCGTCAGCACGGAAAGCAGGCCCTTGGCGGTGACGTCCAGCCCGCTGCCCACCTGCACGAGGCCGGGCTTTGCCTTGGTGGCCAGTCCGGGCTTGGCGTTGGTGATGAGCTGGCCGATGGCCTGCCAGAGCTGGCCATTGTCGCTTTTTTTCAGCTCCAGCCCGGCCCCGGTGATGACCGCCACCAGCTCCTCCTGCACGGCATTGAGCCATTCGGCGGAAACGGTGGTGGCCGCCACGGGGACGGCGGGATCGCCTTCGGTGAATTTGTGGTCCGGCGTGGCCGTGGCCGTGTCGATGCGATGCATGGCTATTCCTCGATGTAGGCCACAAGGCCCACGGTATGCGCGGGCTTGCGCCAGTTGATGATGCATTCAAGAATGGGATCGCCCCAGGTGCGCAGGGCCTCGCCCGCCACGGATTGCCCCGCTTTGAACTCGCGCGGGGCATCGCCGGGGGCCGTCACCAGAAACGCATGGCACCAGCCGCCATTGGTCAGGGCATCCCCGGCGGCACTGTGCCCCGCCTTGAACTCCCGGTATTCCGTGACCTTGGCCTCATATCCGGCCAGGGCCGCATAGCGGCGCAGCCAGGCCTGGGAGATGCCGCCGCGCTCCTGCAAGGCCACGGCCAGCAGGGCCAGGCGCTCCTGCAACAGCTGGCCGCCCAGGGCGCAGGGGCCGGGCAGGCCGTAGACCCGCTCGTAATCCTCCAGCCACTGCTGATAGAGGAAGGGCCGCAGCCCGCCCACGGCATGGGCGGCATCGGCCTGCACGCGATCCAGCTCCCGGCCTTCCATGGCCAGCGAGGCGGCCAGATGCGGCCCGGATGGGGCATAGCTGACCGGCGGCAGCAGGGCCGCCAGCAGGTCGGCGTGCGGCATTACAGGGCCTCCAGCGTCAGGGTGCCCAGGCGGCACCATTGCAGGTCAGTGGGCTGCACGTTGGCGGCCGGGGCGGTGATGACCACATCGGCCACGCCAGCCAGACCGGACACGGCGGCGGCGCAACGGGACAGCACCAGGGGGCTCTCCGGGGCGCAGGTCCGCGATCTCGGCCTCAAGGGCGGCCCGCACGTCGGGACGCAAGCTCTCCAGAGTGGCGGAAGCGGCCACGCGCAGCTTGAGGGTCATGTCCACGGACAGGGCCAGAGGGGCGTAGACCGTGGCCAGGGCCGTCACGGGCCGTTCGGCGTCGATGTGGGCCTGACAGGCGGCCACCACGTCCTCGCCGGGGATACCGTCCGGGCCGGTGATGACCACATCCACCGTGCCCGCGCCCTGCCGCAGCGGGTAGACCTGGGCATCGGCCACGCCGGGCACTTCCCGCGCCCAGCGCCGGTAATCCGCCGCCGTGCCGCCGGAAGGCGGGTTGCGCATGTATTCCAGCAGCCTGGCCAGCAGGGTGGCGTCGTCCTCGGCATCGCTGCCGCCGGTGAGGGTCAGGCGGGCGGCGGACTGCACGCCGGACGGTGCGGCCAGCAGGGTCACCGGGGCATCGTCCAGGTCGGGCAGCGCCCCGGCATCCACGGCCTCGCAGGGGACGGCGGCCGTGGCGGCCTCTGCCGCTCCGGACAGCGTCGCACCGGCCGTGGTGCGGTACAGCACGCCGGACAGATCCTTGGCCTGCGTGCCTGCGGGCACCACGGCACCGGTACGGCCCGTCAGGGTAAGCGTGCCCGTGGCCCGTGTGGCGGCCTTGCGGGTGATGCCGCGCAGGGCGCAGTGCTGCTCAAGATATTCGGGGTCCGCCGTGTCCGGCAGCAGCTGGCGGGCCTGCCAGGCGAGGAAGTCGTACAGGCCGGACACCGCCGAGGCCGTGGCGCTGGAGCGGACGTACAGATCGCTGTCCCTGTCCTGCGGGGCCGTGGGGTCAAGGTTGGCGGCATCGCGCAGCATGCGCTGCCGGATGGCGGCAAAGCCGGGGATGGTATAAGGCATGTCAGGCTCCCACAGGGACGAAATGCTCATAGCTGTAGCGCTGGCCCGTGGCGTCGGTGACGGTCACATGCAGCAGGCATCGCCCGTCATGCGGCTGCTCGGCGCTGACCTCCACGGCCCGCGCCCTGCCGTCGTCCAGCAAGCCTTGCAGGGCCTGTTCCGCGTACTGGCGGGCCAGCAGGGCAATGCGCGGCACGTCCTTTTCCCGCGCCAGCTCATGCAGGCGGCTGCCCAGGGAGGTGTCGGCCCACCACGAGCCCAGCGGGGTCATAAGGCGCAGGTAGACGGCATTTTCCAGGCGGCTGATGCGCGCGCCGGTATAGTCGCCGGTGGCAGGGTCTATCCAGGTATCCATGCCTCAAAGACTAGCGGGCATGGGCGCAAAAAAAGGTGGAAGCTGTTCAGCGCTTCCACCCTTTCCTGGGTTGGGGTGCCGTGCTTACTGCGGCTTGCCGGTAGAGCCGCCGCCCGTCTGGACACCGGTATGCGTGTGCCCGGTGAGGCTGATGCCGCCCGCCGTATGATCGCCGGACGAGGTGATGCTGCCGGTCTGTGTGATGTTGCCGCGCAGCGTCATGTCCGCCGTCATCTCCACGCGGTCGCCCTTCTGGCCGGTGGCGGTCATGTTGCCCGTCACGGTGGTTTGCGGGGTATCCAGCACGATGCCGCTGCCCGCTTCCACCGTCACCTGCTGCCCCGCCGTCAGCCGGGCGCTGTTTTTGACGTTGATGGCCAGCTCGTCACAGTCGATCTCGATGACGCGGCCCTGTTTGATATGGATATACGCGCCGTCCTGGCTGTACATGCGCGCTTCTCCCGGCCCCTACCTTTGAGGCGGTAGGCCGCGTTTTTCCGTGGCGATGATGACGCTGGCGGAGGTGCGCCCGCCCAGGGGGACCACGATGAGGTCGCTGCCTTCGGGCACGCCGCTGGAAAAGCCGAACTGTTGCAGCACCTCCACGGCCTGGGCCTGTTCCCCGGCCAGGGCATCGGCCTGCGCCAGTTGCAGGCCCGGCGCGTCATTGCGGGCCGTGAGGCGGGCGCGGTAGGGGAAGCGCAGTCCGCGCAGGGCACGGGCTATGCGGCTTTCGATGATCTCGATGATGCTCATGGTGGTCTATCCGGCGCAGAGGTCGCAGGTGCAGCAGTCGCCGCCCTTTTTGTGGTGTTTGCGTCTGGCCTTGGGAGCCGTATCCGGCAGCCACAGCGCCCAGGGCCGCAGGTAGAGGGTGGAGACGGTGCCGCCCTGACGGTCACAGGACAGGGTGCGCCGGGCCAGCATGGTGTCCACGTCCAAGCCCAGGGGCGGGGAAATGAGGCGGATGTGCATGCCCGGCTCCCATACGGCCCCGCTGTCCGTGCGATGGCCCCGCACGCGGGCCACGGCCTGCCAGCTCTCGAAGATGGCATCGGAAAGCAGTTTGTTGGCCCTGGCCTGCGCCTGGGCCGTGGTCTCCAGGTGGGCGGCATCGCGGATCAGGGGCCGGGAAAAGCCCGCCTCGGCGTCACGGGCCACGGCCTTGATGGCGGGCTGTGCGCCCTCGTGTTCGTCGCCCGTGCCCTGGCCCAGCACTGTCACCTCCGACCAGCGGCGCTGGCAGTTATCCTCCAGGGACAGGTCCTGCACGTTGTTTTTGGTGCCCGTCGTGTCCAGGATCAGCTCGGCGTCCACGGCCCGGCCATAGTCCGGGGCGGCCACTTTCAGCACACCGTCCGGCGTGAACCACGGCCACAAGCCCGCCAGTTCGGCGGCCCGCTCCAGGGCTTCCCAGGCGCTCATTCCCGGTTCCACAGTGACCTTCTTCCGGCTGTCTCCGCCCTGTACGTCCATGCGGTCGATGCCAAGTGGGCGCAGGTAGGTGGCGCATATCTCCGCCAGGGTCAGCTCGCGCCGGGCCAGCACGGGCGCGGAGCAGTCCAGCAGGACGCCCGCCCGGTCCCTGCCGTGCAGTTCCAGGCGATGTTCTCCCTTGGCCAGACGGCGGCGCACGGCGTCCACACGGCCCGTGAGGATCACGTCCGTACCCAGACGCACCTGCACCTCGGCCCAGGGCTTTACATAGTCGGGGATGGCCGCAGCCGGGATGCCCAGGGACAGGCTCCAGGCATCGGCGGGCGTGAAAAAGTCGCTGTCTATGCTGTAGCGTTCCCAGTCCCTGTGCTCATGCCCGGCGATGGCCAGGGTGATGGCATCGGTATCAGCGGACATAAACAAGCAGCTCCTGATTTGGGTCGATGCGCCAGCCGTTACGACGAAGGAAGTTACGGATGGCGACAGCAAGGCCGACGCGGTACGGTGAAGGACGCTCCGTGCGCTCAACGGACATAAACAAGCAGCTCCTGATTTGGGTCGATAAAATTGGGATTGCGCACTTGCGGATTGATGCGCCGCAGCTCGTCCGCGCGGGTGAAGTCGCCGTAGAGGCGGTGGGCCAGCAAATGGAAATTGCAGGCCAGCCCGGCGGTGCGTATGGCCAGCGGCGGACGGGCATTGAGGGCGGCCTCGGCCAGCTGCTGCATGGCCCGCGCCGCTGTGCGCAGGCATTCGCAGACGGGATGCACGCTGCCCTGGGGCAGGGCCGCCGCCGTATAGTGCAGGGCGTCATCCAGCCGTGCCCGTACATTGCCCGCCAGCCCTTCGATCTCGCCCGGCGTCAGTGCGGGGGTGGCCATATCGGCCTTGAGCGCCTCGCTGGCGGCCTGTGCCGTGGCCTGGGCCTCCAGCAGGGTCACATGGGTGACGGCCACGCCCTGCGGCGTCCGGGCGCTGCCCGCCTCCGGCACCGGGATGGTCGCCACGGCGGGGCGGGGCACGCGCAGGGCCAGCTGCGCCTCGGCCTTGCCGGACAGGGCGCTCTGTGGGCCGGATACCCAGGCGGGGCCATAGGCTCCGGCCCCGGTGGCGTAGGCCTTGACGGCTTCCGGGGCCGTGAGGGATACGAGCGGCAGTGCCGTGGAGAGGACGCCGAACGCGGAGACCACGGACGAGGAGGCGCTGGCGGCGTCGGCTTGCAGGCCGCGCACCACGGCCTGCGCGTCGGCCACGAAGGCGGCGGGCACGTCCCATAGGACAGCACGGAACGCACCACACTGCGCCCGGCATCCAGCACGTCCAGCACGCCCTGCAATTCCGTCTCCACGCGGGCTTTCATATTGGCGGCGGTATCCGCCCACTGGCCCAGGGTCTTGCCCAGCTCGCTTTCCGACAGGCCCAGGGCCTCGTCCAGGCTGGCAGAAATATCCGCCAGCGCCTGTTCGGCCAGGCTGCGGCTGGAGGTGGCCCCGAAAAGGGGTTATCCGTGACGGCTTCCACTGCCTCAAAGGTTACGGTGGCGTAGTCGTGCCGCTCCGCGCTGTGCTGTATCTGCCAGCGGCGCACGGCCACGGTGAGGCTGCCGAAAACGGGATGGATCAGCTCGCCCGGCCCGGCCTCCTCGAAGGCGGCCACCAGCGCCTTGATCCTGCTCTCGTAGGCCACGCCCCAGAAAATGGCGGTCACGGGGATGACGCGGGGCTTGCGGCCCAGGTCCTCTACCTCGGCCCCGGAGCGGTACGGGTATTCATGGATGCACAGGGCCTTCTCGCCCCGGTCTTCCACACTTTGCACGTCAAAGGTGACGCCCCGGAAGGAGGCGTCCTGCAACGTCAGATTCCATGCCATGCTAACGCCCCTCCCCGGCGGCGTGGGTTTGCTAACGGCGTGCGGCTTCGCGGATCATGATGTCCTCGCGGCTCTGGGCCAGCACGGCACCGTCCAGCTCCAGCGTGCTGTGCAGCTCCACCTTGAGGGGCTGCTCCTGCGCAGCCTGCATGCGCTGCGCTGCCTCCAGCAGGGCGGCCTTCAATTCCTCCTGGGCGCGGCGGTCATCGTCCCGGCTGGCCAGCGTGGCCAGGCGTTCTTCCAGTCCTTCGCCTGTGTCCAGGAAGGACGTGGTGCCGCCGAACAGCGCCGCGCCGTAGTCATCGAAGGCGTCCGGGCGTTGTTCCGGTCCCCGGCCCGTGGCCTCGGCGCGGGCGGAGAGGGCCGTCAGGTAGTCCGTGGGATCGTCCGGGTCATAGGGCAGCTTTCCGGCTGCCAGAGGGGCCTCGACCATGGCTTTTTGATACCACTGCTGCCCCAGCTCAGTGCCCAGGATACCGCCTAGCGTCGCGCCTGCGGCCGCGCCGACGGCCGAGCCTACGGGACCGGCCCAGGCCAGGGCGGCGGCCCCCATTTCCGCGCCGGCCACGCTGCCGGCAAGGCCGCCCAGACTGGCGGCGTTGGCTTCGTTCTTGGCTTCACGGGACAGGCTGTTGTCCGTTTCCGTGGCATATATCTGCCCGGCGGCCATGGCGGCATTGAGCAGGACGTTCCCGGCCAGGGCTTTTTGTCCGGCGCCGGTCGCACCGGTCGCGGCCGTCGTGCCCGCAGTGGCGGCGCGTGGCGCACCTGCGGCAGTCACGGCAGAGGGCTTGCCCATGGGCACCGTCACGGCGGTCTGTCCCCCCGCCTGGCCACCGCGCAGCATGCGCAGGCCGCCTGCCAGGCCTCGGCCAGCTCCCCACATGGCCCCGGCTGTGGCCGTGGCCCCGGCTAAGGCCGTCAGTTCCGGGTTGTCGGCCATGAGGCCGCTTGCCCACTGGATGGCGTCCTGCAACGGGCCTTTGACCACGTCCAGCACGCGGTCCATGCCCTTTTCCCACTCGTTGGCCAGCCGGTTGAGGTTCTCTTGTGTGGCGCTGGTCATGACCGAAAACAATTTGTCGATCATGGCCTCGGGCTTGTTGGTGACACCAGCGTAGACCTCGCTGTAACGGCCTCCCCTGGCTTTTTCCAGGGCGATGGCACCTTCACGAGCCTGCATGTCCCCGATGATCTCGGAGAAAATGCGGTTCTGGATGGCACCCATCTGGTTGCGTATCTCGTCGGCCCGTGCGCCCGTGGCTCCCGGCAGTTCCTTTTTGAGGCGCTTGTATTCCTTGTTGCGTTCCACCAGGCCCTGGATGGCCCCCACGAAAGCCAGGTTCATGTCCTCGCCGCGTTTGGCGGCATCGCGGTAGACGTGGGCCAGGTTGATGCCCTTTTTCGACAGGTTGCTGTAGGCTTCCTTGCTGTTGCGGAACGAGAGCAGGTTTTTGTAGCGGTTGGCGGCCTCGGCGCTGTCGCCTGCGGCGTCGCGGACTATTTCCAGACCTGTCAAATGCTGTGCCGTGCCGCGCAGGCCGCGCATGTCGCCCGTGGCGTTGAAGATGCTTGGCAGGTACTGGGCCATGTCGCGCGTTTCAAAGCTGCCCTCGGCCCCGGCCGTGAGCATCATGCCGAAGACCTTTTCCGCGTCAGCCTTGGTGAACTGGCCGGATTTTGTCCCGGACAGCAGGGTGTTGGCGAAGTCCGCGCCCTCGGCCCCGGCGGCGGTGGCGGCCCCTTTGGGTCAGGGGCCAGGGGTCTGGGTATCCTCAAAGGACATCCCCCCGGCCAGGAAGGCCCCGCGCATGGCCCGTGCGCTGTCCAGCGTGCCGCCACCACGGGCGACGATTTGCTGGTCCAGTGCCCGCAGTTCGGCCACGCCCGCCTTGATCCCCGCCTCGGTTCGCTCATTGAAGGCCACGGTCGCGTCTTGGAGGTATTGACGCTCACGATCCACAGGAGCGGCCAGGGCGGTGCGGCCCACGGCCCCGGCCGCCATGATGCCCGCCCCGGCATCCACGGCCCCGTTGATGCCTGTGCCCAGCCCCTGCCCCAGACGGGCGGCCTGTCGGGTGACGGCCTGCATGCGGGACGAGACGCCGTCCAGCGTGCGGCGCAAGCGCCCGGCCTGGGCATCGGCCTGGGACAGGGACTGCCCGGCACGCTGGCCGCTGCGGGCCATGTTCTCCAGGCTGCGGGTGGCACCATCGGCTGCTGCTTGACGCTGCGCGGGCCGTTGCTGCGGGCAAGGGCAGCGGTGGCCTCGCCCGCGTCACGGGCAGCGCGGCCCATGCCTTCCACGGCATCCCCGGCCTTGGCGGCCTGTTTGGCCACACCGCCCATGCCGCCTCCTGCCGTGCGCGAGGCGGCACGCACGGCATCCATGGCCTTTTTGGCCGGGCGGGAGAGGTCGTCCCGCAGGGAGAGTTGCACCTGTACGTCAAGATCGGCCATGCTACTTTTTCCATTGCCGCCAGTCCTGGCGCTTGCTGACACAAGTACGCCGCCCGGCGGGCTGTGCTTTTGGGGGATAGAATATCTCCAGAAATGCCTCAGCCTCCGGCAGGGTCAGGCCCCGCGCCTCCGCGAGGGTGAAGCCCTGCCGGACCAGCGCGGCCTGGGCTAGGCGGAGGGTGCGGCGCAGTTCTCCGCCGGGGCCGCGCTGGCAGCCACGAGCTTTTTTACCAGCTCGTCCTCGGCATCTTTCAGAACGCCCCACTCTCTGGCGGCCAGACCGGCCAGCAGGCGGGCATTCATCTTTTCCGCCGGGATGCCGTCCACGCTCAGGCAGGCGGCCCACTTGTGGCGGTCGATGCGGGCGGCGCAGGCATTGGCCCCGGCCTCGTTCTGGGCGGCCTCGATGGCCTTTTCCACGTCCGCCATGGTGGGCAGGCGCAGGGTAAAAGACTTGTGGCGCTGGCCTTCGTATTCCAGACCGCATGCAAACATTCCCTTGATTTCCATACCTATTCCTCCACACGCTCAACGGCAAAAAGTTTCAGATCGCGTCGGGCCTCGCCTTCGGCCTCGTACTGGTCGCTCACGCTCTGCACGCAGCAGCCGGTGTACGAGACGCGCTTGCCGTTGCCCGAGACGGGGTAGATGGTCAGCTTGGCATCGAAGACCTTCCACCAGTCTAGCGGATCGCCGTCCACGGGGATGGGCACGGTGACGGAAAGCTCATGCGTGACGATGCCCATGCAGTAGCCGCTGATGGTGCGCTTGCGGCGCATGGTCTTGACCGGCATGTAGCCGGTGTTGCTGTCATTGGAGACGGAGACGCATTCGATCTCCTTGCCGTCCACCTCCAGGACAACGGCCCCCACATATTCCTGAATGGCCATGTTTGCTCCTTGCTTCAGCCGTTGCGACGAAGGAAGCTACGGATGAAGACAGTAATGTGTTACACGGCAGGACAGACAACGAAAGGCGCTGTCGCTATCCGTAGGCCCGCTGGCGCGGGCAACGGCTACCGCGTGTTGGATGGGGCCTTCAGGAAATACGAAAGCCCCGTGCCGCCACTATGTGGCGACACGGGGCTGGAAAAAGATTGAAGATGTTCAGCGCTTAGGTGCCGGAAGACGGGGGGGCCTTCGTCATCTTCCATAGTTTACGGATATAATCCCACAGTTCGCGGATGCCTTCCCGTTCCACTTCCCAGCTGTCGCGCAAGCCTTCCCACGCGCCCTTAAGGCATTCTCGGATGAGGAAATCGGAACCAGAACAGTCAGAAGAAGGGCGAATACGAATGCCGAGATGAAGGGGTGTTTGCGCAACCACTCAAGGATGGCTGTTTTCCATTTTTCCAGTCGTTCCATACAGTTTCCTCTACAGCCGCAGGTCGATGACGCCCGCGAAGACGTGCAGGCCGTTGACCACGTCGGACGGGATGCGGCAGTCCAGGCGGTTGGGGTCTTGCAGATCGCGTTCGCAGATGACCCCGGCGGCGTTGGCCTCCACTTCCTCTACGATCTCCAGCTGTTCCAGCTGGCGCAGCACGTCCAGCACCTCGCTGCGGACCTTGGGCGGTGTGCGGGTGGACAGTTTTTCGCGCGGGAAGCGCAGGTCGATGCGCTCCTTCACGGTCCGGGCCACATAGTCCAGAGTGCGGATGGTGGTCATGTCCAGCAGGGAAATGTCCGTAGCCCCGGCGGCATTGCGGGTATAGGTGGAGATGGCGCGCACTATCTGCACCACCTCGCCCGGCCCCACTTCCAGCGGGGTCACGCCGTTCTTCAAGGCCACCTCCTGCTCGGTACGGGACAGGCGGGAGGATTCCGGGGGCACAGCCACGCCGGTGAGGACCAGGGTATTGAGCGGCCGGGCCGGGTCCTCCTCGCTGGCGGCTACGGCGCAGTAGGCGGCGGAAAGCGTCTCCGGAAGGCTGGGGCTGCCGGGCAGGCAGGCCAGGGAGATGCGGCCGCTGTTGAGCTGACCGGCCAGGGTGGTGCAAAGAGACAGCGTATCCGTACTGCCCAGCCAGGCCGTGGCCCGGCGCTGCTCCAGCGGGCCGCTCACCTTGTCCAGGTGTTCGCGCAGGGCCGTGAGCTGTTCCTGCACGGCCCAGGGCAGACAGTACAGCGTATAATCCGCGCCGAAGACGGCGGCCAGGGCCTCGGTTATGTCGGGGTCTTTCTGGCCGCCGCTCATTTTTGTGACGGTAGCCGTCAGGCCGGGAGCCGTGCAGCTGGAGGACAGCGTGATCTTGTTGCCGATGGTGCCCTTTGTTTTTGGCGGTCAGGGTCAGATAGGGGGGCGGAGCGACCTGCTCGCCTTCGCCGTCCGGGTCTTCGGGCGTGACCACCGTGGCCGAAACGGGCAGGGACTGCTCTGCATTGAGGGCGGCGGCCAGTTCGTCCAGGACGTTTTGGGCCGTATCCTGCGAGGCGGCGGCCACGGCCACGCTGGTGTCGGCGATGGTCAGGGAGACCACACCCGCGCCGGTGGCCGTGCCTGTCAGCTCCAGCTTGCCGCTGGCGGCCACGCCCGCCTCGTCCGGGGGCACGGGCAGCACGGACAGGTCCAGGTACTGGTAGGCGCGGATGGCGGCCTGGACCATGAGCTGGGCCTGGCTGCCGTAGCCGAACAGCGCGCCCGCCGTGGCGTCATCGTAGATCTGGACGGGGACCAGCGGGGCGTCGCTGTCTTCGGCCTTCTGGGCGATGATGAGCATTTTCTGGCTGTTGGCGGCCAGGGTGCGCACGGCGTTGGTGGTATTGAACTCGAAATATTTTCCCGGCTTGCGGATGCTGACCGGGATCTGGTCGAAAGAGATGTTCGTGCTGGCCATTTATGCCTCCTCAGCGTCCGGCGTCACAACGGCCAGGTGGGCGACCCTCTGGGGGGCGCTCACCAGCTCGCCGCTGTGCAGGCGGCGCAGATAGTAGGCCGTGGCCGGGACGGACACGGGCTGATCGTCGGTGATGTAGCGGCGCGGGGGGGCGTCCTCGCGGGGGACGCGCAGGCCGGGGGCTGCTGACGTAGAGTTCAACCATAGGGCGCTCCTTATATGCGGATATTGAGGGTCAGGTGGTCTTCCAGCAGGGGCGGATCAGTGGCCGGGTCCTGCGGCGGTTTGCACCAGTAGCGCAGGGCCAGCCCTTCCAGCGACGGCAGCCAGGGATCGTCCCCGGCATGTGCCTTGCCCGGCAGGGGCTGGCCGTCGGGCGGCAGGTAGCCGCCAGCATCGGTGCCCAGGGGGCGCTCACAGGGCGCTCGCAGCCTGGCCTGCACACGGCAGAGCCAGTCCTGGGCAAAGACGGCCAGGCTGCCCGCCTGTACCTGGCCGGAAAACAGGCTGCGGATGCGGCCGGGGCGCAGGTAGTCCACACCGTCCAGGGCATAGTCCTGCATGGCGGTGAGACGGGCCACGTCGGTCAGCATGGCATAGGCCCCCACCGTGGCCGGGCCGCCCGTGCGCGGGACTTCCGTGCGGGGGCTGTAGGCCGCCGCTATGCTGGTGAAGGTCAGCACGCTTTCAAAGCGGGTGCGGGCCGTATCCAGGGCTTTGGCCTCCGTGGCACCGGCAAACGTCACCCAGATGGCCGGGACGGCGGGATAGACGTTTTTCCAGTCGCCCAGCAGCTCACCGCCATAGCTGCCCACAAAACGCAGGTACGGCAGGCGGGCCTCATGGATACGCCGGATCATGGCGCTTTCGATGGCGGCAATGGGGTACACGGGAGCTCCTTGCGATTAGAAGAAACGGTCATGGCATCCGGGCGCGAACTCCACGCCCGTTTCCGGGGGCTGCGGCTCCGGAGCGTCCGGCGGCGTGGGCACGACGATCTCCGCCGCGCCCTTTGCCACGTCCTTGAGCCAGGCCAGGGCGGCCTTGTAGCGGGCCTCCACATCCTCGGGCACCTGCATGCCGAATCCGGCCGTCAGGTGGTAGCGGGCCATGTCGCAGACGAAAGCCCGCAGGGGTTGGGGCACGCCCGCCGTGGTGTCCAGCGGCACGGCCAGGCGCACGGCCAGGTAGCTGTCCGCCTCGCGGCTGGCCTGGTCCAGGGCCGTGGCCACGCGCTCCACGTCATAGGCCGGGGGCTGGTCGCCTTCCCCCTGATTATCCGCCTGCGGCCAGTCATCCGCGAACACGGGCGGGCCGCAGGCGTCCAGGGCATCGCTTTTCCGGCAACGGGGCCAGCCCGATCAGCTCTTGCAGGCCGAAACGGGCCGTCATGTCCGCCGGGCTGGCATAGCTTGCCGGGAAGGCGTCAGGCATGGGTGCCCTCGGTCGTGTGGGCTGCGGGCTGGGCGGTGGGCGGCGTTTCCCCGGAGGGGGAGCCCGTGGAGCTTTCCGGCGTGGGAGCCGCCTGTGCCGACACGGCGGGAGAGGGCTGCGGGTCGGGGACAGTTCCGTGTCCTCGGGGTCCATGATGGCCACATCCAGCCAGGGGTCGGCCTTGAGGGCCGCGTACTCCTCCGGCGTTACCTGCATCAGGCAGCCGCTGGCATCAAAGGTCATGCCGCAGCGGCAGCGCCGGGCCAGGGGCTTTTTGACTTTCACATGCACGTCCATGGGGCACCTCCTTTACGCGGCCACCACGGCGGGCATCAGCCAGGGCACGTTGACGATGGTGGCGGCATCGTACCAGGGGTTGCTCTCGCCGCCGTTGACCAGTTCCACGGCAATGAGTTTGCGGGCGGCGGCGTACAGGGTGGGCGGCACCACCAGCAGGGTGCCCGCCTTGCCGCCGGTGCCCAGGCCCAGGGGCGGCCGCCGTCGGCCTGGAAGGACTGCATCAGGCCCAGGGCCTTCTCGAAATTGGCGGCGGTCAGGTCGTCACGCACGGCCACGGCCTGCTGCCAGAAGCCGAAGCCCACGTTGCAGCGGTAGCGCACGCCGTAGAGGTACTGGTCTTTCATGAACACAGTGTCGTTTTTGCCGTCCGTGATGGCTTGCAGTTCCGGGCTGGTGCGCTCCTGGAAGATCAGCGGCTTGAGGGTGCGGGACACGTCCAGCAGATACCAGGGCGTCTTGCTCTCCGGGCTTTCCGCTGCGTCGATGAGGTTGGACACCGTGGCATTGCCGCCGGTGCCGTCCACGTTGACGGCCACGGGGTGGTCTTTGTCGAAGAAGAACTGACCGTCGTAGCAGTTGGTGGAAAATCCCTTGCCCAGCAGGCCGAAGACGAGCTCGTCGGGATGGGTGGCGGCGGCGTAGCCCATTTCCTCGAACATGGGCGCGTAGATGCCCAGGTTGTCGTCCTCGATGTCGGTGCGCTTCACGCCGACGGTGCCTTCATAGAGCTTGTTGGTGACGACGTAGCCGTGTTCCTTCATGTCCTTGACGGCGCGGTCGCCCACCCATTCGGACAGTTTGGGGAACTGGCCCAGCCAGCCGTAGGTATTGCTGGCACTGGTGCTGGGGATTCGGGTAGCGACCTTCTGCCAGTGGCCGGGCGCGCGGCCCGCGCCGCGTTTGTACGCGGCATTGAATCCGGTACGCAGACCGGACAGGATGCTGTCGGTGACGATGGGCATTTATTCCTCCTCCGTGGCCTGTCTGGCCTCGATGAACTCCTCGCGGGTCAGGCCGAGGCGCTCGCAGATATGCAGCTCCTCGGCGGTCAGGGATACCGTGCCGGGCTTGTCGCCCGCCGGGGTCCTGCCTCCGGTCTGGGTGCCGGTCAGGGCCTGCACGGGCGGCTGGGTGGCCAGGAATGCTTTCAGGGCATCGGGGGCCGTTTTGGCCAGGCTCGGCCCAGCCCCTGGTGGCGGCGGTCAGGCGTCCGTCTTTCAGGGCGGCCTCGATGTCGTCCTTCAGGGCGGCGGCCTGGGCCTCGTTTTTCAGTTTCGTCAGTTCGTCGCGCAGCTGGGCAGCCTCCTTCTGGACGGCGGAAAAGGTGGCCATGGCCACGAATTTTTGCGGATCGGGAGCGGCCTCGGCCTGGGCCTTGGCGCTGTCCCGCTCCTGTCGCAGCGTGGTCAGGGCGGCCAGGGCGGCAGCCTCGTCCGCCGTTTCCGGCAGGCCGAGGGCGGCAAGGATCTGTTTCATGGGCGGTTCCTCGTAGGGGGTAAAGGTTGCGCTGGCGGCGTCCATGCCGTCCAGGGCGGGATGGTTGGTCAGGGCCGCGCAAATGAGGCGCAGCACCGCGCCGCTTTGGCGGTCGAAAGCAAAAACTGGACTGATATAGCGGTATTCCCCGGCACGGATGTGGGCGCGGGCCTTGTCCGTCCAGTCCACACCGGCGAACAGGCCGCGCCCCTCTTCCCATTCCAGGGAGGTGATCCAGCCCGCCGCCGGGGCTGGCTGGCCGTTTTGCGCGGCAAGCTGTGTCTGGTGCTCGTAGTCCACCACCAGCGGCGTGGCGGTGCGCTGCCAGTGGGCGATGACAGCCTCGGCATCCTGGGCCGTCAGACGCCAGGACGTGGCGTTGACGCCCCGTAGGTTGCCGGGCCGTCCGTCGCGGGCGGCGAACGTGCCCGCAGGGAAGAGCTGGATGCGACCCGGGGCCTGCCCCTGCCCGTCGGTGTCGGACAGGGTCAGGGCAACAGCCGGGCCGGTGGTATGAGGGGAGGAATGATGGCGTTCCATGCGTCCCTTGTACGGGACGCATGCGGGGAAAAAAGGTCGAAGCTGTTCAGCGCTTCAACTATCCCCGTGTCTGGTTTGGAGAGGATGCCTTACGGGCGCGTGGCGGGCGTTAGAGGGGCGTTAGATTTTCAGAAACAGGAAAACATGGGCGATGGCCCGCCCGGAAGGGAAACACGACGCACAGCGTCCCGTGGTCATGCGCCCCGCACGGCCTTGCGCAGGTGGCGCACGATCAGCCGGCGCATCTCGGCCTTGTGGTCTTCGCCCACGCCCAGGAAGGGGCGCGGGGGGATGGCGCTGCCGGGGTGGTGCACGACCTTGCGGACCAGCTTTTCCCCGTTGCGGCCGTAAAAGCTCAGGCCCTTTTTGGAGCGGGCGCGGATGATGTGGGGCCTGGTACGCGCGCCGAACTGGTGCGCGGCGGCATAGGGGGCGTTGACGCCCACCAGGGCAAAGTCCCTGCCGTAGCGAACGCTCAGGCTGCGGCGCATGTCGCCCGTGCGGTTGAGCGTCTTGCCCGTGTAACGGTCGGCGTAGCGCTGTTTTTTGTACGCCTCATTGAGGGGCGGCCAGGCGGCCCCGGTGACGGGATCGCATTCCATGTCGAAGGCGTCCTGCGCGGCGGAGCGCATGATACCGGCCAGGCCCCGCATGATGGGGCTGGCGTCTTCGCCCTGCCGGGCCAGGGCGGCCAGGCTGTCCATAAGCTGGTCGTCGTCGATGTTTACTTCTATGCGGATCATGGGTAAAGTTGTCCTGCAGGTATTTCCGTTGGCCGCTGTTAGTGCGCGTAAGAATCGACAACGTGCACTTCTCCTCGCAAGGGGAGAGGTGGTATCCGAGTTCGAGTCTCGGCGGCAGCAGTCAGCGGATTCCCTCTGTTTGTGTTCGCTGAACATTTTTTCCGCTGACTGCTGCTGTACGCGTAAGCTGGTAACGCGCGCCCCCCTTGCAAAAGGGGGCCGGTATCCGGGTTCAAATCCCGGCGGCAACGGTCAGCGGATTTTTTGCAGTTTGCGTCCGCGATGCAGGTTACTGCGTTCCAGACGGTAGAAGCTGGCCACGCCATCATGGCGGCCCAGCTTTTTTTGTTTCTTTTTGTCCGTGCCCGGCACATTGACGGGCATGATGCGGCACCAGCCGTCCTCCGGGTCGGGGAATAGATAGAGCAGGTTCTCGTGCGCCTCGTCCCAGTAGACGGCCTCGGGCCGGGAAAAAAGGGCGGCCAGCTGCGGATAGATGGCATCCGGTACGGCGGTGCCCTTGGCCTGGTGGACGCCGCGCCCGGCATGGTGCAGACGGTCGTCGGCAAAGACCACCACGCCGCTGGCATCCGCCCCCTGGGCACGGGCATGGAGCAGCTCCTGCCAGCGCATGAGGCCCAAAATGGCCGCACGTTTGCGGATGACCTTGTCCTTCTGCCATCCTTCCACCACGGCGGCGAAGCCCTCGTGCCGGGCCGTACTGTTGTTGATGGCCTGCCGGGCCTGCTCGTACAGGGCCGGGTCGTTCAGGCCCCGGATGCGCTCGCGCAGGATGTTGTCCGCCAGGGCCACGGCGCCGGGGTTGTAATCAAAGCCCGCATCCGTCCAGAAGATGTTGTCCTTGTCGTACCTGTAGCCCGTGACGGTGCGGACGGTCTCCTCGCCGGTACGCCGGTCGCGGATGATGATCTCCCGCGTGGTCATCTTCCCTTCCGAGCTTTCCACCTTCCATTTCCTGCGTTTCAGGCGGGCCGGGCTCACGCCTTCCACGTTGCAGCGGCAGTTCCAGCCGTTGGGCGGGTAATGCGTCTGCCAGAACGGGTCGTCGATGGGGAAGATCTTTGCCGTGCAGCGCCCGGTGCTGGGGCCGGGTGCGGGCGTCTTCCATGGAGACATAGCGCAGATACGGCTCCTCCTCCCTGTTGTCCCACTGGTCTTCCCAGGCCCCGGCATTGACGGCGCTTTGCACGTTCTGGCGGGCGATGAGGCCCAGACGCCACTGGCTGCCCTGCTGCACCGTGATGACCTCGCCCGTGCGCGGGTCCACCTCGTCACGCGGCCCCCACCAGCCCTTGGCGCGCAGTATGGGTTCCAGCGTCCGCACGAACCACTGCTCGTTTTTTCCTTCCTTCAGCCTTGTACGGATGCCCAGTTGCAGGTCGCGCAGCACGTCCAGCCTGGCGCAGTTGGCCACCGTGAAGGCCGTGGCGTGGGCTTCCTTCCACATGCTGTGCCAGTCGAACGAGACGCGGCGGCCCTTGCGGCGGAACCAGGCCACGGCCTTTTCCGGCGGCAGGGTCAGGACATAGGCCAGATCAATGGGGGTCTTCATGGCTGCGCCCTTCGAGTTGCGCCACGAACAGCAGGCGGGTCAGGATGTCCGTCAGCTGTGCGGCGTCCATGGCGGGGTACAGGTCCGCCAGCCGTTTTTCCAGCTCCTCCGGGGGAAGGCCCGCCGCCACCTCGGCAAAAAGCGGCCCCAGCAGGGCACCGGCGGCCTCGGCCAGAGCGGCGTCCGCGCTGTCGCACATGCTGTCCAGAGCGTCCTGTCCTGCCCCGTCGTCCCCTTCGTCGTCTTCGGCCGCGTCATCCCCGGCAGGGACTGTCAGGCGCGCGGTGGCATTTTGCCTGCCGGGCCGGTCGTCGTTGCCGTCCTCGTCCTGCCCTTCGGCGCGGAAAACGTCGCCCTCGTCCAGGGCCACGGGCAATTTCAGGCGCTCGTGGACGAACTGGCGGCTTATCTTCATGTATGGGGCCAGTTTGGGCAGGGCATCGGCATAGAGGGCCAGGTCCCCGGCCTCCTGCGTGTCGAAACGCCAGTAGGGCAGCAATTTGCGGTCCGTGATGCCCAGGTTAAGCAGGCACAGCGGGGCCAGCAGCTGGCTGGTCAGAGTGGCGGCCAGCTGCATGGCATCCGCCGCCAGCAGGTCGCGCCGGACCTCGTTATGGATGGTGCCCAGGGCATTGGTGCTTGTTTTGCCGTCGGCCTGCGTGGTCAGGGTCCCGCCCAGGATGGCCTTGCTCATGCCCTGTTCACAGCGCGTCACCAGCTGGCCGGGGATGTCCTGGGTGGTGGTCGTGGGCGTCTGGAAGATGACCTCCATGCCCGCCGGGATGATGCCCGCCGCATCTTGCCCCAGGCAGCGCAGGGCGTGCAGCAGCGCGCTTTTGTCCTCCGCCGTGGAGCCGGGCGGGTATTTGCCCAGGCGCAGGGGCAGGCCGTGGATCTGGGTGTAGGCGATATTGGCATTCAGGGCATAGGCCCGGATCAGGTAGGCCCAGGCCACAGTGCGGAACAGGCCTGAGCGCGGCAGCCAGCCACTTTTGCTTTTGTGGGTGTGGACCAGCCAGCCGCAGGGCCACAGCTCCGCGCCCTCGGCGCTGCCGTCGCGCAGGCGCAGGCGGTTGCGGTCCGTCCACAGGCACTGGAACCAGGACTGCGGGCGGAAGGTCAGGGCTTGCGGGATATGCCAGCCGTCCACCATGCCCCATTCCAGCTCCAGCGCCGCGAATCCGTGCCCGATGGCATCGGCCATGTCCAGCAGCATGTCCTCCACGCCAGGCATCATGTCCACCATGGCACGGACCTTTTCCGCCACCTCGCGTGCCCGCGCGTCATCGCTGCCGGGGATGATGTCCCATTCCAGGGTCAGCAGCGCCCGCTTGCGTTTGCCTATCTCGCAGGCCAGGTGCTCGCAGCGGTCCTCCATGTCGGCAAAAAGCGCGTGCTGCTCCACGATGTTGCCCTGTTCGGCGTCGGCCAGGATGCGGCGCAGCTTGCCCGGCGTCAGGCCGTTGGTCAGGTTGGGCAGCTGTTCCAGATACAGCAGGGGCGCGGTGTCGCCGCTTTCGGTCTGTACGGCCCGCGCAGGCCTCCGGGGAGGGACGCGGGTTGCGCGGAGGGCGTTTGGCTTTGTATCGCATGGCGTCATATCCATCCATTTTCTAACGGGTCATCGGGCATAGGGGCATCATCCTGCGGGACGCTCTCGAAGGGGGAGCGGGCACGCGGCACGCGCACGAAGGCGTCCCGCAGAGAGACGTAGCCCTGCGAGGCGGCACGCCAGAGCATCTCCAGAGCGTCCGGGCCGTCGTCATGGTCGGCCAGGGGGAAATGCCGCAACTGGTCCACCAGGGCGCGCTGGTCAGGACGCAGCAGGATGCGGCCCTGGCAGAAATAGGGGTGCAGGCTCTCGATGCGCAGGTTTTTGTCCGTACAGTTCTTGACGGGCGATACCGGCAGGGCAGGCCCTGCCGGGCGGCCTCGCGCACCAGGACCTCGGCGAAAACTCCTGGAACTGCACGGCCTCCACGGCCCACAGCACGCAATGCCATTGCCGTTGCAGGGCGATCAGGTCTTGGATGATGCGGTCCGGGTGGCGTTTTTTGATGTCGGCGGCCACCACATAAAGGCGCATGCTTTCCCGTTCCAGGCCGCCCACCAGAAGGGCCGAAGGGTCGCGCCCTGCCCCGGCCTTGCCCAGGCTGGGGTCGCAGGCCCCGAAAAAGATCAGGCCCGGCGGCAGCTCGCTCCAGAACTGCATGGCCTCCGCGAAGGGCGCGGCATCCCCCACCAGGGGGTCGTTCTGCTGTTCGCTGTCAAAAGCGGCCCGATCCTCGGCGCGTTTGCACATCAGGGTGTAGAGGGGCCGGAAGTCCGGCCAGCTGACCACGGCCCCGGCGTCCATGCGTTGCCGGTGCTGCTCATAGAAAGCCCGCGCTTTTTCCGGGCCGACCGAGGGCGTCTTGTAGAAGCGCTCCCATATGTCCCACAGGGCCAGATCGTCGGGCATCTTTTCCACGGCGCGGAACGTGCGGCCATGCCATTGCGGCTTTTTGAGGGTGCGGGCCAGCACGCTGTCGTAGTGCAGGATGGTGCCGATGTAGATCACGTCCATGCTGTCGTCCGCCGGGCCGAGGGACAGCACCGTGCGCATGAGCCAGTTTTCCAGCTTGTCGCGCTGCTCCGGAGAACGCACGTTCTCGTCGTTTTCCAGATCGTCAAGCAGCACCAGGTCCGGGCGGTGCGGACCGTGCCGCAGGCCACGCATACGCTTGCCCGCGCCGAACGCCTGTATCTTGACGTTGCTGGCCGTGATGATGGTGCCCACGTTCCAGACGCGCCCCTCGCCGCACTGGCCGGGGAAATCGGCCATGAGGCGCGGGTTGCTTTCCAGCTCCACCTTGATGGCCTCCAGGAAGCTGGCCGCCTGCTCGAAGGCATCGGCTACCAGCAAAATATAGCGCTTGCGGCCCGTGACCACGCACCACAGCGAGAAGAACACGTCCACAAAGGTGGTCTTGGCCTCGCCGCGCGGGGCCGCGCAGGCCTGCCGGATGCCTTCCGGGTTGTCCACGGCGGCGGGCAGGGCCGTGTCCAGCCACAGGTGCAGAGCGCTGTCGCCGGTGGGCGTGCCGTCCTTGCGGCGTGTGTAATGCGGGAAATACGTCCGCCGGAAAAAGGGAAAGTCCCCCTGCACACGCCGGACACGCTGGGCACTGGCCTTTGCGTCGGCCGGGAAGCTGGCGCAGTCCGCCTCGATGGTACGGCGCAGGCCATTGGCCAGGGCCGCAAGTTCCGCCCGAAAGTCGTCCGCTGTCATCCTAGCCACGATGGCCTCCCAGTTTTTCCGCCACTTCGTCCGCGAAGGGCTCCAGCACTTCCAGCAGCGCCGCCGCATGCTGGGGGAACTGCCGCTGCACGAACTCGGTCAGCATCTGGATCACGCGCAGGGCCACGGACAGCTCGTTGGTCTCCGGCAGCACGCGGCGGCTGGCGCTGACCATTTTATTGAAACTGTCCGCCAGGCTGGCCAGGGCCTGCGTTTTTTCGCGGGCCGTCATGTCCTGGGCCTCGATGATCTCGCCCATGAGCGCCTTGTGTTGCAGCACATAGTCGCTCAGGGTCTGGCGGGCCACGGCCTCCATGCCCTCGCCCGCCAGCAGGTTGGCCGCCCGCAGTTTGTCCCAGTCGTCACCCTGCTCCAGCGCGCGGCGCTTCCAGCTGCGCAGGGTGGCCAGGGGCACGTTTTGGGCCTTGGCTATCTGCGTGAGCGGCATGTTGTCGATATAGGCCGCGCGACAGGCGGCTTTCAGGCTTGCGCTGTGGGCCATTATTCGCCGCCTCCGCAGTCCGTATGGTCGCCGTCTCCACCGGTATGGGGCATCAGGGCATCGTCCCGGCCAGGGGCGCAGGGACGAGGTGGCGGACAGGGACGCGGCTCCCTGTGGGGGGCTTGGGGCGTATCCATAAAAAGATCGTCCAGGGGCTGTCCGGAGCGGAAGGGAGGCGCGAAGTCGTCCCGGTAGGGGGGACGGGGGCGGCGGCCTTCCACGGCATCCTCCACCGTTTTTTCCAGACGGGTGCGGCCGCCCGTGACCAGCACCACCAGCAGGGGCGGCACGGGCACGCCCAGCCAGACCAGGTGCCCGATGATGGAGGCGCAGTCCGTCAGTACCAGATAAGCCATGAAAACGTCCGTCACCGGCAGGGCAAAGCCCAGGGCACGGCGCAGGGAAATATCCACGCCCACGGCCATGAGCAGGAAGAAAAAGTAGCAGCTGTAGCGCACCAGGCCGTGATGCAGGCCCCGGCACAGGCTTTTGCCCCGTTTGCAGTGGACGATGATACGGGTCAGCATCTCGCCCATGACGCTGGCCAGCAGGACGCCGAACAGCACATGATCGATGCCCAGGGCCGTCAGGATGGCGGCCAGGGCCGTGCCCAGGGCCACCTTGCCCGGCCACAGTTCCAGCAGCCGGTCGCAGTAGTAGTGGATGGCGTGCAGCCAGTTGATGTCATTCACCTATTTCCTCCAGATGGTCATAAAAGTCGCGCAGGGCCGCCTTGTCGGCTTCCTGTGCCCGGTGGCGGGCCGTCACCTCGTTGACGTAGCCCACGAAATGCAGGGCCGCCCGCAGGCGGCCCTCTTCGTCCGTAGCGGCCTTGATGGCCTCATAGACCGGCACCGGGGACGGCAGGGGCGGGCCTTCCCGCAGCAGGCTTGCCGGTGGCCGGATCGGCTCCGGGCGAGACGGTCCGCAGCAGCCGGTCAAGCTCATCCCAGCGCAGAGCAGCAGGCAGGCCGTCATCCTGTGCCAGATGTTCCAGGGCATGGCGTGTGTCCTCCTCTTGGCGTTGTGCGGCGGCGTGCAGACGGTCGCGCAGATCCACGGCGGCACGGGTGGCGGCGCTCTCCTGCCGGGTAAGGGCCGCCGCCCGCTCTGCCTCGTCGGCCCGCCGGTCCGCATCCCGCCACAAATGCCAGAGCAGGAGGCAGGCCAGCAGGGAGCAGCCCAGGGCCAGTACGGACAGCCGGGGCAGTCCAGGCATCATTCACCGCCCAGCATGGCGCGGTAGCCGTTAGCCCGCTTGTCGGGCTTACGGATAGCGACAGCGCCTTCACCGGCTGCCTTGCCGTGTGGCGAATTGCTGTCTTTATCCGTAGCTTCCTGCGTCGCAACGGCTAAAGCCATGCAGGTGTCGAAACAGCGCTGTGTGCGGGCCTGCCAGCCACGGCCATAGACGGGCCAGCCCGGCCGCGTCTTGTAGTAGTACAGGCGCTCGGCGGCCTGTGCCCGCAGCAGGTCGCCCAGCCTGCCTTCACGTTCCAGATGACGGATTGCCGTCAGAGTGGCCGGGCCGATCTTGCCGTCCACGGCGATGCCCAGGCCGCAGGCATTGACGGCCCGTTGCAGGATGCGGGGGGCCGCGCCGGGACCGATGTTGTACAGGGTGTCGGCATGGGCCAGAGCCAGGGCGTCGGGCAGCGCGTCGCACTTGCCGGGCCGCCAGTAGCGGTCCCGGTAGATGACCAGGGCATCGGCCTCTTCCATCATCCGCACGTCGAGCGCGGTGATCTTTCCCGTCGCCGTTTTTGTCCGGGATGGTCCCCAGGTTGAAGTTCAAGGCCACCGTACTTAGGGTGGGGCCTCCGGGGTCGCGAGGATCGATTGGTGTACGTCTCGCCGCCTTCTTCCTGCATGGTGAAGCGGAAGGCCCGCATCAGGGTGCTTTCTTTGAGCATGTGGTCTCCTTGCTTGGGTTTCGGCGGCCCTGAAAAAGCAAGGCCGTGCCGCCACTATGTGGCGACACGGGCTGCAAAAAAGGTCGAAGGTGTTCAGCGGTTCAGTATGTCGGAGGCGTTTTTGCGTTTCTATTGGCAGCTATTCAGGAAGCAGTGCAAAAAAAGGTGCCGTGCGATGATGCCCGCTACTTTTTTTCGGCCCAAATGGTATAAATGCCATCGATGATCACGGCAGAAAACTGGTATTTTCCCAAGGTGAAGACATTTTTTTCGCCATGCAGGATCGCTTGATTTGAATAGGTGGCAGCATCGTACAGGGCATCAACCCGTTCTTGATCCTTGCCAAAGCCGGGCATGCACAGGCTTGCCGCCGCAAGCGCAGCGTACATCATATCGTCGATATACCGCGTCCTGCGTCCGTCCTCGCTGGGGATGCGTTCGTCCTTGCTAACGAAGAACTGTATCCGGTTGACCTTTTTGGCTCCGGCCTCATGCCCGGCGACAACAGCCGTGGTGGGGCTCAGACTGTACCACGCGGCGGTGGGGTCTTCTTTGGCCAGCTGGGGCAACCAGGTGCCATTGTACGGCTTGTTGAAGGCAATGAGCTTTTCTTCGATATTGTCCAGGGTCAGGCCGTTGATCTGCCCTGCGGCAAAGGCGGTCACTGCCCAGCACACTACTAGGGCCAGCGTCAGGAAAACTTTTTTCATGTCATCCCCCATTATTTTTTTATTCGTTAGTCTATAGGAAGAAAAGGCGGAAAAAAAGCCCCGCGTGGTGCGGGGCCTGTTTGGGGATCACAGCAAGCGCCCCTGCCGGGGCTGTCTGTCCGGGTCCGGTGGCGGCGGCTTTTTGAAGATGGTCCATACATGCCGCTCCGTGATGTGGTAGCGCAGGGCCAGGCATTGCACGATGCGCCGTTCCGTCAGGCCCTGGCGG
>VOFC01003747.1_pt1 | contig 33936 bp, 56 predicted proteins | sample 5384161 | NCBI WGS metagenome assembly VOFC01 (sample SAMN12384722, study PRJNA508395) | human gut metagenome | isolation source: healthy gut B | host: Homo sapiens
AAATCCACCTCCTCCACGCCGGTGATGCCGCAACCACAGTGACCACCAGGGCAATGCCCCGGTCGTGCAGGGCGCGCATGGCGTCCACGGAGAGGCCATAGCCATCCTCGATGCGGCGGGGGGATATAGTGACTGACCCGAGCGCCGCTGCAGCGCAGATAGTCCACCAAGATGGCGGTGGCGGTGATGCCATCCACGTCATAGTCGCCGAAAACGGCGATATGCTCGCCGCGCCCAGGGCGGGCGGATACGGCCGACGGCTCGGTCCATGTCCTTCATCAGGAAGGGGGAAAGGGGGAGGGCATCCTCTATGCGCAGGAAATCCGCAGCGGCGGGACCGTCCGCAATGCCGTGGGCGGCCAGCACCGCCGACAGCAGAGCCGGGTAGCCGGCCTCCTCCAGCGCGGCTGCCGAGGGGGCAGAGAGGCAGGGGAGGTTCCATTTTTCAAATTTCATGCCCGGCTCACCTCATCACACGGCAGACAGGGCAAACTATGGTAGTATAATAGAAGAGTATTATAGCAAATTTACGCCAAAAGGTAAAGAAAAATCTTGCATTCATCAGGAAAAGCGGGCCTGATCCCCTAAAAAGGAGATGGCCCGCCGGCTGTTATAGGCGCACGGTGGCTTTTGGGTTTTGCCCAGGCACACGGTGCCGGTGATGGTAAGGGCGGTTAGGTGGGCGCCGTCTTCCGTCCGGGTAACCACCTGGATGACACCGCCGGGCTGGCGCAGGGACACGCACTGATCTGTCCCCCGCACGGATGTGAGCCACGCGCCAATGGCCGCCGAGCCGCTGCCGCAGCCCCGCTCCCACACGCAGGAGTCCGTAGGCTTCACATACACCAGGGGCGTAAAGGCCGTCTGGCTCTCGTCCAGCAGGAGAAGGCCCATTGCTTCCCCCGGAAGAAGGTCGCCCCAGGCCCGGAGGGTATCCTCCGCCCGATCCCGCCCTATCATATCCGCCGGGACGATGACGTGGCAGATGCCCGGCAGAAACACCACCGGCAGGCTCTGCATCACCCCGTACACCGGGAGACAGCGTCTCCATGCGCTCCGGCAAAGGCATGGACACGGTGCCGATGAAGCAGCCGTCCAGGTGTGTTACCCGGCAGGAAACGGGCCTGAAACCCCGGAGACGGGCAGGGTGAGGGCGCGGCTCTCCCTATGGGCAGATCCCGGTGCAGCCAGGCAGCCATGGACATGGTGGCATTCCCGCAGAATTCACCGCCCATCATCTGCAGCCGCGGGTTTCCGGCAGCCAGGCCCTCTGCAAAGCCCACCTGCTCGGCGTCCCTTTCCCGCCGCAGAAGCTCTGCCGCCACCGGGGCTGCACGTCCCGGGGCACGGAGTGGTAACCAGGAGCGTGATATTTTTTTGTGGGATCGATGACCGTGTAGCGCAGTTCCATTTTCTCATCCTCCCGGAATTTTTCCCTATTATACCCCCTCCGAAGTGTAAATTGCAATCTGAGAGTGAAAAAGGCGTTTTGGACACCGTCTCGCAAATTTCAAGCTTTCAGCTTTTAGATGCTTGAATTTATGTTGCCTTTGGAAATGAAAATGGTATAATCATGGTAAATTCATTTGTATCATCCCACAAGAAAGGATCGTCCACTATGAAACTGCATTTTTTGGTGCTGACCAGTGCGTTACCGGCAGCTGCCATTGCTTGGAGGTAAACGGCAAGAGGATCCTCATCGACTGCGGCCTGCAGCAGGGTCGGGACGAGGTGGATAACAGCAGCCTGCCCTTCCATGCAGGCAATATCGACTATGTTCTGGTGACCCACGCCCACATCGACCACTCCGGCCGCATTCCCATGCTGGTGAAGCAGGGCTTCGGGGCCGTATTCTCACCACCCGGCTCACCGCCCAGCTGATGGACATCATGCTCCAGGACTCGGCCCATATTCAGGAGTCCGATGCCGAGTACCAGAACCGCAAGAACCTCCGGGCCGGCCGGCCGGTGGTGGAGCCTCTTTACACCGTGGAGGATGCCCTGCAGGTGAAGGATGGAGTTCATCACCACCTGCGAATACGGCCAGAAGGTAGACCTGTGTGAGGGCGTGCAGGTGGAGTGCATCGATGCGGGCCACCTGCTGGGCTCGGCCAGCATGAAGCTGACCGTTACGGAAAACGGCGAAACCCGCTCCATCGTCTTTTCCGGTGACATCGGCAACGTGGACCAGCCTATTATCCGGGACCCCCAATTCTTCCATCAGGCGGACTTTGTGGTCATGGAAAGCACCTATGGCAACCGCAACCACACGGAGGTCTGGAGCTATACCGACGACCTGGCCAGGATCATCGACGAGACCATGGCCCGGGGCGGCAATGTCATCATTCCCTCCTTGCTGTGGGCCGTACTCCAGGAGCTCTTGTACTTCATCCGGCAGATCAAGGACGAGAATCTGGTGAAGTCCGTGCCCAATTTCAATGTGTATGTGGACAGCCCCCTGTCCAAGGCCGCCACCACTATCTTCTGCGGCGACCTGCGGGGGTATCTGGACGAGGATGCCCTGGCCCTGGTGAAGGATGGCACCCACATGTTCAGCTTCCCCTGGCCTGCACCTGACGGAGACGGTAGATGAGTCCAAGAACCTGAACCTGGACCCACCCCCAAGGTCATCATCTCCGCTTCCGGCATGTGTGATGCCGGGCGCATCCGCCACCACCTCAAGCACAACCTGTGGCGTCCTGAGAGCGCCGTGGTCTTTGTGGGCTTCCAATCTCCGGGACCCTGGGCCGCCACTCTGCTGGATGGAGCCGAGAGTGTGAAAATGTTCGGAGAGGAGATCGCCGTGCGGGCCAAGATCGTGAATTTCCAGGGTCTCAGCTCCCACGCCGACCGAGATCACCTGCTGAACTGGATCGACCAGTTTACCCCCGCCAAGCCCACCCATGTGTTTGTGGTACACGGCGACCGGGAGGTGGCCCCCGCCTTCGCCGCCGACGATAGCCGAACGGGGCTTTGCCGCCCACGCGCCGCAATACACCGAGGTCTATGACCTGCTGGAAAACCGCATCGTGGAGCAGGGCTACCTGCCCGAGCCCAAGAAGAAGGCCTTTCCGAGGGCGCGCCCCGTGTCTCCTCCGCCTACAAGCGCCTGGCGGAGCTGGGCGATGCGCTTGCGGCCCTTATCCGCCGCAGCCAGGGACGGGACAACAAGACCTTGGCCGATTTTGCCGAGAGCCTGCGCAAGATCCTGGAGAAGTTCAAATTCTGATTTTATTGCTGGAAGCCACGGTGATTCCGTGGCTTCCCTACTGAAAGGATAAACGCCATGACATCCCCGGTAAAAAATCAAGTTTACACCGCTGAAATTCTGGGGGTACTCCAGCGAGGGCCTGGGCATCGCCCGTATCGGCGGGCAGGTGGTGTTCGTCCACGATGCCATAGCGGGCGAGGTGTGCGACGTCCTGGTGATGAAGGTGCTGAAAAAAGCCGCCTTTGGCAAAGTGGTGGCATGGAAAGCCGTCTCTCCCCACCGCCGGGAGCCGGATTGCCCCTACTACCGCCAGTGCGGCGGCTGCGCCTTCCGGCATATGGACTACGCCGAGGAGCTGCGGGCCAAGGTCAGCGGGTGCAGGACGCCCTGACCCGCCTGGGCGGGAGCAGCGTGGCGGTGGAGGAGGTTCTGGGTGCGGCGGAGCCGCTGCACTACCGCAATAAGAGCCAATACCCGGTGTCTGCAGACGGGAAAGTGGGCTTTTACCGGCCCGGACCCACCAGGTGACAAATCTGAGCGCCTGCCTCATCCAAAAGCCCCAGGCGGACGCTGCCGCCAGCCCTGCGGCTTTATATGGCGAAATATCGGGTGCCGGGGTACGACGAGAAAACCGGCAAGGGCTTGGTGCGGCACCTGTATGTGCGTACCAACCGGAAGGGGCAGTCTCTCATCTGCGTGGTGGTGAACGGCGAAAAGCTCCCCCGAGAGGATGCACTGGTGGAGGCCATGCGCCAGGCAGTGCCGGAGGCCGTGGTGCTGAACAGCAACACCCGACGCAGCAATGTGATCCTGGGTGACCAATACCGGACGCTATGGGGTGAGGATACCTGACAGACACCCTGTGCGGGCACAGGTTTCGGCTGTCCATTCCATCTTTTACCAAGTAAACCGGGACCAGGCGGAGGTGCTGTACCGCAAGGCGGTGAAATATGCGGCTCTCACGGGAACGGAGCTGGTACTGGATCTGTACTGTGGGGCCGGGACCATCACCCCCTGACCATGGCGGACAAGGCAAAAAAGTCATCGGCGCAGAGATCATCTCTGCGGCGGTGGAAAACGCCCGGGAGAACGCCGCGGACAACGGCGTGGAAAATGTGGAGTTCTTCTGCGGAGACGCCGGGGACATTGCATTAAAAAGCTGGCAGGGGAGAACCTGCATCCGGATGTGATCTGCGTGGACCCGCCCCGGAAGGGCCTAGCCCTGGAGGTCATCGATGCCATGGTGCGGATGGGGCCGCAGCGTATCGTCTATGTCTCCTGCGACCCGGCCACCCTGGGCCGGGATATGAAGCTGCTGGCCCAGCGAGGGTACCGGGTCGCCGGGCCGCGGCAGTGGATCTGTTCCCTGGTACGGCACATGTGGAGACGGTAGTCCTCTTGTCACGGGAAACAAATCCACTGACGGTTGAGGTCAGTTCGGAATAATATGCGGCCGAAGCCCGGCACCGCACCAGTGGCGCGGTGCCGGGCTTCGGCTTTCGTTTTGGAGATGAAAGCAGCGTTTTTATACTGTATCACCAGAGGCCCATCACATGCTGCATCAGCAGGCTGACGGCGGTGATGCCCGCCCAGCAGCACAGGCCCAGCAGTAAGGGCTTGCCGCCGCTCTTTACCAGCTTGACCACGTTGCTGCTCAGCCCGATGGCAGCCATGGCCAGCACGATGAAGAACTTACTCAGCTCCTTCAGCGGCTTAAATACAGCCGCAGGTGCGCCAAAGGAGGTGCAGAGAGTGGTGACAACCGATGCGCAGACAAACCATAGGATGAACATAGGAAAAGCATTTTTCAGGTGAAAACCGCCCTTTGCATTTCCGGCCTTCTTCGCCTGCATCAGCGACAGAACCAGGGTGATGGGGATGATGGCCAGGGTGCGGGTGAGCTTTACGGTCACGGCTTTATCCAGGGTCTGGCTGCCCAGGCCCCACATGCTGTCCCAGGTGGAGGCCGCCGCCGTGACGGAGGAGGTGTCGTTCACCGCCGTACCGGCGAAGATGCCAAAGGCCTCGCCAGAGGTGGTATCAAAGCCGATGGCCTGACCCAGCAGGGGAAACAGCAGCGCCGCCAGCACATTGAAAAAGAAGATGACCGAGATGGCCTGAGCTACCTTCTCGTCATCCGCATGGATCACCGGCGCCGTGGCGGCGATGGCGCTGCCACCGCAGATGGAGGAGCCCACGCCAATGAGCGTGCTGATATCGCCGTCGATGTGCAGCAGCTTATGCATCGCCAAAGGCCACCAGCAGCGACGTGGTGATGGTACAGATGATGATAGGCAGGGACTGTTTTCCGGTTTGCAGCACCACATTCAAATTCAGCCCAAAGCCCAGCAGCACCACGGCAGCCTGCAGGATCTTCTTGGAGGTGAAGCCGATGCCCGGCTTACAGACCGTTCCCGGCGTCCACAGTAAAGGCAATGATCATTCCCAGGAGGATGGAGAAAACCGGCCCGCCAATGACCGGCACCAGCTTGCCCAGCAGCCATGACGGAATGGCAATGGAAAGACACACGGCAATTCCCGGCAGATTTTTCTTGATGGTTTGCATGATGAATAGCTCCTTTTTTCAGTGATGGTCACATTTTTGCCACCGGAACACGGGCATTTCGCCCTCGTCCTTATAAAGCGCACCCACCGGCAGATGCTCTGCAAAATCGCCGCCATGGGCGTGCCCTTTTCCGTCAGGGATTATTTCAATCGTGGGCGAATCTCATCGCAGGCTCCGCGCTCCACCATACTGCCGGCGATAAAGCCCTTCCATGTAGAGGCCCAAGCTGCATCGGTGATATTGCCCATCTCCCGGCGCAGTCTCTATTCCGCAGCGTACCCAAGGCGGCCGGCACACAGATACTTCCGTCATATGACGGCGGCGCCTGCATTTTCTTTATTATACTGCGGCATGGTGACGCCTGCAAGTAGCTATAAATTTTATAAGCGGGTGCAAAAAGCACCCGCTTACAGCTTTGCAGCATTCTCATTCAGCATGCTAAGTTCCGCCCTGTATCTTGAGCCTTGCGGCTCATCTGTTGTACGCATGATAGGGCTGACACAGGGGCAGCGGAGGATATGGGACGTTTATGGGTGGCTATTAAACTAATGGGCGTTTCTTAATGGCAGCCATGCTTGCCGCAGCCGTGGTTGCCGCAAGTATGACCGCCTGTGCCGTGCTCATGGTCGTGGTGGTCGCAGCGAACATTGGGATTATAGCCCAGATTTCCGCTGAGCAATGCGTTCACCGCTGCGTCAGCTTCTCCGCTGACACCGCCGTAGAGCTTTTGATGCCCGCTTCAGCCAGCGCTGCCTGCGCTCCGCCGCCGATGCCGCCGCAGATCAACGCATCCACGCCGTGCTGCATCAGAAAGCCCGCCAAAGGCACCATGGCCGCTGCCGTTGGTATCAACGACTTCCGTATGAACGATCTTGCCATCCGCAGCTTCATAAAGCTTAAACTGCTCGGTGTGGCCGAAATGCTGAAAAAATCTGGACCGTTTTTCATAGGTAACTGCAATTTTCATGATGGAATCTCCTTTTGACTTTTATTTGTTTTTTCTGTATCGGCTTTCTGCACCCGGCAGCAGCGGCCACAGTAGGCCGCCTCCTGTCCGCCGCAGATGCGGTAGTTCCCCCGGTGATGTGCAGCGGTTTCCCATGGACAAGGCAAGCTGCGATCTTACGCCGTGCGCTTTCATAAATCTCCTGCACGGTAGAACGGGAAATGTCCATTTGGGCGGCACACTGCTCATGGGTTTGACACCCCAAATCCACCAGCCGAATCACCTCGTACTCGTCCAGCGTCAGCAGGATCGGCTCGGCATCCTTACATTCTATGGGGCAGAATGTATCGACCCTGGGTGTGTCACAGATTCGGCGGCATCTTGACGGCCTCGGCATGCATACGCCCCCTCTTTTCCGGTATATGCCGATTATATACCATTTTCTGCAGAAAAAGTCAATGCGTTTTTTTCGGAGGATATACTGCCGCCTGCCTGAAATAGGTGCATGCAGAAAACATTTGACTTATGCGGCTCAAAATGATATCCTTAAATGTGCTCTACCGTGTTATATCGCCGGTTTCCGGATGAATGATAGAAAGTGAGACCTATTTGTCTTATGGCACGATTTTTTTGTCGGCCCTTTGGTGGGCCGCATTACTGATACAACTGAAGCCTTTTGGAACAGCCCATACTACTTCCCTGTGACCCTGGCTGTCACAGCCGTATCCCTGCTCACGGGGAATGTGGTGCCGTCTACGGTGGCACTGGCGCTGCTGTGCGGGTGGATGCTGATGTTCTGCCGGGATATTCTGGCGGCGGCGGCGCCGTTTCTGATGATCTTTCTGCTGTCCACGGTGAAATATGATTCCCTGGCGGTTTTCTTACCCTGTGCGCCTCTGGCGGTGCTGCCCATCGGCGGGCTGCTGGTGCATTTTCTCCGGTGGCGGGCGCCCATCACGGTGGGGCGCAGCGGGCCGGGGCTGGCGGCGGTGACCATTGCCACGCTGCTGGGCGGCCTGGGCACCATCCCCGCCAAGGAGTACTTTTCCCCACTGTCGCTGTACTACACCCTGGGATTGGGCCTGGGGCTGCTGGTAACCTATGTGCTGCTGCGCTCTGATTTGGCTGCACCCAGGCTATACGACCTGCTGCAGCGGCTTATGCAGATGCTGTACACTCTGGGCCTGGCCATGGTGCTGGCCATCGGCTGCTTTTACATGGACCACTGGGCGGAATTTGCAAAAAGCTGGGAGATCCCGCCTATTCTCTTCCGGAACTTTGCGGCCACCATTTTAGTAGCCACTCTGCCGGCAGCCTTCTACATGGCACGGCGCAGCCGGCTGCACCTGATGGGTGTGCTGCTGTGGGCCCTGGCGCTCTTTTTTCACCGGCAGCCGCACGGCACTTTATTCGGCTCGGTGATGCTGCTGCTGGGTATGCTGTACCTGGTGCGATGGAAAAAGCTGCCGCTGTGGATTTTCTTTGCCGTGCTGGTAACCGCCGCTGTGGCGGTGCTGCTGTTCGGCCAGCAGATCTATGAGCTTTTCTTCGGATGCCGGGGGGATATGGATTTCATCGACCCTCATGAGTCCCGATGGGCTCTGCTGACCCGGGGACTACAGGACTTTCTGCACCACCCTGTGTTTGGCGTTGGTCTGGGCAACCAGAAAAAACCACGACATCTTTACCGGTGTACCGGGCAGCATGGTGTTTTTACCACAACTCCCCTGCTGCAGATTCTGGGCAGCATGGGTCTGATGGGCTTGGCGGCCTACGGCACGCTGCTGTGGGGGCGGGTGCGCCTGCTGCTGCGCGGCGGTGAGGCGGCCCACTTAGTCGGGCTGTTCTATCTGGGCATGCAGCTGACGTCCTTGACCAATCCGGGGCTGTTCTGCCCCCTGCCCAATGCACTGCTGACGGTGCTGGCCTTTGCCGTGCTGGAGCGGTACATGGATGACCCCGCTTACCTGCCGGGCAGGACAATACGCTGAATGGCTCAGAAAGCATCCCGCCCGGGGTGCTTTCCTGTTTTTTTCAATACAAAGGAGTAGGAAACCTATGAAAAAGATCAGCCCCCGGGTCAAGGGGATCGTGTGTATACTGTTTGCCGCCTTCGGTTTTTCCATGATGACGGTATTCATCCGGCTGGCCGGGGATGCCTACGGCGGAAAAGGCCTTCTTCCGCAACATTGTGGCCCTGGCCATGGTGGGCGTTCTGCTGGCGGTGAAGCGGGTGCCGCTGAAGCCGGAAAAAGGGCAGCTGGCCGTTCATCACCGGCCGGGCGGTGTTCCGGCACCATCGGGATGCTGCTGAACTTTTACGCCGTGGACCACCTGGTGCTGGCAGACGCCAATATGCTCAACAAGCTCTCGCCCTTTTTGCCATCATCTTCTCTGTGCTCCTGCTGCGGGAAAAGCCAACCGCTGTGCAGATCGGCGGTGTGCTGACAGCTCTGCTGGGCAGCGTGCTCATCATCAAGCCGGGCTTTGAGGGCGCGCCCTTTGTGCCGTCTCTGGCAGGCTTCATCAGCGGCGCGGCGGCGGGCTTGGCCTACACCTTTGTCCGTAAGCTGGGTGCCCGGGGTGAAAACAGCCTGCGGATCGTGTTCTACTTCTCCCTGTTTTCAACCCTCTTGACCCTGCCGTTTTTCCTGGTCAGTCCCGTGCAGCTGACAAGGCATCAGCTGCTGATGCTGCTGCTGTGTGGATGCAGCGCCTGCGTGGGGCAGTTTGGCATCACTCAGGCCTATCTCCTGGCCCCGGCCAAGGAGATAAGCGTCTACGACTACTCCCAGATCCTCTTTGCTGCAGGCCTTGGCTACCTATTCTTCCGACAGATCCCGGATGGCTGGAGCATGGTGGGCTATATACTCATCTGCGGTGCGGGCGTGGGAATGTTCCTCTACAACAAGCGCAGAGATGCAGCGCTCAACGGTAAATAACACCAGGAGGGCACACTATGAGTAAGTACATTTTGATCCCGGATTCCTTCAAGCTCCCTGTCCTCGGGGGAGATATGCGGCATCCTGGGCCGAGAGATCCGGGCCCTGGAGCCGGAGGCGGAGATCTGCTCCATTCCCGTGGCGGACGGCGGAGAGGGCACGGTGGACACCTTCCTGGCCGCCCTGGGCGGAGAAAAATCCCGGTTTCCTGCCGGGACCCCTATGGCCGGGCCATCACCGCCTGCTACGGCCTTTTGCCGGACGGCGGCACTGCCGTGATAGAAATGGCTGCGGCGGCGGGTCTGCCCCTGGTAGGCGATGACCGCCGGGCGGCGGACGCCACCACATACGGCGTCGGGCAGCTGATGGCCCACGCTCTGGAGCGCGGCGCAAAGAGGATCGTCCTGGGCTTGGGCGGCAGCGCCACCAACGACGGCGGCTGCGGCGCGGCGGCGGCCCTGGGTGTTAAATTCCTGGACGAGGCGGACCGGGCCTTTGTCCCCGTGGGCGGGACCCTGCACCGCATCGCCCGCATCCGCACAGACGGACTTATGCCCCGGCTGTTGTGGAGGCGGAGGTCATTGCCATGTGCGACATTGACAATCCCCTGTGTGGAGAAAACGGCGCAGCGGCTGTATTCGGCCCACAAAAGGCGCTGATGCGCAGGCTGTCCGTCTGCTGGATGACGGCCTGCGTCACCTGGCGGAGGTTATCGAAAGAGATTTGGGCGGCGACCTGCTGGCCCTGCCCGGCGGCGGTGCGGCCGGAGGCTTTGGCGCAGGAAGCGCCGCCTTTTGGGAGCTAAGCTGCAGATGGGCATCGAGACGGTGCTGGAGCTGGTGGATTTTGACCGGCTGGCGGCGGGTGCGGACCTGGTCATCACCGGTGAGGGCAGGCTGGACAGCCAGAGTCTCCGGGGCAAGGTGGTCATAGGCGTTGCTCGCCGGGCCAAAAGGCTGGGCGTACCGGTGGCAGCGCTGGTAGGCAGCTGTGAGTTGCCCGCCGCCGCAGTCTATGAGGCCGGTGTGAGCGGCATCTTCCCCATCCACCCACAGCTGATGTCTCTGTCGGAGGCCATGGCGCACACCCGAGAGCACCTGGCATTTACCGCCGGAAATATGCTTCGATTTGCCGCGGCGGTGGAAAAAAAACCGATAAAGCGGTTGCCATTTCCATTAATTTCCTGTATACTGTATGCAATTATAAGAAGGGGGAACAACCTATGCGTCCCGACGGTACCCGCGTGAAAAACCTGCCGCCCCTGGTGGCGGCCATTCCCTACATCATGCCCAAGCGGTATGACGCCTGGAATACTATTACAGAAAACATTGACGAGGAGGTCATCAAGGAGTTCATCCGCGACCAGCGGCGCCAGGGGGTGCGGCTCAACCACATGAGCGTTATTATCTCCGCCTATTACAAGGCCTCCCTGGAGAATCCCAAGCTGAACTACTTTGTGATGAACCGCAAGATCTATCAGCGCAACCACTTCTGCGTGTCCTTCGTTATCATGAAAAGGCTGGCCGACGGCTCCCCCAGCGAGACCACACTGAAGATCTATCTCCAGCCGGAGGACACGGTTTTCACGGTGAACGAGAAGATCAAGGCCGTCATCGCCGCCAACGAAAAAACAGAGCAGAGCAACAGCACCGACCATTTTGCCCGGTTCATGTTCTCCGTGCCGGGGCTGCCAAAATTTGTGGTGTGGCCTGGCCTATTTCCTGGATAAGCACGGACTGCTGCCGCGAAAGGTCATTGACCTTTCCCCCTTCCACACCAGCCTGTTCATCACGAATCTGGCCTCCATCAAGACCAGCTTCATCCACCACCACTGCTATGAGTTCGGCACCACCAGCGTGTTCGTCTGCATGGGCAAGCCCGTGCCTAACTACATGGCCGGTGACCTGACCCGGAAGATGATGCCCTTGGGCATCGTGATGGACGAGCGCATCTGCACCGGCTATGAGTATGCTGCCTTCTGCCACGATTTTCGGCGGATTATCCGCAAGCCTGAGGTGCTGACGGCGCCCTTCAATACCCCGGTGCAGACGGCTGCGACGGCGCAGTAATAAGGGCTGGCCGCCAGCAGCTGCGGCAGATCACCCGCGGCGTTCAAAATCCATCATAAGCACAACAAATAGGAGTTCTCGCAAATGTGAGAACTCCTATTGCCGTTTTTGTGATTGTCGCTGCGCTGTATACCCGGGCTTCTGTTTTCTATTAAAAAACGCTCTGCCAATCAGCTTGGCCTGGCCATAGCCGACAGCTATACCGGTCCAATACAGCAGAGCATCCAACGAGTCAAAATAGTCCCGGCGCAGGAGCCACTGCAATAGCTCTAACGCCAGGGAGATCCCAGCCCCATAGAAGGGCCTTTTTCGCCGGTATTCTTTTGGAAAAAATACCAGCCCAGGGGCCAAAACAGGCCGAAATTCAGCACGCTCTGAAAAAGCATTTCCGGCTCCTTCAGGTCTGCAATGGATACCAGCGGGTTCCAAACAAACACGCTTTCCGTAGTCCGGCGGCAAACCGTGTCCGCCCTTATCATCCGATTGTAAGTGCATAGTAATACACGCCATATCCCGGAACAAGTCCTGCCACAACGGAAATGGCGACATCTTTTTTTGTAAAATTTTCTCCTGCTTCAGCCGGAGAGGCGGGCGGACTCCGTCCAGGTGCCGTAACGGGCGGCCACGGCGCCCTGCCGGTCAACGGCCACGCCGGCGCAATGCACATCCCCCGGGAGCCACTGGGCACGCAGCAGGAACGGGCCCGTTACGGAAACGGTCTCCGTGCTGTCATAGGCGGGCCGTTGGCGCCGCGCCGGGTATAGGTCAGCTCACAGCGGTCCAGGGTGCCGCTGCGGTTATCGCAGGCAACGATGACGAGGCTCTTTTGGGGCTTGCCGTCACCCTCACCGGTTTGATAGATCTTGAATACAGTGCCGTTGGCGCTGAGGGGCGTTGCACCCATGGGACGGAGATAGCTGCGGCCCAGCGCATTCTGCCGCTCAAAAATGTCATAAGGGTCTCTCGCCGGTGGCGGCATTTTCCCAAATGGCATACAGGTAGCCCTCCTCCTGCTGCGTGACGCAAATACGTACATCCTCCTGCCGGACGCCGGCGTACTGGGCGATGCCCTCCTCCGGGGCGCCGTGATACCAGCCGTGGAGCTGCAAAATACAGGCATACGCCACCAGGGCCAGCAGGCAGACGCACAGGGAGCCGGCCAGGATGAGCAAGGGCTTTAATCGGGCGTTCATATAGGGTCCTCCTTGGTTTTCTCTTTTGGGTAAGTGGCAAGCGCGCGGCTACGAGTGCTTATATCGCCGGATGCTTCTATACAGCCCCACACCGCTGAGGGCGATCAAGAGGAGCGCGCCCACCTGCTCCGCCGTGGACGGATCATCGGCGCGGGGCAGGTAGATCCCCGGACGCGGAGAATCAAAAGGCGGTATTCACCAGCAGGGCAAAGGCCGCAGCAAGCACGGCGCTCTTTCTTCCCGCAAAGCGGCCGAAATACAGGGCCGTGACCGCGTTGGTGAATGTACCGATCCCCACGCAGGAAACGGTGATGCTCCACAGGCTGCCCCAAAGCGATCAGGACGGCCAGGAATGCATAGGCCGCGGCACAGAAAGCCGCCGTGACCATCTCTTTCTTACTCAGCTGCATAGCTCACCTCCCTTTGGGCACAAAGGATACAGGGTCTGTTTCTTTTCTTTTTCATGGGGAGCACGTTATCTTCGGATTTTTGGTCTCGCCATAGCCCATCTTTTTATGAAGCTGCTCAAGTCCATTAGAATGCGCGTGGGAACAGCTACTCCCAAGGCAAATATGATTGCCTGGGCTTAAACGGCATTTCGTAATCTGTCACCCAGTAAAACCCGCAGATGGCCATCAGCAGATAGAGCATCACGCAGCCGAGAATAATCTGCTTTCTGTGCCAAGATGGATCGTGGGTTCTCTCTTTCATGGCAGTACCTTCTTTCTGTATTATGTGTTTGGTTAAGCGGCGGGGTGGGGGCGCTGCCGGAGCAAAGGCTTGGGAATGGGCAGGGCAAAGCCCCTCTCATCTATGGAAGGTGGATATGCACACTACTTTTCCGTTGCAATTTCTATAATCGCCGATATAAGCAGGGGAATAAGCCCCAGCCCCTCCAGAATCAGTCCCAGTGTGCTGCTGCCGTAAAGTAAAAAGGATGCTCCCGCTATTACGAGGCCCAAATACAGCGCATGTCTTGCTTTCATAAAATCTTCTCCTTCTGAATGATTTATCCATGGCATATGGGGATACAGTTCTATTTTTTGTGGTGCTATTTTTAGCCGAATCCTAAAAACCGGCAGGTTCTCGCAGTCTCATGATTCCCATAGTCGGGCGGGGCAGAGTTCCGCCCCTGCGCATAACAGGTCGGGAAGTGGTTTCGTTATGCTTACGCTTCTTTTTAGAATAGGCTCGGAGCAGCTTGTCGGCTAATCTCATAGGGACCTCCTTTCATGTAACAATAGGTGTGTCCTCAAGGGAGCAATGCGGGGCATTGCTCCCTTGAAGCCCGGTTACTCCTTGATTGCCTCCAGAAGCAGCAGGAAAAGTCCCAGCACTGTCATAACTACCCCAAATATAGTAAATAATTCTCCGATACCCAGCAATGCACTTCCTGCTATTACGAGGCCTAAATAAAATGCAGGTTTTGCTTTCACGAAATCGCCTCCCTTCTAATTTACATGCCCATCAATATTATGCGAGAGTGACAGTTGCCGAGTTTGAGCAGAAATCCCGCCCAAGGGTAGTCGAAAAATCAATGCCAGGATTTGTCGCAACAAGAGAAAGAGATATATTGGGAACTACATATGTGTGCACATAATTACTATTAATTGTTGTTCTTTTTGCCGCTGCCGACCACATACGCCTGGGTGGCGGATACTTCACGGGACGCCATGTAGCAAAAATCGCTATCAGCAGCACCACGATGGCGGCCACAAGGGCCCATTTGAACTGCCCCAATTTGCCCAAAGGGCTTTATTCATACGATGAATAACTCCCGCAGTATTTTTAACAGCATTTGTGATGATACCCGCCGGAAGGACGATAAACATCACCCGGATGTAGTTCATTGCGCTCTCTGAAATGGCGCAGCCCACAATAGGCTCATACAGCCAACACACTGTTACCAATAGCAGCAAGACGATAGAAATTCAATGATATTCTGGAGGTTTTTTACGGATGTCTGTGGCTCCACTTTTCACGGATAATCCCCCTTAGAAGAAGTAATTGTGGTAGTAATAGGTGGACGGGCCAAAAGCCTGGCCAGTACAATTCAGCGACGGATACATATATACGAAGACTTTATATAGCTTATCAATAGGCATCGAATCGTCATGAATATACCAATTCTCCATGTACGAAATATACTTACAGTTTGCTGTCGCATGCGGAATAACTTCGGCGTGGGCCACAGTCAGGCTGGAACAGAATGGCGCAAAGTACGGCTGTGCATGCAAGCAGTCTTTTTCTTCATGTGTCTCACCTCCTCTCTTCTCCGTCTATATATAAAACGGAGAAAGAGGTCGATTTTTGGACACTAATTCTTGAAAATTTTTATTTTGTTAAATTTGACGGAATTATACCCCTGGCTATGTGCAAAATGTCCCGCCCAGGAATATTCCCTTCAATTATGAATACCGCAAATTTCTCTTCATCAATCAATAACAAACTCCAAAGTGTACTGTTTTCATTTGGCGGATACAGAACACCTTGAACCCCATTTATGTCATGGTAGGTTGGCTCTCCCGTTTCCTGTGGGGTTATAGTCATGGCAACCGTTCTTCATAAAGGTGATGTCGATAACAAGGATTTGACCCGTTTCTTTATTTTCATAATAGTAATAGTCAAAGCCGAATTCGTCGGAATGGTCTCTATCCGCAAGGGTAAAACCATCCGGGAGCCAAGTAGGTTCGTACCCGCAATACGTTTTTTCAATATTGCCCCCTGTCTATGCGGTACACAAACATATTTTCAAATATTTCCTTGGACCAATGGAACAGCTTTTCCCGGGCTTGGACATCCACGCTCAGCCAGGTCGCAGCACTGAGAAGCACCACCAGAACACCACTGCCACGCGCTGCCACATGCGTTGGGCTGCCGCTCTGCGGGCGGCGTTTTTTGGAGGAGGACGTCTATTTTCTTCAGGAACAGCTCCTGAAAACACATGTTGGCAGGCCGACGGGCAGGGAGGGACGAGAGCAGAGGCTCCGCCGTCTGCGTCGCCGCGGCCTCGCAGCGCCGCGTCATCAAAAAACGGTTGCTTCCCATGGGGCTCATCCTCCTGTTCTAAAATTTTGCGCAGAGCCGCCTTGGCCCGGGTGAGCAGCTTCTGCACCGCGCCGGGCTTTCTGCCCAGCATGGGGGGCGATCTCCCGGACGGTATAGCCGTGATAATACCGCAGGAGCAGCACCTCCCGATAGGCCGCCGGCAGCCGGGACATGGCATCCGACAGGCCGCCATCCCCCGGGAGGGGCAGCTCCACGCCCCGGGTGCTCTCCTCAAACGCCTCCGGACTGAGCCGGGAACGGCTGCGGAGTATGTCGATGGCTTTGCGCTCTGTTATGATAACGACGTAGGAGCGGGTTTTTGGACACCTGACTTCAGAAATTTTTTTAAATTTTCTATTATGGACACAAATGCCTGGTGGACCGCGTCCTCCGCAGATCCGCCTCCCCGGGCAAAATGCGCCGGGCTATGTAGAACATGAGTCCCCGATAGAGGGTATAGATCTGTTCAAACTTGTCCTTCTCCGAGGGGGATGGGAGCATCTGCAGATAAAGCATCACAAAAATATCACCGCCTGTGTGAATCAGTATAACACAGGCGGCGGAATCAGGAAATAGTTTTTCCACTATTTGCAGTATTTTTTATATTTTTTGCGCGCAAGGCACATTTTTGTCATTTTCGGATAGTGTATGCCGCAAAAAGCTGCCCTGAAGGCGGGCGGCGCAGGGGCTGCGGCAACATTCCGGGCAGGCACCCCGCTGCTGCGGAGCGGCGATAATGCCGCTGTACGGCAGGCCGCACTCTGCCGGCAGGGACGGCAAATACTAACCACTGGTGAATGGAAAGGTGAAATGTCCCGGTGTACAATGCTTATAATGCAGAGCCTTCTCATCATTTGAGGACGGTAAGACGCGGCTAAGAGATATGGCGCACCTTCCTCCACCATGGGGCGGCAGGAATCTGAAGGCAAGGAGATATTGTTATGAAATACGGTAAAATTTTTGACAGCGTTCATGCTGGCTCTGGCCATGTGCCTGGGGCTAACCGCCTGCGGCGGCGATAATGGCGGCGACAGCAACGACAACAATGATTCCATCCAAACGCCCCCGCCCGTCATTGAGGGCGCCGCCTATGACAGCGCCGCTGATGCCCTCCGCCTATGGCGAGTATTACGGCCTTTGGGAGGGTTCGAGCGGCGCCAAGTGTGATACCCTGGCGGTCAGCGCCACAGATGGCGGCATGTACTTCACCTTCTATAAGGACGGCGAGATCATGGCCAGCGGCTGCGCCCAGGTCATTGAGGAATACGACCAGCTGTACTTTTTAATGAGCACGATGGCTGCGCCTATTTGGCCCGGGGCGGCGCCACCGAGCTGGCCATCGAATCCTTGGGTACCTACGCCATAAGCGGCTCCGGCAGCAACGGCGCAGGCGAAGCCTTCGCCGACATCGCCGATGTGTGGTACCTGGATGGTGAGAAGGACGGCCTCAGCTGTATCGTCATCCTGTCCGATGGCCAATGGGGCCTGGGGAGCGCACTCAGGCCGGGGAGGACTTTGTCACCGTGGACCGCGGCCAGCTGGAGCAGGATCCGGACGACGCGGACCAGTATTACGCCCGCTCCAGCGCCTTTGATGACGTCACCTATGATATGCACACCACCGCTGAAAAGGATCTCTTCTGGTGGGGCGGGGAAAATGACACCTACCTGCGCCAGGCGGACAGCCAGTAAGCGGGCATTGCCCCATGCGTCCATACCGATTAGATATAAAAGCTCGCTCCTTCGCCTGGCGGCGAAGGAGCGGAGCTTTTATCTTATTTTGCGGCAAAGCCACATGGCCTACACAGAATTTCTGTTACAGGATCACCAGCTTGTGGCTGCATTTCTTCTGCAGAACCTCTGCCACATCCCGGCTTAGCGCATCCAAGGGGGCGCCGTTCAGGGAGCGAATCTCCAGCCTGTAGGCCTGTTTTCCCGTGCAAAGGCCGGTTATCAGGTCTATAAAGCCTCCGCTACGCGCACCATGGGTACGCATGTTGGCGTCTGCGCAGGCAGGATAGGCTGCAAATAGGCCAGGTCCGAGAGCTGGCGCTGTGTCAGATGGTCGCTCCAGGTGATCTGATTGCTTTGGCAAAGCGCCTTCAGCACCTGGGACATCCAGCCGCCGGGGAGGGACGGAATGGTGCAGACCTCCAAATGCAGCACATTTTCCTCCACATCCCTGGTTTTCTGCAAGCGGAACTGCTTGCTCAGCTCCTGCAGCTCCGGGGAGGGCTCGGCCCCCACATCCCGCAGCAGCCGGCTATAGAACATCTGATAGTACTGCACGGCATCCCGCCAGGCGCTCCGCCGAATCAGTATCTCCAAACGGATTTTTGCAATATCCTCGTTATAGGGGTCGATCTCCTCGCAGGCGGACATATACTGCAAGCAATCGTCATCCAGTGCGTTTTCATAGGTCAGCCGGATCAAGCGGTGATAGACCACCAGCTTTCGGTTTTCCAGATAGTACCGGCGCTGGATGATATACTCCAAAAAGCTCTCGCAATTGTGCAGGCTGCAGTTTTCAAAAAAGTCACCCCGGAACAGGGATAGCAGATGCTTCAGCTCTGCGATGGAGTTGATATCCTCGAGAGCGGCCTGCTCGATCTCAGATATATCGCACAGGAAGCTAAAGTTGGGATTGACTTTGATAACATCCTTGGACACCAGCAGAAGCGACTCGCCGTCCGCCTGCACGAGGGCCTTTTTGATCTGCCAAAGGTTGAAGCGCAGGTTGTATTTGGCGGCATCATCGCTGCTTTCGCTCCAAAGATAGCTGATGATGTCGCTGCGGCGCATTTGCCGGGTCTCCTTCATCAGGACCAGGGCGATGATAGCGGCAGCCTTGCTGCTGATCTGATCGCTGACATCCGCACCGTCCAGCAAAAATCGGGGCCCGCCCATAAACGTAATATACAACATACTCATACATTCCGGTCAAATACGACCCGCCCGTCTTTGATGGTCATATCCACTTGAACGTCCTTCAGCTGCCGCAGATCCATCTGCGTTATATCCCGGTCCAGGATCACAATATCGGCGTCCTTCCCCTTACGGAGGCTCCCCTTTTTCTTTTCCAAAAAGAGGGCATAAGCCCCGAGGCTTGTATACATCTCCAGTGCCTCCTGCAGCGTTACGCTATTGGCGGCAACGGGATGGTTGACGGCGTAGTGGATGCCCTGGAAGGGATTGGGGTCGGTGATGGGTGGATCCGAACCGCCGCAGATGGTAATGCCGCTGTCGATAATCCGGCGGAATTGGTTGGTAGTGCCGTAACGATCGCCCAGGCGCTGCTGATACATACCGCCAGGATAGCCCCACAGCCCTTCATAGGCGGGCTGCATGCACAAAATGACGCCCAGGCGGGCAGCCCGCTGCATCTGGGAGGGAGTTATAAGCTCCGCATGCTCGATGCGGTGGCGCATGGAGCGCACGTCATAGTGTTTCGCGGCGGCCTCCAGCGCCTGGAGCACGGTCTCGATGGCGGCGTCGCCAATGGCGTCAAAGCCAATCTGCAGATTGTTCTGGCAGCACTCCATGGTAAAATGTGTCAGCGCATCCTGGGTCATATAGATCCACCCCTTCCGATGGGGCGCATCGGCATAGTCAAAGAAAGGGCCGCTGTCCGGCCGCCCATGGTGCCGTCGATATACAGGGCGCCGCCGATATGCTTGAGGCCGTGCTGCAGGGCACGCTTATACTCGGTGGTCTGATAGAAAATCTCTATGGTCAGAGGATAGCGGTCCTTATAGTGCACCAAGAACTCACTGGTGCGCAGAGGGCTCTGCTCTGCCTTGGCACCCCGGTACTCCATGGCGGCCACGGTGGTAAGGCCATGGGAAAGGCTGTGCCCACTGTGCGGGCGGCAGCGGTATCAAAGTCATCATAGGAATAGGCGTCCAGCACGTTGCCCTCCAGCCGGTTTTCCGCCTGATTGGTGAAGACACCTGTGGGAATACCGCTGTCATCCATATGGATGCCCGGCAGGGTAAAGGGAATCTTATTATACAGGATGGCCACGGTATTGAGGATAATGGTGTGATAGTCTAAGGAGAAAATCAGAACCGGCTTATCGGCGCAGTAATGGTCCAGGACCTTTCGATCCGGAAAGGCCTTTTCCTCCAGGCGGCTGCTGTCCAGCCGATAGGCAGTGACAACGCTGCGGCTGGCCGCCTCACGCCGGATAATCTGACCGATCTCGTCATAATTGCGCACATGGGACAGATCTACATACCCGCACTCCAAGCCGATACGCACCACCTGAAAGTGGTTATCAATAAACCCCGGCAATACCGTCCGGCCCCCGGCATCAATGATCTGCACGGTGCCGGAGATATACTCCGGGTCGCACTTTCCCACGCCCAGGCGGGCAATCTTGCCGCCCTGGGTCAAAAGCCAATCAGCGCGCACATCGCCATCCATACAGAGGATCTTCCCGTTTTTGATGAGCAGGTCTCGTTGATCCATGGCATTTGCTCCCATCCTACAGTGTTCTTTACAGAAAAAGTATAGCAGACTCCGCCCGAAAAGGGAAGCCTCTATTCCGCTGTTTCTATGAAGGCGGCCATAGCTGCCAGGAAATCTGCGTCCGTCAGCTCTGCCGCCAGGTCATAGCACAGGGAGCGACCATTGTCGCTGTTGGTGGTGACCACAAGGCCATCCCCCGTCTGCTGATCCCACAGGGCCAGAGACTTGAAGCCATCGTTATCGCCCCAGTGCCACCGGACGGAGGGTTCCTTTCGTATGAGGCCCACACCCAGGCCCCAGGCAATGTCATCATCGGCGATGCTCTGCACGGAGCCCATCTGGTGATAAGTGTCCTCCCGCAGCCCACCCCGGCTGCAGAGCAGGCCGGAAATAAACCGGGCGTAATCCGCAGCGTTGGAATACAGGGACCAGGCAGCATTGGGCTCCGGGGCGTTGCCGGTTAGATCCACACAATCCCGCACGCGGCAGGGATTGCCCTCCGCATCAAAGCCCGGAGAAATGGCGCTGCCCACCCCCGGCGTCCAAAGCACGGCGGAGCGGTGCATTTGAAAGGGCGTGAAAACATGGCCCGCAAACAGCTCCGGGAGAGATTGTCCCGTAATTCTTTCCGCCAAGTGCTGCAGCAGATAATAGCCCTGGCCGGAATAGCTATAGGCCGTACCCGGGGCAAAGAGCATGGGCATAGGGCGGCTGTGCCAATCCGGCAAGCCGGAGCTGTGGCTGAGGATGTGGCGGGGGGTGATCTTTGCAAAATCCGGGTCCTGGGACCAGGGCTCGCCTCCCAGCCGGGCGGGCACCGACTCATCCAGGGCCAGCAGCCCCTCATCAGCTAATTGCAGGGCCAGCACGGCAAACAGGGGCTTTGTCAGGGATGCGCACTCAAAGAGGGTGCCCTCCGTCACCGGGGCGGCGCCGGCAGCGCCGCTGACAGTGGTATGGGTCACCTGTCCCCCCTGCAGCAGGGCCACGCTGCACCCCGGTACACCCCGGCAGGTCATCCGGTGGGCCAAAAGCTCCGGATCCCCGCAGAAATGCTTCGCTTTTTCCGTTACAATATGCATAGAGTCCCCCTTACATTTTTTTCACGGGATAGCCTGCGAAGGAAACAGCAGCTTCGGCCAGGATCTGCGTGGGATCCGCCACGGGATAGGGCAGCTCGCATTGGGCAAACACAATGGGAAGCTCCGTGCAGCCCAGGACAAAGCACTCCGCCCCCTGGGCTATCATGGTATCCAGGGTACAGCGCAGGGCTGCCACGTCAATGGCGCCTAAGTTTCCGGCCTTGACGCCATCGTAGATGGCGGACATGACCCGGCGCTGACCGGGAGCATCGGGCTTGATGACCCGTATGCCACGACCGGAGAGGAGGTTTTCATAAATGCCGGTTTGAATGGTTCCGTCGGTGGCCAAAAGGCTCACGGCGTTCACGCCCGTCCGCTCCAGATGGTCCGCCGTCAGGCGCAGCATGTGCAGCACCGGCAAGTGGGTCCGGAGGCAGAGGTCATCGTAGAACCAGTGGGCAGTGTTGCAGGGCATGATCAGGACGTCGGCCCCGGCGGCCGCCAGGGTGTTAGCCGAGCGCACCAGCTGGGGTACCGGATCCTCGCCGCCCATGAGGATGGCCGCAGTGCGGTCGGGAATATCCGTGTTGCAGTCCACGATCACATGGGGAAAGTCCTGATCCCGGGCGGCGTCGGTAGCGCGGATGATTTTTTCAAACAGGTCCGCAGTGGCCAGAGGGCCCATGCCGCCGATAATGCCGATAATCTTTTCACAGCCGGTCTCCTTCTTACTTTTCGGATTTTTTTCTCGGGCATATAGAGGTCTGCCAGGCTCTTATAATGGTTGCCCGCCCGGCCTGTTACGGCTTTGGCGTGGAGCATGGAGCTGATGATAGCCTCGTCCACGCTCTCGATAGCCGCCCGGAACACCTCGTCAATATCCTCCTCGTACACCAGGCGGATGGATTCCAGCCGATCGCTGCTGTAATGGGCCAGCTTGTTTCCGGTGGTGAAGGCCAGGGCAATTTCGCCGCTGCCGTTGCCGGAAATGCCGCCGGTACGGGCAATGCCGGATTGGGCGCGCTTTGCCACCCGCTCCAGCTGCCGGGAGGACAGAGGAACATCGGTGGCGATGATGACGATAATGCTGCCCTTATCCTTCAGCTCCGACTGCTCCTGCCAGAACAGCCGCTCACCCACAGAGTCCCCCGCGACCTTGAGGTCCCGGAGGGTGCCGAAATTGGTCATGACCAAGGCGCCCACGGTGTAGGTCTCGCCATAGAGATGGCAAAGCCGGGAGGCGGAACCGATGCCGCCCTTGAGGGAATAGCACACCATGCCGGCGCCGGCGCCTACATCACCCTCGGCAAAGGTCTCCGATGCTGCCGCCAAAGCCGCACGGGCGTGCTCCTTGGTGACATGCAGGCCGCGGATGTCGCTGAGACGGGCGTCGTTGCACTCCATGACCAGGAGTTCACAGTGCCGGCGTCCAGGCCGATGTCATCATTCCGCTCCAGCATATACTCCACCAGAGCCGTGGAGACCGTGCCCACGGACAGGGTATTGGTCAGCAGGATGGGGGTCTCCAGCGTGCCCAGCTCCTGCACCTGGACCAGGCCGATGCTCTTTCCAAAGCCGTTGATCACATGGGCTCCGGCCAGGCACTTTTCGTGAAATACATCACCCGTGTGGGGGATGATGGCGGTGACGCCGGTGTGTACCTCGCCGTCGTGGAGCGTCACATGGCCCACACGTACACCCGGTACATCCGTAATCAGGTTGCGGGGACCATGATCCATGTAACCAAACTTCAGACCGTATCTGCTCTCTACACCCATAATTAAATTCCTCCCTATTCGTCCGGAGCAGCTGCACCCGGGCGGTATTTGTGTGAAAAAAGGCCGCCCGCTCAGCTCGCCTAATCAGACGTGCTGAAACGAGCAGCCTATATGTTATGTTTCGCGCTTTAACGCTGATAGACTACCTTGCCGCCCACAACGGTCATCACCGGCAGGATATCCTTGATCTCCATGGGATCCACGGTGAAAATATCCCGATCCAGCAGGACCATGTCCGCATAATAGCCGGGCATCAGGCGGCCCTTGACATCCTCCTGGAACTCCGCGTAGGCGCTCTCCATGGTGTAGGCGTCAATAGCCGTTTCCACATCCACGCACTCGCCGGGATAGAAGCCGCCTGCGGGACGGCCCTGTCTATCCTTGCGGGTAACGGCCATGTAGATATTGGTGAAGGGGTTGCAGTCCTCCACAGGGCAATCGGTGCCGTAGGACAGATGCACGCCCATGCGCAGAAGGGTGCCCGAAGGCGTAGGAGGTGGAGGCCAGCTCCTTGCCGCACAGCTTTTTCCACGATATTCATATCGTAATCCAGGAAGATGGGCTGGGCAAAGACCAGAATATCGTCCTTGGCGATGCGCTCGAGAAGCGCACGGTCGGTAATCTGGCAATGAACGACGGCGTGGCGGAGCTTATTCTTTGCCATCCACGAAGGCCCGCTCATAGCACTCCACAGTGCGCCGCACCGCCTCGTCACCGATGCAGTGGGTGATCACCTGCAGATTATGCTCCTTTGCCAGCTGGCAGTAGCGGTCCATATCCTCCACGGTGATCCACTCCAGGCCGTGGTTTTCCGGATCGTCCACGTAGCCGTGGGACATAAGACCCGTGCGGGCGCCCAGGCTGCCGTCCTTAAACAGCTTCAGGGGGCCCAGGGTAAGCCAGGAGCCCTTCTTATACTCGCCCACGGCGTACTCGCCCCGGGTCAGGTATTCCTCGAAATCCTCCAGGTTGTTGAAGCAGACCTGGTGGCGATAGCGAACCTTGCCCTCTCCATTGTCGTACATCTCGTGCAGCAGACGGAAGGCAGCGGGAGTATCCAGGAAGGTGGTGCCCACATCGTTGCTCTGGACGCTGGTGAGACCGTGGGAAACCGCATAGTCCATGGCATCCTTCATGAACTCATGACGCTCCTCCAGAGTAAACTCCGGGATGAGACGCTTGGCGATATTACAGCCGTTGCCGGTGAAGATGCCGTTGGGCACGCCGTTTTCATCGGTGAGGCAGTCCTCGCCCTTGCACTTGTCTATCTCGCCGGTGCTTTGCAGGATCTCCAGGAGCTTGCTGTTGACGGAGACAATGTGTCCGCAGACACGCTCCAGCACGATGGGGATAGTCGGTACTGATCTTGTCCAGGTCATGCCGGTCGGGCAGGCGGCTGCCGTCGGTGAAATAGTCCTGGTTCCAGCCGATGGCATGGAGACCGTTTTTCACACGCTGGGGTGCTCCTGGGCGAATTTGCGGCATACCTCGATCAGCTCCGCAATGGACTTTACATCGGCGATATGGGCCTGGTTCAGCGTCTCGCTGAACTGGGCAAAGTGCATATGAGAATCATTGAGACCGGGGATCAGGGTGCGGCCGCCGCAGTCCACCCGGGTGGCGTCAGCCGGGGCATCGGCCAGCAGGGCATCGCTGCTGCCTATGCGGCGGATGATGCCGTCCTCAACCAAAACTGCCTGCTCGTAATGCCCCTTTTCCACATAGACCTTGGCATTATAATACAGCTCAGCCATCATTAGCCTCCTTATTCTCCCCCGCTTCCTTCTTCAGCTTACGGTCAAAGATCAGGTAAACAACGGCGCCGATAGCGGGCACGATGAAGCCGAGAGAGCCCAGGAAAGGATTCTCAATGGCGGAGTTGACGAACAGGGCCAGGAACACGATGGCAGTGAAGATGATGGACACGGGATAGAGCCACACCTTGTAGGGACGCTCGATATTGGGGAACTTGCGCAGGATGGGCACAGCCAGAACGATCAAGACATTGAAGAGCATGTTGCTCAGCACCACCATGTCGGTCAGCTCGCTCAGGTTACGCAGCAGCACCAGGGCGCTGGAGATGACAGCCTGGACAAGGACGGGCACATAGGGGATCTTCTGCTTATTCAGCTTGGTGAAGCTCTTGAAGAAGTGGCCCTCCTTGGCCATGGCATAATACATTCTGGGCTGGGCCAGGATGAGGCCGTTGAGGCTGCCGAACATGGCCAGAACCATGCCCACGGTAACCACCACGGCACCTGCGCTGCCCAGCAGCTTCTTGGCAGCCGCCGTACCCAGATACAGGTCGCCGGCGTCGATCATAGAGGCAATCTCCTCGTGGGGCAGAACCTTCATGATGGCAAAGTTGAAGAGGGCGTAGAGAATCGTAACGCCGCCGATGCCGATGATAAGGGCCAGGGGCAGATTCTTGCGGGGGTTCTTCATTTCCTCGGCCACGGTGTTCAGGTTGGTCCAGCCCTCATAGGCCCAGAGGGAGGCCACCACGGCCAGAGCGATCATGCTGAAAACGCTGGTGTTGTTCTCGGCGGCATAGACGCTGGCAGAGCCAAAGGACAGGTCGGGGGGGTAACATGGCCGACAAACAGGGCTGCCAGCAGAATGATGGCAACGGGCACCATCTTGGCAATCATGGAGACATTCTGCACCACGGAGGCCAGCTTAACGCCCACCATGTTATAGGCGGTGATACCGAAGATGAGTACAACGGCGGCAATCTTGCAGCCGAAGTCGCTGAGGTGGAAAATGGGCTGGAACACGCCCATCATAGCCAGGGCCAGAGCAGCCACGGAGCCGGGGCCGCCGATGAGCCAATCCACAAAGCCGTTCATGAAGCCCACGATGGGATGATAGGCCTCATTCAGGTAGACCACACGGCCACCGGACTGGGGCATGGCCGCGCCCATTTCCGCATAGGCCAGACCGCCAAACAGGGAAATGACACCGCCGATGATCCAGCACAGCAGAGCCAGACCGCTGTTCATACCTACACGCTGCAGCACATAGGCGCCCAGGTAGAAGATACCGGAGCCGATCATGATACCAGCAATAATGCTAACACCACCAAAGGCACCTATTTCCCGCTTGAGTTCTGTTTTTCTGTTGTCAAATCGTTGATAGTTTCTTTTTTCATGGGATGCGCCTCCTTTTCCAGCTATAAAAATAGCCTGAATGTAAATTTATTGTAAAGCATTCCCGTTCCCAAAGGTGTTTATAAAAAAACTTTTCTTCATTTTTGATCTAAACGGTTTATTAAACCCAAATAAAGCATATCGGATTCTTTATATGCCCCCAAGCAAAAAGCTTGCCCGAAGGCGGAGGGGTCTATCTCGCCCGCTCCGGAACATATCGGTGTATTTCCTGGTGTTGGCGGCGTACCCCGTCTCTGAGAACGGTGAGATAGCAGCCGCCCCCATGGTGCAGGAGGATACCAGCCACGCGCAATCCTGTATGATAACAGATCTGTACGCCCATAGCAACAACGAGGAGCGCCGCTGATTGGGCAGAGACGGTGGAGACGGATTTCTTCCAGAAATGGGCTGATGTGACGCAGAAAAAGCCACTGAACAACTCCGGGGAACAATCATGCCGTCTATAGTGGGAATATTTCGGCATTGCCAAATGAATTATTGCGGCGCTGCAAAAACAGCCGCAGCAATAGCTTGTTGGAAGATCTGTTGGAAAGTCCAACAGATTTGAGAAAATGATAAAACCCCCGTATTCCGATAAAAACTCGAAATACGGGGGTGCTTAAATTATTTGTTTTCCATAGATACAATCACTTCAATTTCCACTTGCGCTCCCATAGGCAGATCCTTTACAGCAAAACAGGATCTGGCGGGTTTCCCAGTGAAATACTGCCTGTAGATTTCGTTGAAAGCTCCGAAGTCCTGAATGTCAGCCAAGAAGCAGGTAGTTTTTACAACGTCTGCATAGGTGACTCCAACGCTTTCAAGAATTGTTCCGATATTCTTGATTGCCTGTTCGGCCTGCTTTTTGAACGCCGCCTTCCACCAGCTTGCCGGTAGCAGGATCCGTTCCCACCTGGCCGGACATGAACAGCAATCCACCGACAATCATACCCTGAGAAAACGGAGCGTTGGGGATAGACGGGATCTTATCTGTATTTACACATTTCATCATATCACCTCTTCATGTGATCCGTATCTGACGGCGTCACTTGATCTCCAAATATCTGGGATTGAAGTCGTCCACAGACAGGACCTTATAACCGTCCTTGGTCACCTGAACCAAGTCTTCCTGGTGGAACATTCTTCCATCTTGACGAATGATAGGCTCAATGCAAAATACCATATTTTCCTCCAGGGCAAAAAATCCTCTTTGGGAGAAAGCATGGGGAACTCATGAAGGCCGATGCCCAGAGAATGGCCGATATGGGGGCAAGCAAAGTTTAGGCCCAGGGCTGTGCATTTATCCTTGCACAGTGTATACAGCTCCTTAGCTGTGACTCCCGCGCGAACATGCTCATATGTATAGAAATATGCTTCGCACAGCCGCTTCATCACATCCACATATACCGGGTTAGGCTTTCCGATCAGCACTGTCCGCGCAACGTCGGAATTGTAGCAATGGTATTTCCCAAAACTGTAACTGGCGCCATAATCAATGCGCATCAGTTCACCATCTGCCAGAATATCCTGGTTCGGCAGCTTGTGGGTCTGTGTGGAGTGATCCCCGGTACCCATTACCAGGAACGTGATGTAATCCGCGCCATCATCCAACATATGCCGCTTAATCTTGCTGGCCAACTGGAATTCTGTATCGCCAGGGTGGGTCTCCAAAAGCGCTTTCTCCAGGGCCTCACGGGTCTTTTTGGCCGCTGTGGACAGCATCTCGATTTCTACCGGCTCCTTAATCATGCGGATCCGGTTGAAGAGATACGTGCAAGGGACAAACTCCACATCCGGCAGCAAGGAAATGAGTTCCTTGTAGTAGTGGGCCATCAAGTAATCCAATTCGATGCCCACCTTACCGTGATCGAGGCCCTTTTCCTTGAGAACGTTTGCCAGGACAGCCACCGGAGACTCTACAAACTCGGTGTAGAAACGCTTGTCGGCAATCCAAGTCTCACTTTCAATCGTAGCCTGCTCAATGCTGCAGCCGATAAAGGCCGGTTCCTGCTCCAGCGGCAACACCGCAATGGCCAGCCGGTCGCGGATGGAGGCCTGAGTCATGATATAGGTCTCCGCAAAATACAACGTATTCTCCGGAGAGATCACAACCGTCACATCAGATTTTCCCGAGCCATAAGCTTCTTCAGCCGCTCATATCTCTCGCTTGTCGCCATTTTTTTACTCCTCCATTCAAATTATATTCTACGCTCCCAAACGCGCACTCAAAAGCTTAGGCACAAGAGTTATAAACTCCGGTACAAAGGTGAACACAATCAGCAGCGCTACCATCACCAGCACAAAGGGCCAGATGACGACTTTGGTCACAGGAACCTTGGCAATACCTGCTGCGATGAACAGCTGAAGGCCGGGCGGGCGGGGGTGATAGTGCCAACCAGGATGGTGATCATAATGATAATTGCAAAAAAGATGGGGTCCAAGCCCACAATATTGCCGATGGGGAACAGCACTGGGACGAAGATCATCATAGCAACCGTTCCGTCCAGGAACAGTCCTACAACGAACAGGATCCCAATCACCATGAGGAGGATCAGGGTGGGATTGGTGGTGATGTCCAGCAGATCGCCGCAAAGGATCGTGGCGAAATTGCCTCTCGTGATGACCTGGCCGAACAGAGATGCCAGGCAGATAATCATGCAAGGAATCGCCATACTGACGCATGCTTTGTTTAAGAGTGCCGGGATATCCTTCAGCTTGATTTCCTTATAAGCAAACACGCTTACAAAGAAAGAATAGATTACCAGCACAATACCTGCTTCTGTTGCGGTAAATGCGCCGCTCATGATGCCGCCCAGAACAATCACCGGAGCCACCAGCGCCCACTTGGCGTCCCAGGCCGCGCTGAGAATCTCACGCAGTTTTTGCCCGCTTCTTTTTCGCCCAGTTCTCCTTTCGGCCATAAAAGCGCACACACCCATTTGGGCCAATCCAATGAGGATACCCGGAACAATACCAGCCATGAAAAGCGTGCCGATGGAAAGGCCCGTAATGCCGCCATAGATAACCATGGTGAGGCTGGGTGGAATGATGGGGCCGATGCAGGAGGAAGCTGCCGTGACACCCGCAGAAAACTCCGGCGTATAATTGTCTTCCTCCATGGCAGGAATCATAATGGCTCCAACGCTTACCGCGTCCGCCGTAGCAGACCCAGCGAAACCTGCCATAATCATGCTGACCAGCACGTTGGCATGCGCCAGAGCGCCCCGCCAATGCTGCAGCAGCAAGGAACAAAAAAGCGAATTAACTTACGGGTAATTCCTCCTGTATTCATCAGCTCGCCTGCCAGAATATAGAACGGAACTGCCATCAGTGTAAAAGGAGTTCATGGTAGAGAAGCATTTCTGCGCCGCCATGACATCCGACACTGTACCAAAGTCCAGAAGGCCCCACATTCCGCAATTCCCATTGCGTAGGCAACCGGAAAAACCCATCAGCAGCATAATCATGAACAGCACAATGGTAATGATCATGGTTGTCATCCGAGAGCGCCCCCTTTCTCTTCTAGATACCGCTCTTTCTTCTGCATCATACGGAATAACTCACGCAGAATATACAGAATAGTCACGGCTGAACCAACGGGAATACACAAATCAACCCATCCCAGCGGGATGAAAGACACCGTATACATGGGTCTTGTCCACTGTGACATGGCATATAGCATTCCGCTGTACAAAAAGGTAACCGGAAAATACGGCAATCACAATGTAATAGACAAACATCAGGATAAGCTGCATGCGGCGGGGAAAGCGGACAAAAATGACATCTACAACAAGGTGTCCGCCTTTCGAAAACGCTTGAGCTCCGCCCAAAAACAGCAGCCAGATAAACAAATACCGGCAGACTTCCTCTGACCACATGGTGGGTGAGCCGAGTACCCCTCAACAGCATCTGCATCCCCAGGATAATCACAATTGCAGAAAAGGACACTGCGATTACGATATAGCAGAACTTATCAATGACTTTATATAAGAGGTCTATAGCTTTTTTCAAAAAAATCACCCCAATGCGAAATACTCAAATGCGCATAATCTTCTGTGGTGTTACTGCTTTGCTGCGTATTCCTCCACAGCCTTCAGGCACAGGTCATAGATTTCCTGACGGCCGGGACGACCCTTCAGCCATTCTTCCTTCATACCGGTCATGAGGTCTGCCATTTCAGCGGTTTCTTTCTCAGGCATCTCATTGAACACCATTCCCCGCTCCTTGCAGTACTCAACGTCCTCGGCCTCAGCCTGTTTCGCTTCCTCAAAGGCTGCCTGGCTGGCCTCACGTGCCGCCTCAGAAACGGCCTTCTGATACTCTTCCGGCAGAGAATCAAAGACATCGTTGCTGACCTCAAGGGCTAAGGTGCTCCACATATGATTGGTCATCAGGCAATATTTCGTTACTTCCACGAAGTTCATATCACGGATGGAGCTGATAGGAGTCTCCATGCCATCGGCCACCTTGGTCTGCATGGCCGAGTAGCACTCAGACCAGGTAATGGGGACAGGAGAGGCGCCCAAAGATTTGAACATTTGCGTGTACAATGTGCTCTCCGGAGAACGCATGGTCAGGCCCTTTATCTGCTTATAGGACGTGATATCCTTATCTACAAAAATCATCTGGCGGCCGCCGCAAGGAACCCAGCCCAGTACGCGGGCGCCGGCGTCCTTCAGCTTTTCATTCAGCGCACCGCCCAGAGATTCGGACGCTTCATTGAACACGTAGTTGATCTCATCCCAGCTGGAGAAAATAAAGGGGAGCGTATCGACGCCAAAGCCATCCACACTATCCACGTAGCAGACAGCAGCAGTAACCGCGCCGAACTGCTGAGTTCCTGCCAACAGGCCATCAGCCACTTCCTGCTCCGTGCCTAACTGCCCGGAAGCAAATGTCGTGATCTCCACGGCTCCATTGGTCTTTTCCGAAACCAATTTAGCAAAGTTTGTGCACAGATGATCGGTGATGGAATCCACAGCATGGTGGTGTGCAAGAGTGAAACTGTACTTCGCGGTACCGCCTGCACCATTGCCAGACTCGTTTTGTTTTTTCTCACCCCCGCAGCCTGTCAAGCACAGGGTCAGTGCAAGAGCAATCAGTAAAACGGCAGTCAACTTCTTCATGATTTCAACCTCTCTTTCAAAAAACATCTTAATATATAACACAAAGGTACCACTGTTTGGATCCATCCCGGCAGCACCTTTGCATTCCTTACTTTTAGAAGTTCATTTCTTACAACAGTTCACTTTGCTGCTTTTTTTGCCTTAAAGTTTCACTACGCGAAAGAAATGGCCTCCCGTAACCCTTGTGATGATACTATCACTCTAAAAGGGAAAAGTCCAATTGCTATTTTTTTATTCATATATTCCTTTTATCTATATCTCCTATATCTCTGTTGGCGACTTGATGACCGCGCGAATAAAATCCCGTATTACCCAAGACAGGTGAGACTGTTTTCTCCATGCCAGAACCAACCAGGTGATATGGCGGATCAAAGGATATGGCACGGAAATTTGATTTATGGGGCTCAGCTCCCAAATATCCCGAATCATGACTGATACGGCTATATTTTTCTCCACGTAGTTGAGCGCAGTAGAGCTGACTTGATAGGTGACTCCCCGTTATTGAAAAGTTTCTCAAATGGAATATTTTGATTGTATTCTTCGTTAAATAAAACAAATCTTTCGTTCGCGATCATATCCGCTGTAACGCTTTTCTCATTGGCCAACGGATGGTCTTTTGCCACAAATAAGATTTTCTACATCTCGAAATTTTCGGTACTCCAGATTATCCATCTGAAGAAAATTCGAGGGGATAATGGCTATATCAATCTTCCCGCTCCGCAGCAACTGCTCCAGATTATTTGTGCCGCTTTCTTTCCATTCGATGGGCACTTCATTTTTTAGGGTGGAAACTCTTCCCATAATCGCCGGAATAAAAGCAATAGCCCATAGTCGGAGGTATTCCAATTTTTAATGTGTGATATGTTTGCCGCATTTGCCAAAACATCTCGCTAAGTTCGTCTGTTTCACGTAAAATATTTCTGACCTGCTCCAAGACAATTTGGCCTTCTTGTGTCAACTTCACACCGCTTTTGGTCCGCAGCAGCAGTGTAGTTCCTGCTTCTACTTCCAATTCAGCAATTGCTTTGGATAAAGACGGCTGAGTAATATGCAGTTGCTCGGCTGCCTTTGTAAAACTACCACATTCACTAATACACATAAAATACTGCAACTGCGTTAACTTCATAGATTTTCTCCTTTCCTAAAGACCGGTGAACGAATGAATGCGTGGGTAACACCAATGGATAAAAATATTTTTAATTATAAGGAATGCAGGAATAGATGCCATCTATCCGGGGGCTTTTTGGCAGCAATGGGTTTTCACAGATTTAACTTTATTTTTTTAATATAACAAAATATCATCGTTCTTTCAATGCTCGACGTCAGACAACCCTGTGTATGCTTCGCACTACAGAAGTTAATATGGCTTTTTCCCAAAGCGCATTCTGTTGGAAACGGCTTATCCCATCACAACGGACATGGCAGTCAAAAAAGAATCGCCAGAAATGCAAAGCTGATCCCGGAAAACAGGAGAAGAAAACTCTTTTCCGCCATTGGGAACACGGCGCGTATATTCCCTGAAACGTAATGAGGCTTGCAAGAGAAGCCACCAGTGTCCCTGCACCGCCCACATTGACGCCAACCAGAAGAGCGCGGGCATCCTGCGTGAAGCGACTGAGCAGAATGGCGGCAGGGACATTGCTGATGATCTGACAGGTAAGCGCGGAGATCAGCATCGTTCCGTGGGACAAAAAGGCGGGCGAACAGCACCCGGACCGATTCCATCCGGGCAAGATTGCCGGAAAAGGTGAAGAAAGCGGCGAAGGTAGCCAACAGTCCCCAGTCCACGGTCTTCAATGCGTGCCGATCCAAAAACCAGAGCGCCAGAACAATGACCGTCAGGCCAAGAACATAGGGTGCCAGCCGCAGCACCATGGCAACAGCTAAACAGAACAGTCCGCCATAGACGGCAGCCTGGCGGGAGTCTACTGTGACCTGCACTTCCGGCACGGAAAGCCGGTCTTTGGGAAATGCCAGGCAACACAAGAGAACGAGGACGGTAGACAGGATGAAAGGCGGCAGCATTGCCGAAAAGAACATCTTTGCGGAAAGATCGTAATAGCTGAAAAGATAAAGATTCTGCGGATTTCCGAAGGGCGTGATCATTCCGCAGAGATTGGCGGCGCAGTTTTGCAGAACGAACAAGAGCGCGGCGTGCTTTTCCTGACCGGTAGAGGAAAGGACAAACCAGCCAAGCGGCAGAAAATGTCAGCAAGGCGGTATCATTGGTCGAAGCATAGACCCGAACATGGTGATGACCACCAGTGCTGTACATACGCCCCGGAACCGTGGAAAAGGTGTGTACCATCCGCTGCGAAAGAGCAGAAAAGATCTGCAGGTCTCGCAGAGCACCTACCA
>VOFC01000108.1_pt1 | contig 33931 bp, 56 predicted proteins | sample 5384161 | NCBI WGS metagenome assembly VOFC01 (sample SAMN12384722, study PRJNA508395) | human gut metagenome | isolation source: healthy gut B | host: Homo sapiens
AGCAAATCAAAATGCGGAAAAAGAAAAGACGGAAAAAATCAGACGTGAATTTACCGCAAACGTTTCGCACGAGCTTAAAACACCGCTTACAACCATTTCGGGATATGCACAAATGATAAGCAACGGTATGGCAAAGGCGGAGGACATCAAGGAGTTTGGCAGAAAGATAGAAAAAGAGTCCGACCGACTTCTTACTCTTATAGATGATATAATAAATCTATCAAATATTGACGAACAGGGAAGTGTTGAAAATCCGGAAAATATCGACCTTTCGCTGGTTACGGAAGAGGCGATATGTGTTCTTGAAAAAGCCGCAAAAGAACGAGGTATTCAGATTTATTATACGAAGATACCGACATTCATAAAAGGTAACGTGACATTGGTGAGTGAGCTTGTATATAACTTGCTTGACAATGCGATAAAGTATAATAAGGATAACGGAAAAATAACCGTATTTGTCGGCGAGTCGGCAAAGGGCGTGGAACTGTCCGTAAAGGATACGGGTATAGGAATACCGCCCGAAGATACGGAAAGAATATTTGAACGTTTTTATCGCGTTGATAAAAGCCACTCAAAAAAGTCGGCGGTACAGGCTTGGGACTTTCAATAGTAAAGCACGTTTGTGCCGCCATAATGCGACTATACGCGTAAAGAGCAAAGTCGGCAAAGGTACAACTATTTATGTTACGTTTCCGAATAACGTGAACAATTAATGAACAAAATATGAACTTTGAAAAAGGTTTATTGACATTAATATTAATAATGTATAATATGTAGCGTACTACACAAAAAAGTATAGTACGCTACATTTTTTTTGCGAGGAGGTGTATTTGTGAAAAAGAAAGGTATAGGCTTTTTATTTTAAGAGGATAGATGAGATTATGTCTATGGCGGCAAATGCACATCTGAAGAAATACGATATAACCTGTTCGCAGGCAAATATACTTTTTATATGCTTGAAAAGGGCAAGAATGTTGTAATGCAAAAGGAGATTGAACAGGAATTTGGGTTAAGACATTCCACGATTATCGGACTTTAAAGCGTATGGAGAAGAATAATTTTGTGCGTGTTGAGGTAAATCCGGAGGACCATAGATGCAGACAGGTTATTTTGTTTGACAAGGCTTTTGAGCTTGGCAGTGAAATGAAAGAACACAGAAAGTATATGGATTCGTTGATAACAGGTGCATTAAATGATGAGGAGGAAAAAGAACTCAAAAAACTTTTAACAAAGGTTTACGAACATATGTACCAAGACAATGATAAGTGTGAAAAATAGGGTATATTTTTACCTTAATATGTAGCGTACTACATTTTTAAAGGAGGAATTAGATGATAAAGACATTATTAAAAAGTGTAAGAGAGTATAAACGTGATTCGATTCTTGCACCGATTTTTGTTACTCTTGAAGTTATTATGGAAGTTGTAATACCGCTTCTTATGGCTATGCTTATTGACAAGGGTATTGACGCTGGAAATATGAATTACATATTGAAAATAGGTATCGCCCTTGCAATTTCATGTGTAATTTCATTGGTTTTCGGTGCATTGTCGGGTAAATTTGCGGCGAGTGCATCGGCAGGTTTTTGCGAAGAATTTGAGAAAGGATATGTTCTATAATGTACAGAACTTCTCATTTTCAAATATTGATAAATTCTCTGCATCAAGTATCGTAACAAGACTTTACAACTGATATAACGAACGTACAAAATGCTTATCAGATGATAGTCAGAATTGCGGTAAGAGGTCCGATAATGATTATATTCTCACTTATTATGGCGTTTGGAATAAATCATAAACTTTCACTTGTATTCTTGCTTGCAATTCCTGTTTTGGGCGGCGGATTGTATTTTTATAATGACTCACGCACACCCGATATTTGAACGAGTATTCAAGATATACGATAAACTTAACAACGTTGTACAGGAAAATTTGAGAGGTATAAGAGTTGTTAAATCATTTGTAAGAGAAGATTACGAAGAAAAGAAATTTAAAAACGTTTCTGAAGATATATACGATGACTTTGTAAAAAGCCGAAAAACTTTTTGGCATTTAACGCACCGCTTATGCAGTTCGCGGCATACGGCTGTATGCTTTTCATATCGTGGTTCGGTGCAAAGCTTATCGTTGCGTCAACTATGACAACAGGTGAGCTTACAAGCCTTATTGCATATACAATGCAAATTTTATGAACCTTATGATGCTTTCAATGGTGTTCGTAATGATTACAATGGCAAGAGCGTCATCTGAAAGAATCGTCGAAATACTTGACGAAAAGAGCGATCTTACAAATCCTGAAAATCCTGTATATGAAATTAAAAACGGCGATATTTCATTCAGAAATGTAAACTTCGGATATTCAAAGAAAAAGAGAAAACTCTGCCTTAAGAATATAAATCTTGATATTAAATCGGGTGAAACTGTCGGAATTATAGGCGGTACGGGAAGTTCAAAGTCAAGCCTTGTACAGCTTATCCCAAGACTTTACGATACAACCGACGAAGTGATTGTCGGTGACAAAACGTAAAGGAATATGATATTGAGTCATTGTGACGAGGTTGCAATGACTTCAGAAAAATGTGTTGTTCTCCGGAACAACAAAGAAAACTTGCGTTGGGGTAATGACCACGCAACAGATGAAGAAATCGAAAGAGTATGTAAGCTTGCACAAGCTGATGATGAATTTATTCAGACATTCCCTGATAAGTATGATACTTATATCGAACAGGGCGGTTCAAATGTATCGGGCGGTCAGAAACAAAGACTTTGTATCGCAAGAGCTTTGTTAAAGAAACCGAAAATCCTTATTTTGGACGACAGTACAAGTGCGGTTGATACAAAGACAGATGCAAGTATCAGACGTGCGTTCCGTGAAGAAATACCGAATACAACAAAGATTATTATTGCACAGAGAATTTCATCTGTCGAAGACGCAGATAAGATAATTGTTATGGATAACGGTGAAATAAACGGAATAGGTACTCACGAAGAACTTTTGAAGAACAACGAAATATATAGTGAAGTATATAATTCACAGGTGAAAGGAGGCGGTGACGATGAATAAACACGGTGCACAAAATACCGGTAAGACAATCAAACGTATTCTTTCATATATGAAGAAATACAAATTCAGATTTATCTTTGTATTGATATGTATATTGCTGAGTGCCGTTGCAAACGTTGCCGGCTCAATGTTTATCGGTACGCTTATCGATGACTATATAACACCGCTTTTTGGGCAGTACAAACCCTGTATTCACGGGCTTGCTTAAAAGCAATCTGCGTAATGGGTATTGTGTATGCAGTGGGAATACTTGCTACATTGTTTTATAACAGAACTATGGTATCAATCGCACAGGGTGTGTTAAAGAAAATTCGTGACGATATGTTTACCATATGCAGAAATTGCCGATTAAGTATTTCGATACACATACTCACGGCGATATAATGAGTTACTACACAAACGATACAGATACTCTAAGACAGATGATGGCACAGAGTATTCCGCAGATGTTTTCATCGGCAGTTACAATTATATCGGTAGTCGTTGCGATGTTTATATCGAATGTTTATCTTGCAATATTTGTGTTGGTGTTTGCGACCTGTATGATGTTTGTAATAAAGAAAATTGCAGGAGCGAGCGGAAGATTTTTTGTAAAACAACAGCAGTCCATCGGTAAGGTAAACGGTTATATCGGAGAAATGATTAACGGTCAGAAGGTCGTTAAGGTGTTCTGTCACGAAGAACATTCAAAAGAAGATTTTGATAAGATTAACGAAGAACTTTGTGAAAACGCAACAGAGGCTAATAAATACGCAAATATCCTAATGCCGATTATGGCTAATTTAGGTAACCTGCAGTATGTGCTTATAGCTATTATCGGCGGTGCACTTGCACTAAACGGAGTTGCGGGACTTACACTTGGCGTTATAGCGTCATTTCTGCAACTTTCAAAAATCATTCACAATGCCGATAAACCAAATATCACAACAGCTTAACTCAATCGTTATGGCACTTGCCGGAGCGGAAAGAATATTCAATCTTATGGATGAAGAAGTAGAACAGGACAACGGCGATGTTACACTTGTCAATGTTAAGTACGACAGAAACGACAATATAGTTGAAACGGAAGAAAAGACATATATGTGGGCTTGGAAAGAAGTTCAAAGGACGGCAGTGTTAAGTACACACGTCTTACGGGTGAAGTTAAATTCTTTGATGTTGATTTCGGATATAATCCCGAAAAAAATTGTACTGCATGATATAACATTATATGCCGACCACGGCGAAAAGGTTGCGTTTGTTGGTGCGACAGGTGCGGGTAAAACTACAATTACCAACCTTATAAATCGTTTCTATGATATTGCCGACGGTACGATAACTTATGACGGAATTAATATTAACCGTATCAAAAAAGAAAGATTTAAGACGTTCGCTCGGTATCGTTTTACAGGATACAAACTTGTTTACGGGTACAATTAAGGAAAATATCCGATACGGTAATCTTGATGCAACGGACGAAGAAGTTTATGCGGCGGCAAGACTTGCGAATGCGGATGAGTTTATAAATATGTTGCCTGACGGATATGACACAGTTATTTCGGGTGACGGCGGCAGCTTGTCGCAAGGTCAAAGACAACTTTTGTCAATCGCAAGAGCGGCAGTTGCAGACCCGCCTGTAATGATACTTGACGAGGCAACTTCAAGTATTGATACAAGAACAGAGGCGATAGTTCAAAGAGGTATGGATGCACTTATGACGGGACGTACAGTATTTGTTATCGCACACAGACTTTCAACGGTAAGAAATTCAGATGTGATTATGGTGCTTGAACTCGGAAGAATTATCGAACGCGGTAATCACGAACAGCTTATAGCGCAAAAAGGTAAGTATTATCAACTTTACACAGGTGCATTTGAACTTGAATAAAAGGACTGTCGATAAATTGTCCGTAACGTGCAAAATGTTATTTTTATGTTTATGAGTTGATTAAAAAATAAAACAAATACTAGTCAAGCCTATCTTTGATATACGGCTTGACTATGCACTTTTTTGTGAAAATAAACTCTAACGTACCAATGTACGCCGACGAGTTCATTTTCGCAAAATCCGAACTGATTTCTCAACAGTCCTTGATTAAAATACCCATTTGTTTAACACAAATGGGTATTTTAATATGAAAGTATAATATGTTTTGTTGCTTTTTTCTACAATGTACTTGACGATAGAGGCGAATTTTGTTAAAATTATAATAATGGTTAAATAACGAGGAGGATTACATGATGAAAAAGTTAATGCTTGAAATGAAGCGGTTGCACGCGGTGCTTATGAGGCCGGTGTAAGCGTTGTTTCCTCATATCCCGGCACACCGAGTACCGAGATTACAGAAAATATAGTTAAATATGACGATATATACGTTGAATGGGCGCCGAATGAAAAGGTTGCGGCAGAAGTTGCAATCGGTGCGTCAATCGCCGGTGCAAGAAGTATGTCTTGTATGAAACACGTCGGACTTAACGTAATGGCTGACCCTGTTTTCACTGCAAAGCTATACAGGAGTAAACGGCGGTCTTGTATTGTGCGTTGCCGATGACCAAGGTATGCACTCATCACAGAATGAACAGGATTCACGTCACTATGCAAAGGCGTCTAAAATACTTATGTTAGAGCCGTCTGACAGCGGAGAATGTAAGGAGTTCACAAAGACTGCATATGAACTTTCCGAAAAAAAATACGATACACCTGTATTTTTAAGACTTTCAACAAGAGTTTCTCATTCACAGAGTCTTGTTGAGGAGGAAGAAGAAAAGCAGGAAGTTGCATTAAAGGATTACGAGAAAAATCCGCAGAAGTATGTAATGATGCCCGGTAATGCGATAAAGCGTCACGTTGTCGTTGAGGACAGAATAAACGCACTAAAGGAAATGGCTGAAACATCACCTCTTAACAGAGTTGAAGAAAACGGCTCAAAAATCGGTATTATCGCAGGCGGTATCGCATATATGTATGCAAAAGAGGCACTGGGTGACAAGGCTGATTACTTGAAAATCGGTATAGTTTATCCATTACCTGGAAAAGAAGATAAAAGAATTTGCGTCAAAGTATGATAAAGTTTTCGTTATCGAAGAACTTGACCCTGTTATCGAAGATTTCTGTAAGAGCGTCGGAGTTGATGTAATAGGCAAGGACGTATTTACACTTCAAGGCGAATATACACCGTCAATGATAAAGAAAGCCGTTTTGGATATAGACGCACCTGAATTTGACGTTATAGACGAGCCTACACCTGTTCGTCCTCCTGTAATGTGTGCAGGCTGTCCGCACAGAGGTACATTCTATGTACTAAAGAAACTCGGTCTTGTTGTTTCGGGCGATATAGGCTGTTATACACTTGGTGCAACACCTCCTTTGCAAAGCGTTGATACAACAATTTGTATGGGTGCTTCAATCAGTGCCGCACACGGTATGGCAAAAGCAAGAGGTGCTGAATTTAATAAGAAACTTGTATCAGTAATCGGTGATTCAACATTTATGCACTCGGGTATTACAGGTCTTGTTGACATTGTATACAACAAGGGTAACAATACTGTTATAATTCTCGATAACTCAATTACCGGCATGACAGGTCACCAGGATAACCCTACAACAGGTTACACAATCCGTAAGGAAGAAACAAAGCAAGTTAATTTGATAACACTTTGCAAGTCAATCGGTATTGAACACGTTGTCGTTGCAGACCCGTTTGACGTAAAGAATTTTGAAAAGGTCGTAAAAAGAAGAAGTTGAAAGAGAAGAACCTTCGGTTATTATCGCACAAAGACCTTGCGCACTTCTTCCGAATATGCGTAAAAAGTATTCGGGTCACTGTCACATAACAGACAAGTGTAAGAAGTGTAAGATGTGTATGAAACTCGGCTGTCCTGCAATTTCATTAGACGGCGATACTGTTAAGATTGACACAACACAGTGTAACGGCTGCGGACTATGTACAAATGTCTGTCCGTTTGGTGCGATTGAAAAGGAGGAAAAGTAGAATGAACATAATGATAGTCGGTGTCGGCGGACAAGGTACACTTCTTGCAAGCCGTATACTTGGTAAGGTTGCAATTAAAGAGGGTTATGACGTTAAAGTCAGCGAGGTTCACGGTATGAGCCAACGCGGCGGCAGTGTTGTTACATATGTTAAGTACGGCGATAAGGTTTATTCACCTATTATAGACCGCGGTGAGGCGGATTTGATTTTGGCATTTGAAATGCTTGAGGCTATGCGTGCTTTGCCTTATTTGAAAAAAGGCGGTAAGATGATTGCCAATACTCAAAAAATGAATCCTATGCCTGTAATCACAGGTGCTATGGAATATCCTAAAAATATTGAAGAAAAACTTAGTGCAAAGATTAATTTGCAGGCTGTTGACGCACTTTCTCTTGCGGAAAAAGGCAGGTACAATCAAGGCTGTAAACGTAGTTTTAATCGGACTTTTGGCAAAGAGTATGGACGTAGATAAAAATGTTTGGATTGACGTTATAAAGGAAACTGTTCCGGAAAAATTCCTTGATGTCAATATTAAAGCGTTTGAACTTGGATATGAACTTTAAGGAGTAAAAAGTGCAAGTATTGATTAAAACTCTACATGATTTATTCACTACCTATATAGGTTGGACAGTCGCAATCATTGTTGTTTGGGCTGTTATAGCGGTAGTGCTTATAAGAAACAAAAAAGAAAAAAGTAAAGGAGATGTACCCAATGGGAATGTATCAGCCGGAAATTGAAACAATGGACAGAAACGAGATTGAGAAACTTCAGCTTGAAAGACTTCAAAAACAAGTAAAGAATGTTTATGAAAATGTTCCGATGTACAGAGAAAGAATGGATAAAAAGGGTGTAAAGCCTGAGGATATAAAAGAACTGAAAGATCTTGCAAAGTTGCCTTTACAACAAAGCAGGATTTGAGAGATTATTATCCGTTTGACCTTTTGCGGCAGACAAAAAGGATATTGTAAGAATACACGCATCGTCGGGTACAACAGGCAGACAGATTGTAGCCGGTTATACAAGAAACGACCTTGATATGTGGGCAGACTGTATGGCAAGACAGATTGCGGCGGCAGGCGGCGATGAAAATTCGGTTGTTCAGGTGTCATACGGTTACGGCTTGTTCACAGGCGGTTTGGGTGCACACGGCGGTTCTGAAAGAATCGGTGCTATGACAATCCCTACATCATCGGTAACACCGAAAGACAAATCAGACTTATGATTGAACTCGGTGCAACTCACCTTTGCTGTACTCCGTCATACGCAATGTATCTTTGGTGAAACAATAAACGAAATGGGCGTTAAAGACCAACTTAGTCTAAAAGCAGGTATATTCGGCGCAGAGCCTTGGACGGAAGATATGCGTCATCAGATTGAGCAGTCGCTTGGTATAAAGGCATATGACGTATACGGACTTACCGAAATCACAGGTCCCGGTGTATCTTATGAATGTTCTGCTCAAAATGGTATGCACGTTTGTGAAGATATGTTTATTCCTGAAATTATCGACCCTGATACGGAAGAAGTACTTCCTCCCGGCTCATTCGGCGAACTTGTTTTCACAACGATTACAAAAGAGGGTATGCCTATGATGCGTTACAGAACGCGTGACTTATGCGTACTTGATTATGAAAAATGCGAATGTGGAAGAACACTTGTAAGAATGAAGAAACCTGCAGGAAGAACCGACGATATGCTTATTATAAGAGGCGTAAACGTATTCCCGTCACAGATTGAAGAAGTACTTTTTGAAAATCGGCGGCGATATTACTCCTAACTATCAGATTATTGTCGGCAGAGAAAATAACACAGATACTCTTGAAGTACAAGTTGAAATGTCGGAGGGCTTGCTTTCTGATGATGTTAAGTCTGTTGCGGCGATTGAAAAGAATATCGTTGCAAAATTACGCAGTACGTTGGGACTTGGCGCAAAGGTAACGCTTGTTGAGCCGAAAACCATCACAAGAAGTGAGGGTAAGGCAAAGAGAGTTATAGATAACCGTAAACTTCACGATTAATAGGGAGGTAAAAGCTATGAAACTGATTAAACAAATATCTGTTTTTTGTGGAAAATAAATCGGGCAGACTTTCGGATATACTTAATGTAATAGGAAAGAACGGTATCGACATCAGTGCATTGTCGATGGCGGATACTACTGATTTCGGTATTGTGAGAATGATTGTAAACGATCCGGATAAAGCGGCTGAAATTCTAAAGAGCAATAATCTTGTCGTAAAGGTTACGGACGTTATTGCACTGGCGGTTGCTGATAAACCGGGCGGACTTGCAGGTGAAATTGAAAAACTTAAAATGCAGGTATTTCGATTGAATATATGTACGCATTTATCGGTAAGAGCGACAAGGGCGCACTTGTAATTGTTCGTGTGGAAAATCCCGAAAAGGCGCTTGAAGTGCTTAAAGACGAAAAATGTAACGGTTGTTTCACCGGAAGAAGTTTACAGAATGTAAAACAACTTTTTGCAAAATAACGATATTTTAAGAGCAGTAATCTATGGTTACTGCTCTTTTTGTATGTAAAAATGCACAAAAAAAACAATATTAAAATATACAAACTGTACAGTTGTCACAAAGAAAAGCAATTTTTGCAATATTTAAAACAAGATATGCAATTCTTTAATGCGTTAAATTTGATATAATTAAATCAATCATTAAAGCATATAAAAGAGGAGGAAATGAGAAATGAAAAAAAAATAAGTATTTTTTTTGTTCACTGCTGTTGGCATTACAGATGATGTTGTCATTAGCGGTAGTTCCGGTTTTGCAGACGAAGAACTGACTTCTGCTGTATACGAAGAACCGGAAAGTCCGGCGGTTACATATAATATGAACGTCGACTGGAAGTTCAAAAAAGCGGCAGACGGAAGTGAATATCCGCTTGCTAAAGGCATCGGCAAGCGTCGCAAAAGACGGAAAGAACTTTTACGATGCAGATTATGATGACAGCGATTGGGATACGGTCAGTGTACCGCATCCGATAAACGCGGAAGATTCATTCGACGGTGCTTGTTACGATGCCGGTGAGGCAGGACTTTACAGAGGTTTTATGTTTTACAGAAAGCATATAACAATCCCTGAATCAGATGCAGGAAAGAAACTTTTCCTTGAATTTGAGGCAGTAAGAAACTCTGTTTACCTATATGTAAACGGCGAAATAGTCGGTTACTATGAGGCAGGTATCGCGGCAACAGGCTTTGATATTACAGACTATGTTAAACCGGGTCAAGACAACCTTATAGCAGTTGCGACAGATAACGCGGCTGACAGAGGTCAGTCTGACACAACAAAGGTAACAAAAGAAAACAAAACCGGGCAGTGAACCGGGTGCGGCAGACGGTAACGGTTATCAATGGAACACAAAGGACTTCAACGAAGTTCAAGGCGGTATCACAGGTGACGTAATCCTTTACGCAAAGGGTAAGACTTATCAGACTTTGCCGCTATACAATAACCTTAAAACAAAAAGGTAACTATATTTATGCGACAGACTTTGATATAAGAGGAAAGTCGGCAACAATCACAGTTGAGGGCGAAGTAAGAAATGAAGATGCAGATAAGGACGTTACGTTGGAAGTAAATGTCGTTGAAATGGTTGACCCTAACAAGGACTCAACAGATGCTGACGCAGATCATACAAAGCAACCTTATTTGAGATATTCATTTAAAAGTGACGCAACATCGGTTAAGACAGCAAAAGATACAGGTGCAGATTCTCACTTTATGACAACAGTACCTGACGACGCTTATGACGATAACCCTGCGGCAACAAGCACAGAAACTGTTGACGTAACAAAAATTGTTGCAAGTGCAAAATGTGAAGATATGAAGTTCTGGAGCCCTGATTCTCCAAACTTATATGACGTATATACAGTCCTAAAGGACAGCGAAGGAAATGTACTTGACGTTCAAAAGACAACAACAGGTTTCCGCAAGGTTGAATATGATATAAACGACGGCGGTCTGAAGATTAACGACCAGCCTGTATGGCTTACAGGTTACGCACAGCGTTCAACAAATGAGTGGGCTGTAATCGGTGTGGCAAACGATTGGTTGCAAGACCTTGATATGCAATGGATCAAGGAATCTAATTCAAACTTTATCCGTTGGATGCACGTTGCGCCGAAGCCGTCACAAATTCGTTCGGGTGATAAGTACGGTGTAGTATCGGCGTGTCCGGCAGGTGATAAAGAGGCTGACGTTGACGGAAGAGCATGGGATCAGCGTGTTGAGGCAATGCGTGACGCAATGATTTATTTCAGAAACTCGCCATCGGTAATTTTCTGGGAAGCAGGTAACAACGCAGTTACGGCGGCACACCAACAGGAAATGACAGACCTAAAGAATACTCTTGACCCTAACGGTGAAAGATTCTGCGGTTGCCGTACAATTTCATCAACAGACCAAATTCAAGCGGCTGATTATGTCGGCACAATGCTTAACAGACATGCAAGCAATGCAAAGGCATCAATGGCGGCTATAAAGAAGTACGTTCCTATTATGGAAACAGAATATGCCCGTGAAGAGGCCCCAAGACGTGTATGGGATGACTTCTCACCACCGGACTATGATTACAGAAACAAGTGGCTTGGTTCAGGTGCGTCAAAGACGGACGGTTATGATATACATGACCTTACATCGGAAGATTTCTCATTGGTAGACGCAAGAGCATATAACGAATTTTATTCAGACCGTGTAGGCGGCTCAACAGGTAATGATTATTATTCGGCTGCGGCTATGATGGTATGGTCAGACTCAAATATGCATAACAGAAACACAGGTACTGAAAACTGCCGTACATCAGGTAAGGTTGACCCTGTAAGAATAAAGAAAGACGTATTCTATACAATGCAGACAATTCAGTCAACGACACCTAAATTGCATATCGTAGGTCACTGGAATTATCCGCAGCTTAGCGACGATACATACAACTATCCGCTAAAGTCGTACAACGGTACATATTGGGAAGAAACAGGCGAATACGGCAAACGTGATCCTAAGAACAAGACAGTTTACGTTATCGGTTCGGCAGGTCTTTCAAAGGTTGAACTTTACGTTAATGATAAGCTAAAGGGTACATCAACAAAGCCTGACAGCACATTTATATATTCATTTTCAGGTATTGATGTAACAGAATCGGGTACAGTTAAGGCTGTTGCATATGACGCAAGAGATGAAGTTGTTGCAGAAGACTATATCTCAACAACAGGCGAGGCAACAACATTGAAGATTACTCCTGTTGCAGGCCCTGACGGACTTATCGCAGACGGCAGTGATATTGCATACTTTGACGTTGCAGTAGTAGATAAAGACGGAAACACTTGTCCGCTTGCATATGACAAGATTAATCTTTCATTAAACGGTGAAGGTGTTCTTCTTGGCGGTTACAACAGCGGTGTAGGCGACAAGATTACAACAAACAACACTGATTACTGCTATGCAGAATGTGGTACAAACAGAATATTTGTTCGTTCAACAAGAAATGCAGGTGCAATTACTCTATCAGCATCTCTTGAAGGTCAAGCACCTGTAACGGCTACAATCAACTCAACAGACGACCTTAATATGACAGGCGGTTTGACAACAAAAATGCAACGTGCATTTGCACAAGGCGATGTTGCACAGGTAATTCAACAAACAGTTCCGTCACTAAAGACGCTTGGCAGCAGTGCAACTGCTGATTTCTCAGATGACGGCAATACATACACAATCGACCCTGACGAAGACGTTGATAAGTATGAAATGAAGCTTAACGGCACAGCAATAACAGGATATACAAAATCACCGTACAGACCTGATACAACAACAGGCGTATTGTGTGACGCAATCAAGACTTTGGAGGCTTTAAAGAAAGTCAATCCGAATATTGAATACACAATTCAAACAGAGGGTGACGTTCCGTCATACACAGACGGCAGCTTGCCGATTGTTTCAATCACAGGCGGTTTGAAAGACGGTTACACACAAATTGATATTCAAAACGGTTCAACAACTTTGTTTGTAAACAAGGGTGTTGACAAGAACCTGTTAAATGCTCAGATTGAGTATAAAGACGGTGAACTTGTATCGGATATAGGTGCTGTACTTGGCTACCTTGACGGTGTAAGTTACAATATGAACACAAATACAAAGACTGCTAACGTAATATACAACGCAGAAAATGCTCCAAATGCAGTTCTTGAATATGCTAACGGCACAGCAAGAGTTACGGCTGTAGACGCTATTGAAAACGCAAACTTGATTTTCGCAAGCTATAACGCAGATAAAACTCTAAAGAGCATTGATACAAAGAAAGTTACACTTGATAAGAGCGGTGCGTATAATGATTATCCTGTATCATCAAGCTTTGTAACAACAGACAATATGAAGGTTATGCTATGGAAAAGCGATATGGCTACACCGATTTGCAAACCGGTTGTAATCGGCGAAAGCGAAAAAAGCAGACACAACAGCATTGTTCAGCAAAGAAGATGACGGCGATAATGCACTTTTGAGCCTGTCAAGTGTTAAGAATTCAATCGTGGACGGCATTGTGGGATTGTTTGCGGACGATTCAACAGTAGGTACACCTCAAACACTTGATACTTTGGCAGCGTCAACGGATGGTGAATCAAGTACACTTACATCAATCACGGGTGATAAAGTTGTAGCCGCAACAATCGAAAATGGTGCTCCTGACGGAACAAAGTATATCAAGACAGGTTCATACGGCAATAATAAGTACGGTGAATATTGTCTTGAAAGTGAATGTGCATATCCCTGCCAATACAAAGGCTGACGTAATGATTTCACTTGACGTAAGATTTGACGCAGACGGCGCATGATTTACACCGGAAGATAAAGGTGATAAGAAAGTTGCAGGTGCGGTTGTATTCAGAAACGGTACAATTCAAATGCAAAGAGGCGGCAAAGGATTATACAGATACAAAGATTGGTGCAGATACAAATACATGGTATCATATCGCACTTGTAGGACGTTACAGTGCATCTGACGCAAATGTTGATATGTATGTATGGAAGTACAGTTCAGACGGTACAAAGACTTTTTTGTACAAAAGGTTACGGGTATGCCTCTTAGAAATATGGCAGCATCTAACGGAAACGGTGTGTCACATCTAAACATACTTGCAAATACAAGTGTTGATAATATAGCACTGTACAATCTTGGCGCAGATACAATTTCACTTGACAGTTCAAGCGATACAATCAAAGCCGGTGAAACAATGTTGTTCACTTACGGTGCAACAAGACTTGACCAATACATCACAGCTCCTGCTGTAACATGGGCAGTATATAACGAGGCAAATGACGCAGTTCTGAACGATGAAAACATAACAATTTCAGAAAGCGGATTGCTTACAATCGGTGCAAATGCGTCAAAGCAAAAGATTACAGTTCGTGCAACAGCGGCAAACGGCGTATATGCGTCAAAGACTATTGATGTAGACGCAGTGGACACATCAACAGATACATACGATACACTTACTCTATCAGCTGATAAAGCAACAGTAAAGTAGGTGAAAATACACAGATTACAGCAGTTGCATCACTTGACGGTGCTACAGTAACACCGGGTGACGGTGACTTGAAGTACATTGTTTGCAACGAGGCAAATCTAAGAGCATTAAACAACAAAAAAATATCACAATCACAAATGACGGCGTACTAAGCGTTACAGAAGACGCAGTACCTCAAACAATCACAGTAAGAGGTACAAATAAGTCGGGCAGTGTTCAAGGTACTGTTAAAAGTACAGATACTTCCTGCAAATATGAACACAGGTAATGAAGATAAGTACACAGATACATACGTTTCATCAAACGCTTGTGAAGAATACGTTTCAGGTGTAACTCTTGAAGAAGGTTCATGGGACGGTTCGGCTTATTACAATGTAACAGCCGCTTATGATTTTGTAGGATTTCCTGCAAATACATCAGCAGACGTTATTTACTCGGCTGATATGAAGTTCGCAAAGGACGGTGCCGGCTGGACAGTATTCAGTAACGATAAGGGTAAGCTTGGCTTACAGCTTTCAAGTTCCGGCACAACATTGAATGCACTTGGTGCAAGTAACAAGACAGTCGGATCAATGACTGTTGATAAGGATTCTTGGTACAATGTACAGGTTATGTGTTCAACGGGTAACGCAAATGCTTATGCAGTAATGACAGTTTATAAGTATGACGAAAACGGTAAGAGAATAAATCCTCAAACAGGTGCGGAAGGCACACCGTACATCTTGACTTGTGCACTTCGTAATCTTGCAGAAAGCCCTGCAAATCATATCAACATCAGTGCAGGTACTTGCGTAGATAACGTAATGAGCTTTAACATAGCTCCTGATAAACTGACATTGTCAGTTGACGCACAGACAGTTCTTGCAGGCGGCAGCGCACAGGCATCAACAAAGGCGTCAAGAAAGGGTATTGAATTCCCTTATCTAAATTCAAACTTGATTAAGTATGATATTTATGACGCAGAGAACAAGTATCCTTTGGGCAGTGACAAGATTACTATTGACGCGTCAGGTAAGATTAGCATTGACGCAATGGCAGACGCTCAAGATGTATATGTAAGAGTGTCATCAACAAGCGGCGGTATGAATGACAGCAAGAAACTTACAATTAAGTCTTCGGATATATTTGAAATCAATAAGTTTGGTTTTGAAGATGAAGATATGACTAAGTTTAAGAGAATAGATGTTACAAAGAACTTTAACTACAGTGATGAAGTTACATTCGTTGCGGCAACATATAATAATCTCGGCGCACTTACATCAATCGCATTAAAAGAAAGCATACGGCGATCAACTTACAATCGGTGCAAATAAGGTAACAATGTCTTTGGATTTACCGGATACATTTGATAAGGTGAATGATAAGTTCAACGCATTTGTTCTTACAAAGTTGTCATCAGATGGAGAAACAGCAGTTGATGAAAATATGACGGTGGCTAAGAACGGCACATCGGTAAATGTTGCAAACATTCCTGCATTCGATACAGGTGCAAAAAGTTGTTGTTATGGCACTGAAGAAAGATGCTGACGAAACAGATGTAAAGAGTGAAGATATTCTATACTTTACACAGATTACAGCGACAGATATTGCCGATAGCGCATTGACAATTCCGGCTTATGAGGCAGGAATGCAGATTAAGCTGTCGGGTAACATAAACGGTGTTCACACGGTTGTTAAAACTGTTGCAGAATAATATAACATGACCCTGAAAAGGTGTTCCGAAAGGAACACCTTTTTTTTGCTTTTTATTTTAGAATTTGCGGTATAATAGTAATCAGAAATTTTAAGGAGAAAATGTATGGCATTATATACTATTGCGGATTTACACCTTCCGCTCGGAATAGACAAGCCGATGGATATATTCGGTAAGGCCTGGGAAAATTACGTTGAACGTCTGGCGGATAATTGGCAGTCGGTCGTAAAGGAAAACGACGTTATTGTTTTGCCGGGTGATTTTTCGTGGGCAACATATCTTGAACAGAGTGTAAAAGATTTTGAATATTTGCATAAATTAAACGGTAAAAAGATTTTGCTTAAAGGAAATCACGATTATTGGTGGACGACAATGAATAAATTGCGTGAGTTTACCGCAGAGTGTGGTTTTGACGATATAGAATTTTTTACAGAATAATTCGTTTATGTATGAGGACATTGCAATTTGCGGTACTCGCGGTTGGATAAATCCGGGTTGGGATAATTTCGGCAGTGAGGACAGAAAAATATTCGATAGGGAAGTTTTAAGACTTGAATTGTCATTAAACAGTGTAAAGGAATGTAATGAAATATATGTGTTCACGCACTATCCGCCAATGCCTGTTTCGCTTAAGGAAAATGAATTTGTACAAATGATGAAAAAGTATCCTGTAACAAAGTGTATCTACGGTCATCTTCACGCGGCGGCACACAGAAACGCGGTTGAGGGATAATAAACGGAATTGAATATAAACTTGTTTCGGGAGATTACTTGGGATTTGATCCGATAAAATTACATGATTAGGAGAAATGAATATGAAGTTAATGTTTGCGTCAGATATACACGGTTCGTACTACTATGCTCAAAAAAACAGTTGAGGCATACAGAGAGAAAAAGCAGAAAAGTTGATTTTGCTCGGCGATATACTCTATCACGGACCAAGAAACGATTTGCCAAAAGATTACGCACCGAAAAAAGGTTATTGAACTTTTAAACGGCATTAAAAACGAGATACTTTGTGTAAGAGGTAACTGCGATACGGAAGTAGACCAAATGGTGCTTGAATTTCCCGTCCTTGCCGATTATGCGGTTATATTCGTTGACGGAAAGACCTTGTATTTGACTCACGGTCATAAATACAATCCGAATAATTTGCCTCCGATAAAAGGCGATTACCTTGTGAATGGTCATACACATATCTTGGCAAATGAGGATATGGGCGATTTTACATACTTAAATCCGGTTCTGTTTCAATCCCGAAAGGCGGTAATCCGCATACATATATGATATACGAAAACGGTGAATTTAAAATTAAAGAATTGAAATAAGGGAGAACAGAGAAGAGTTGCTTGTATGGTAGATTATAACAGCATTCACTTCGTAGTGGGACAGTGCATTGAGTTCCAAAAAACGGGGCAAACATTGTTCGTAGGGGCGATCATCGGTCGCCCAAAAATCGCATTCACTTCATAAGGAACGGCACCCTGAGTCCATCTTGCCACCCCCTCAGACGGCTCCGCCGTCAGCTCCCCTCAAGGGGAGCCGATTGTAAGTGTGGCTGATACAAAAAATATGCAATTCGTAGGGGCGATCATCGGTCGCCCGAAAATCGCATACACTTCGTAAGGGAACGGCACCACAACGTCCTTTTTGCCGCCACTCCGTCACTGCGTGCCACCTCTCCTCAAGGAGAGGCTATAAAAGGCGCCCCTTGAGGAGAGCTGTCGTGAAACGACTGAGGGGTGGCGAACAACAATTTAACATCAAAAAAGTCGTCATTCATTGACGGCTTTCTTTGAATTTTTTTCTTTTGTTTCTTCTTATTCTTTTTACACTTCAAATGAGTATCCGGAGTAAGGTGACCGATTTCCATTTCAAAAACATTCTTCAACCTCATCAAGGTTCAAAAGACTGTAATCTTCAAGTATTCTAACCATAACCGCGGCACAGGCATATGCGTCATCATAAGCACGGTGATGATGAAAATGAATACCGAGTGCGTCACAAAGATTGTTTAATTTATGACTCGGAAGTTCGGGATATGCTTTTTGCGACAATTTCACCGTACACAAATAATCAAAAGTCGGGAACGGTATATTAAAATGCTCCAAAGTCGCACAAAGTGCACCGACATCAAAACCTGCATTATGTGCAATAACTGTTTTTGTGGTCAAGGTACGGCTTTAACTTATCCCAATAATCCGCAAGTGTAGGCTTGTTCACAACCATATCGGGTGTAATTCCGTGTATTTTTATATTATAATCATTAAACTCAAACGGTTCGGGTTTAATAAGAATTTCTTTTCTGTCAGTTATCTTGTTGTTTTCCACCACACATATACCAAGACTGCATACGCTTGTATAATTTGATGTGGCGGTTTCAAAAGTCAATAGCTACAAAATCCATATAATCTCTCCTAACGTCATATCATTATACAACTTTTTTTGCCGAATGTCAAAGGATAAACAAAAAAGAGTAATTATTTGTACAGAACATAAATTGACAGGCAATTTTATTAGTTATATAATAGATAGAAAGTTAGGAGTGACATATATGCTTGTTGGAATAATAGGTGCAATGGACCTTGAGGTTCAGGCATTAAAAGGACTTATGGACAATGCAGTGGTGGAAACAATCAGCACTATTGATTTTTATAAAGGCAATATTAACGGCGTGGAAACAGTTGTTGCGGTTGCGGGGAGTCGGTAAGGTAAATGCGGCGGTCTGCTCACAGACTATGATACTTAAGTATTTGCCTGACATTATGATAAACGTGGGTGTTGCCGGAGGACTTTCGGAAGAATTTAAAATCGGCGACATAGCCGTTGCGGACAGCGTTGTTGAACACGATATGGACACATCACCGATAGGTGACCCTGTCGGATTGATTTCGGGCATTAATCTTGTCAATATACCTTGTGACAAAAAGCTTGCCGATTTAATGGAGCAGGCAGTAAGCAAGGTAGGCACAATAACATCAAAAGAGGTGTTATTGCTTCGGGCGACCAATTCATCAGCAAACAGGAACAAAGAGATAGAATAAAAAGATAATTTCGGTGCTATTGCCGCTCAAATGGAGGGCGCAAGTATCGGACACGTTTGTTATATGAACGGTGTGCCTTTCGGCGTACTTCGTGCAATATCGGACGGCGCAAATGACGATTCACATATGGATTATCCCGAATTTGCCAAAATGGCGGCGGCAAATTCAATCAAGATTATACTTGAACTTTTAAACAGCATAAACGGAGGAAATTACAGTGAATAAAATAAAGAGCTTTCAAGTTGACCACAGAAAACTCGGTGTGGGAATTTATGTATCAAGAGTTGATGTTGATATAGTGACATACGATTTACGTTTTTGTAAACCGAACAGCGGAACGGTGCTTGACAATGTGACAATGCACACGATTGAGCATATGCTTGCGACGTTCGTAAGAAATTCGGATATAAAGAATGAAGTGTTATATTTCGGTCCTATGGGCTGTCAAACAGGTTTTTTTACTTGCTTGTACGCGATGTGGTTCGAAAGAAAAAGTTCTTGAAACGGTAAAGACATTTTGGCAAAGACAATTAAACACGACGGCGAAGTTTTTCCGGAGCGAGTGAGATTGAGTGCGGAAATTATAAAACACTTAATCTTGATTGTGCAAAGAAAGCTTGCAGAGAATACCTTGAGGCTATTCGTGATATAAACGACATAATAACGTATGATGATGTAAACCAAAGGGGATGCTGATAAAGTATTCCTTTTTATTTGAACACAGTAGGAGTGAATTTTTATGAAATACATTTATCAATTATTTATAATATTGGTTGTTACATTTGTCGGAGAATTGTTGCATTATTTTATACCTATTCCCGTACCTGCGAGCATATACGGACTTATAATAATGCTTATACTTTTTGTGTACAAAGGTTGTAAAGCTTGAACACGTTGAAAGAACTTCGGACTTTCTTATTGAAATAATGCCGCTTATGTTTATTCCGGGCGGCGTCGGACTTGTAACTGCTTGGGGCGATTTGAAAGATATGATGTTGCCGGTTGTCGTTATAACAATCATATCGACAATCGTGGTTATGGCGGTTACGGGCAAAGCGACTGAATTGATTATGAAAACAGGCAAGAAGAAAGAGGGCAAAAAAGATGAATAATATAATGACAGACAGCATATTCTTCGGTGCGGTAATCAGCGTTGTGGGATATTTGATAGGAATATTTTTTAAGAAAGAAAATTTCGGTTTTAAATCCGTTGCTTGTATCAATAATCTTTGTAATCGCGGTTATAAAGATATTTCACATTGATTATGAAACGTATAACAGCGGTGCAAAGTATATAGAGCTATCTTTTAACACCTGCAACGGTCTGCCTTGCAATACCGCTATACCGTCAAATATCCGTGCTTAAAGAACACGCAAAGGAAGTGTTTATAGGCATACTTGCGGGAGTTTTGGCAAGTATGGGAAGTATACTTTTGATGTCGTATTTTTCGGACTTACGCATGAACAGTATGTAACGCTTTTGCCGAAATCAATCACAACGGCAATAGGAATGGGCGTGAGTGAAGAACTCGGCGGAATACAGACAATAACCGTTGCGGTAATTATCATAACAGGCGTACTCGGTAATATAATCGCTGAGGCGGTTTGAAAATTTTCAGAATAAAAAGAGCCTGTTGCAAAAGGTCTTGCGATAGGAACTGCGTCCCACGCAATCGGTACAACAAAGGCTCTTGAAATCGGTGAAATCGAGGGCGCAATGAGCAGTCTTTCGGTTGCGGTTGCAGGACTTATGACTGTCATATCAGCGTCAATCTTCGCTAATATGATGTAATTCTTCGTTAAAAGCAGTAAGAATTGTTTCGTAAACGATATTCGGCTCATTCTTGAAATACACAGCCATACGTTCTGCCTCTTCACGCGAGCCGGCATATAGTGAAAGCTTTAAAAAGGTTGGTGTCGTCATCGTCGTAAAGCTCACATTCGACGCTGTATTCGTTTTTGCGTATACGGGTAATCTTACTGCGTACGGAGTTACGGACTTTTTCGGTATTTAAAAGCTCATTGATAGAATTATCAATAGGTTCTTTTATGTAAACAGGTATGTTTGGAGTGTAAAGGTCACTTGCATTCATACCTTTTTTTGTTATTTTATATTTTCGTTGTGTTCACTTTCAAGAAAGGTTTTAACGTGATGTGTATGTTCGAGATTATCAAGTGCGACTTGAAAATCTTGAAAATTAATGTTACAATTATCAAGAACAAGGTTTATAAGATTATTGTACGGAACATAATCTTTTGCTTGATTTAATGTATAAAGAATAATAAATTGTATTAAAACGGGATCATTAATTTCCCTTTGATACAACATAAAAAATCACCTCCGTGTATTTAATATCAGTATAACACATTTAATATTAAATTGGTAGAGGTAAATAGAAATCAGGAGAAAAAATATGCCGAGAAAGAAACTTACAGAGGAAGAAGAAATTGCACGCGTAAAGGCGATGTATGAGTATGAACAAAATTGCCGCGATAACGGATATACGGTTGTTGCGGGGAGTTGACGAGGCAGGAAGAGGTCCGCTTGCCGGCCCTGTATATGCGGCGGCGGTTATACTTCCGAATGACATTATAATCAAAGGAATAAATGATTCAAAAAAAACTTTCCGAAAAAAAGAGAGAAGAATTGTTTGAAGAAATAACCGAAAAGGCAATCGCATATAATATATTCAGTGTGGACGAAAAACGAATTGACGAAATAAATATTTTAAACGCAACGTACGAGGCAATGAACGGTGCGGTAAACGGACTAAGCACTGCACCCGATTTTGTGCTTATAGACGGTAACAGAATAAGCGGAATGGAAATACCGCACGAAACGGTTGTAAAGGGTGACAGTAAGAGTATTTCAATAGCGGCGGCGTCTATTTTGGCAAAAGTGAGCCGTGACAGATTTATATGTCAAATGGCGGAAAAGTATCCCGAGTACGGCTTTGAAAAAGCATAAGGGTTACGGCACAAAGGCACACAATGAGGCTATTTTAAAATACGGTCCGTGTCCGATACACAGAAGAACATTTTTAAGAAAATTATTGGGAGAATGATTATGACGACAAAGGAAATAGGAGATTTCGGAGAAAAGGCGGCAGAGGATTATCTTGTTGAAATGGATTACTTAATCCTTGAAAGAAATTACCGTTTGAAATTCGGCGAAATTGATATTATCGCCGCAAAGGACGGCGGACTTGTTTTTGTGGAAGTAAAGACGAGAAAGAGTAATTTATTCGGTGAGCCGAGCGAATATGTTGACCGCAAAAAGCAGGAACGGGTGAAAAAAGCCGCAATGGTTTATGCAGATGTGGAAAATACCGATATGCGATTTGATGTGATAGAAGTATTTTATGAGGAGAAAAACGGAGAATTATTTCTTGTTAAAGTTAATCATATTGAAAATGCTTTTTAATAAGGGGACACTAAAATGAATGGGGACACTAAAAACAACTATTCCGTATTTGACACACATTGCGATACATTGTGTTGCGTGCGTGATGACGGTAAAAGCCTTAATGAAAATGACTGTCATGTTGATTTAAAAAGAATGTCGGAATATAAAAGCTATACGCAAGTTTTTGCTTGCTTTATAGATCCGATATATAAGACGTGCGGTGCGGAGCGAACAATGAATTTAACAGATACATTCCACACGCACACGCAAAATCTACCGCAGAATGTTGAAGCTGTTTTAAGCATTGAGGGCGGAGAGGGAATATATTCACTTTCGGCACTTCGCAATTATCACAGGCTCGGCGTAAAAATCGCGGCACTAACATGGAACTATTCAAATCATATTGCTTCGGGTGCGTTGGAAAGTGACGAAAAAAGAGGACTGACCGATTTCGGAAAAACGGTTGTGGCGGAAATGAATAAAATCGGTATGCTTATAGACGTTTCACACCTTAACAGAAAGTCATTTTACGATATTGCAAAGGTAACAAAAATGCCGATTGTCGCAACACATTCTTGCTCGGACTTTATATGTCCCCATAAAAAGAAATTTGACAGACGAACAATTTAAAATTATTAAAAACAGCGGCGGTTGTGTCGGAGCGAATTTTTATCCGCCGTTTTTAACAAACAGAGATAAATGCGGTATTGACGATATTGTAAAGCATATTGAGCATTTTATGGAGCTTGGCGGTGAGGATAATATCGGTATCGGTGCGGATTTTGACGGCGTTGACTGTCTGCCCGAAGGTATAAGCGGTGTTGAAGATATGTATAAAATATTTGACAGACTGCTTGCAAGGGGTTATACTAAAGAACAGGTAGAGAAAATAAGTCATAGAAATTTTGAAAGGATTTTTGAAAATGCCTAAATTTTTTGTAACACAAGATAAAATATCAGATAATCAAATTATAATAGACAGCGAGGACGTAACGCATATTTCAAGGGTACTCCGTCTTGAAAAAGGTGATAATGTTACGGTGTGTGACGGACAGGGAACGGATTATGACGCTCAAATCGATACGATAGAGCCGAAGAAAATTCTTTTTGAATATCATATCAAGACAAAAGAGCGAAACAGAGCCGAATATAAAGGTTACACTTTTTCAGGCACTTCCAAAAGCGTCCAAAATGGAGTACATCATTCAGAAAACAACGGAGCTGGGCATATCCGAAATTGTGCCTGTGAAACTTTCAAGATGTGTTGTGAAAATAGACAATAAAAAGGACGAAAAAGAAAATCGACCGTTGGCAAAAGATTGCCGAATCGGCGGCGAAACAGTCGGGCAGGGGCATTGTTCCGACAGTGTCTGAATTTATGACTGTTAATGAAGTGATTGAAAAATCAAAAAAGAATTTGATTTGTTCTTTGTGCCGTACGAATGTGAAGAACAGAAAACACTGAAAGAGATTTTGACCTCAAAAAAAGTGACGTTAAGTCGGTGGGATTTGTCATAGGTCCGGAGGGCGGTTTTGATTTAAGCGAAACCGAAAAACTTCATTCAAGCGGTATAGATACAGTAACGCTCGGTAAGAGAATACTGCGTACGGAAACAGCCGGTGAGGCGGTTTTGGCAATGACAATGTATGAGATAGGCGATATAAACTGAGAGCATGTTTTAGGAGATGATTGCAATGACTTTACAAGAGATAATTGATTCAAGTGACAATATTGTATTTTTTGGCGGTGCAGGTGTGTCAACAGAAAGCGGTATACCGGATTTCAGAAGTGTTGACGGACTTTATAATATGAAGTACGATTATCCGCCTGAAACTATTTTAAGTCATACGTTTTTTATGAATAATACGGAGGAATTTTACAAATTTTATCGTGACAAGCTGATTGTAAAAGGTGTTAAGCCGAACAAGGCACATATTGCACTTGCAAAACTTGAAGAAAAGGAAAGTTAAAAGCGGTTATAACACAGAACATAGACGGACTTCATCAAATGGCAGGCAGTAAAAACGTGCTTGAACTTCACGGTTCGACTCTTAGAAACTACTGTATGGATTGCGGAAAATCGTACGATATTGATTATATTGAAAGCAGCAAGGGTGTGCCGAAATGTGAATGTGGGGGTATAATCAAGCCTGATGTTGTGCTGTACGAAGAAATGTTAAATGACGATACAATCACAAAATCGGTGCAGTATATCAGTAATGCGGACGTACTTATAATCGGAGGTACATCGCTTAACGTATATCCTGCGGCAGGGTTTATAAATTACTTCAAAGGCAGTAAACTTGTTATTATCAATAAAGCCGCCACTTCTGCCGATAAAAATGCTGACCTTGTTATAAGCGAGCCGATAGGCGAAGTCTTGGGAAGTCTTAAAATATGAAAGTATATTATATGAACGTCAAAAGCATAAATGCCGATGATGAAAAAATGGTTTAAGTATTTGTCGCAAAAACGAATTGAAAAAGTCAATAGGTTAAAAAAGACAAATAAAAAATCACAGTCAATAGGTGCGGAACTGCTGCTAAATTATGCGGTAAACGGTGATATAAAAAAACGGTAAAGTGGGACACAGAAAACGGCGGAAAACTTTACTTAACGCAAAACAAGGATTTGTATGTAAATCTATCACATTCCGGCGGATATGCGGTATGTGCCGTACATAACAAAGATGTTGGCATTGACATACAGCACTTGCGAGAATGTGATATGAATTTGGCAAAACGATTTTTTTACGGCGGAAGAAACCGAATATATAAATTGTTCAGCCGATAAAAACAATGCGTTTTTTGAGGTGTGGACAAAGAAAGAAAGCTTTGTCAAGGCAATCGGTACCGGACTTACAATTCCGCTGGACAGCTTTTCGGTGCTTTCCGATACAATCAGATATGACGGTAAAACGTATTGCTTTAAAGAGTATTCGGTCGGAGAAGACGATTATAAAATGTTTGTCTGCTATTTGTCGTAGTTGTATATGTTTGCACTTTCGGGTGAGTAGTTTATAATTTCGTCATAAGAGTCAAGCTGCTCTTCGCTGTTCGGTGCCCACGGAATAAGCCCGGTGCAGTCAGTTGCGGATATGGCATTGCATACGTCAAAGTCAAAATTACTGTTACGGAAAATAACGTGATTCGGATATTTTCTTTTTCATAACATCAAAACCTTTCTGCTCAAATTTAGTTTGGAGCAGTATTAGTATTATAAAAATCCCGATGAATTATGTCATCGGGATTTTTGCTATTTTATCATATTTATGAAATATTTGTGAAAATCAAGATTTTTTGTAAGTTCGGGGTGGAACGAAGTTACAAGCATATTGTTTTCTCTTGCGGCAACTATATGACCGTTCAGCTTACACAAAATTTTTACGTTATCGCCGACACTGTCAATCCACGGCGCACGGATAAATACAAGCGGAAACGGTTTATCCGATACTTCGGGGATAACGACTTCTTCGGAAAAACTGTCGATTTGCTTGCCGTATGCGTTGCGTCTTACGGTAATATCCATAGTGCCTATGTGCGCCTGTTCGCCCTCAATATTTTTCGCAAGAACGATAAGTCCGGCACAAGTACCGAAAACAGGCATACCGTTTTCAATCATATTTTTAATCGGCTCATATAAATCGAGTTTGTGAAGAAGTTTGCCGATTACCGTACTTTCTCCGCCCGGGATAATAAGACCGTCAAACGTTTTTTCAATGTCTTTTTTTGACGTATTTCAAATGATTCCACACCAAGTGCGTCAAGCGAATGTTTGTGTTCAATAAATGCACCTTGAAGTGCAAGTATACCGATTTTCATTATTTACCACGCTCCGCCATAAGTAGTGCAATTTCGTTTTCGTTTATGCCGACCATTGCTTCGCCAAGGTCCTCTGAAAGCTCTGCAAGAAGTTTGTCGTCAGTGTAATTTGTAACGGCTTGAACAATGGCAGACGCTCTCTTTGCAGGGTTGCCTGACTTGAATATACCCGAGCCTACGAATACACCCTCTGCACCGAGATGCATCATAAGTGCGGCGTCGGCAGGTGTTGCAACACCGCCTGCGGCAAAGTTTACAACAGGCAATTTACCGTTTTCGTGAACATATTCAACAAGGTTGTAAGGCACTTGAAGTTGCTTTGCAGCCTCATAAAGTTCGTCTTCTGACATATTTTGAATACGTCTGATTTCAGACATCATCATTCTCATATGACGTACTGCCTGAACAACGTCACCTGTACCCGGTTCGCCCTTTGTTCTTATCATAGCCGCACCTTCGTTTATACGTCTTAGCGCCTCACCCAAATCCTTAGCACCGCATACGAAAGGTACTTTAAAATCGTTCTTGTTGATGTGGTACTTGTCGTCGGCAGGTGAAAGCACTTCGCTTTCGTCTATGTAGTCAATTTTGATTGCTTGCAAAATTCTTGCCTCTGCAAAGTGACCGATACGGCACTTCGCCATAACTGGAATTGAAACAGCTTCTTGAATTCCTTTAATCATTTTAGGGTCGCTCATTCTCGACACACCGCCTGCGGCACGAATATCGGCAGGGATACGTTCAAGAGCCATTACAGCACAAGCGCCTGCCTCCTCGGCAATTTTGCTTGTTCAGGTGTTGTAACGTCCATTATAACTCCACCTTTTAGCATTTGGGCAAGGTTTCTGTTTAGTTCCATTTGTGTTGACATAGTTATTAACATTCCTTTCTGCTCGGCTTAAATAAATCAGCCGTCTGTTGACTTTTTCACTGGGATTGGTTATAATTATACCACCGATTGACACTATTAAAAGTGCCAAAATACAAGTTTTTTATGGGGTCAGATTATGTTTAACTTTATTTTTTACAGCCGATAAAGCGTCAAAAAACCGCTTTACGAACAGCTTTATTCGTATGTCGCAGATGAAATAAAAAATAAAAATATTAAAGAAAATGAGCGTATGCCGTCAAAAAAAGCGTTGGCAAAATATCTCGGAATAAGCGTAAATACCGTTGAAACAGCATATTCGATTTTGGTACAGGAGGGTATTTAAGAGCAGTTGCAAGGAGCGGTTTTTATGTTTGCAAGGTTGATATTCCGTTGGTGACAGAAACTTTGAATATGAAGAAGAACAAGAGAGTATAACGGCATATAAGGCGGATTTTAAGACAAATAAAGTCGATATAAATTCGTTTCCGTATTCGACTTGGATAAAGCTTTCAAAGGAGGTTATGTACTCAACACCGGAGTACCTTAATTCCGGAAATGTAAAGGGCGATTATGAATTGAGAGAGAGTATTGCAAAATATTTGCACGAATTTCGCGGAGTAAAATGTTCGCCTATGCAGATTGTGGTCGGTGCGGGTATTGAGTATTTGACAATGCTCCTTACAGAACTTTTTGACAGAGATAAAGTGTTTGCTGTTGAAAATCCCGGTTATAAAAAATATCGGCAATACTCAGAAACAACAACAGAAAAATAAATTATATAGACGTAGATGAAAACGGACTTTGTACGGATTGTTTAAAACAAACAGATTCGGATATAGTGTATGTCACACCGTCACACCAATTCCCGACAGGTGCGGTAATGCCTGTATGGCGCAGAATGGAACTTCTTTCGTGGGCGGAAGAAGGGGAGGACAGATATATAATTGAGGACGATTATAACAGCGAGTTTAATTTTTCGATTAAGCCTGTTCCCGCAATGCAGGGACTTGCAAGCAGTGATAAAGTCGTGTATTTAAGCACGTTTTCAAGAGTTCTTGCGCCGTCAATCAGAATTGCGTATATGGTACTTCCGAAAAAATTGCTTGAAAAATTCGATAAGCATTTCGGTACATATTCGTCAACCGTTCCGCGTTTTGAACAGCATACGTTAAATAAATTTATTTCGGGAGGGTACTATTCAAGACATTTGAGCAGAGTGAAAAATATCTATAAAAAAGACGCGATAAGATTATCCAGTCGCTCGGTAACGCAGATATAAGCGGTGAAAGAGTCGGACTTCATATAGTCGTTAAAACGGATAAGGCAAAGGAAATAATAGAGTATGCTCTAAAATGTTACGTGAAACTTTACGATATGGACGATTATTATATGACTGAAAATAAAAAAAGCAATTCAATCATCATAGGCTATGCCGGTGCGGAAGATGATGATATTGAATTACTGAAAAGTATATTTGATAAATTTATATAAATTAAAATATAAAAATAATATTTTGCACATTCTGAACACTTTATCAACAATATGAAAAAAGCTCCGATAAAATCGGAGCTTAAATGGAGCGGAAGACGAGATTCGAACTCGCGACGTTCACCTTGGCAAGGTGACGCTCTACCACTGAGCCACTCCCGCATTTCTTGACTGCTTTGTTATTATAGCACGGGAAATACGGTTTGTCAACTGTTTTTTGAAACTTTTTTTTGATATTTTTTTTGAAACTGTTTTAAACAGCATATAAATCAGCACGGTTAAGCCGAAATCGAACGATATGTTAAACAGAAAAAGCTGTTTTGAAATATCAGCCGCACCGTTGCCGATATACGGCATAGGGAACTGAATAAGTCCCATAAGTATCACGAAAATAAACGGAACGGCATATCTGTTTTTTTTTTTTCAACATCACAATACCAATCAGTAAAAATACCGCATAACTCGGTATTATAAAGAACAATGTTTTCGGCAAATGCTCACGGATATTTTCCCATAAATCAAAACGATATGAGGATGTATTCGGTGCATAGCCGTATTTTTTCTCAAATGTACCGAGGTTTATTTTGTTTGTAAAAGCATTTTGTGCGGTTGTTTCCATAACAGATACAAGACGAAGGGGGGTGAGTGATGTAGAATTTTATAAGTTTTGCGTTACTCATTTTTGAATGAAACTTTTCATTCATAATATCACTTCGCGGCGGATATTTGTATTCTGATTTATCAAGGTATGCGTGCTTACCGCTGTCGGCCGCCATCTCTCCGTCAAGTCCCATATCGATTAAATCCTGTTTCGGATTGGGACTGTCTTTTAAAATACCGTAAACACACTGTTATACTGCGTATCCAAATTAAGCTGACCGCCGTTTATAACGTATCCGCCGACTCCGTGCCAAAGTAAAACGATTGAACACACAATGCACAAATTTCGCTTGTTGCTTTTAAAACCGACATACAATACAGCGATAATAAGGAACGGTGTAAATACGGCACACTGCAATTTTGAACCGAGTAACAGGCAAGACGAAACAGTGAAAAATATTATTACGCTGTTTTTAGCATCGTGTACATTTTCAAACATATACAATCCGAAAAGCACGACAGTTGCAAACGATACAAGCATAACGCTTTGACCGTACAGACTGTTTAAAATCGTCAAATTAATTCCCTTAAAAAATACAACAATAAAAAAACAAAAGAAAAAATACAATGCAAAAACTTATTTTCAATTTTAAATTTGCGTTGTATAAAAAAGCATACTGTTGCGTACCACAAAAACATAATAACCGCCAAAATTCGCATATCAAAAAGCACCGAACGGCAGACATATAAGCCTTGCTGTTGCGGTAGGGAATATAAACGTCGTAGTCGGCACTAAAAACAGAAGTCTTGGCACATATAACAACAAGTCGACCGACGTAAATTTCATATTAAAAATCTTACGGCATAATCGTAAAAAAAGAGTAGTCGGACGGAAAATCAAGTCCGCACGGACGCATAACTCTTTCAAAATCGCCTTGGTCCGCAATCGAATGGACAGGCGATACGAATACCGCGTATATAAACACAGCAATGATCGATATTATAAATATTATATCGTATGCGGAAAAAATCTTTTTCTTCAAGTAAAATCACTCCAAAATCAGTAATGTAAATTTATTATACAAAATAACGGAAGTATTTGCAATAAAATTGTATGCGCAATCACAAAATCTTGTGCAATTAATGTTGATAAATCTTTTATTTTGTGATAGAATGAATATATATTGAGTTTAGTTTTAATATAAAGGAGTTAAATCATGGAAAACGTAAGAAGAATTTATGTTGAAAAGAAAAACGGATTTGACGTTGAGGCAAAGGGTGTACTTGCCGATCTTAAAGAAAACCTTTCTTTAAAAGGTCTTAAAGACGTCAGAATTATTAACAGATATGATGTTTCGGGCGTAAGCGATGAGGAATATCAAAAGGCGAGAAATCTTATTTTCTCAGAACCTCCTGTTGATAATGCTTATGATGAAGAAATTGAAATCAGTGAGGGCAAAGTGTTTGCGGTTGAATTTTGCCGGGGCAGTTTGACCAGCGTGCGGCGTCGGCGGAGGAATGTATTTCGATACTTACGGAAAAGGAACGTCCGACTGTAAGAAGTGCAAAGGTATATGTTCTTATCGGCGATATTTCAGATGAAGAAACAGAGGCTGTTAAAAATTACGTTATAAACCCTGTTGAGGCAAGAGAGGCGAGCCTTTGAAAAGCCGACTTCGCTTGTTATGGAAACAGTTGTTCCCGATGACGTTGCGACAGTTGACGGCTTTACCGAAATGGACGAGAGCAAAATGGAAGAATTTCTTTCAAAGATGGGCTTTGCAATGGATATGGACGACCTTGCATTCTGTCAGAAGTATTTTAAGGATACGGAAAAGCGTAATCCTACAATTACAGAACTTCGTATGATTGATACATATTGGTCTGACCACTGCCGTCACACTACGTTTTCCACTAAGATAAAATGATGTTAAGATAAATAACGGCAAATATGCCGATGTCATTAAGGCTGCATATGATGAATATAAGGCTGCAAAAGCTGATTTGTATGCACCTGACAGAGATTGCCTTATGGAATATGGCAACAATCATAGTTAAGCAGCTTAAAAAGCAAGGTCTTTTAAAAGAAATTGATGAATCGGAAGAAATCAATGCTTGTTCAATCGTTGTTGATGTTGACGTAAACGGCAAGGACGAGCCATGGCTAATTATGTTTAAAAACGAAACTCATAACCACCCGACAGAAATCGAGCCTTTCGGCGGTGCGGCAACTTGTCTTGGCGGTGCTATTCGTGACCCGCTTTCAGGAAGAAGTTATGTATATCAGGCTATGCGTGTAACCGGTGCAGCGGTGATCCGAGAGTTCCCTAAAAGGATACACATGCCGGAAAGCTTATGCAGAGAAAGATTACAACAGGTGCGTCGGCAGGTTACAGTTCATACGGTAACCAAATCGGTCTTGCAACAGGACAGGTTCAAAATATATGATGAAGGCTACGTTGCAAAGAGAATGGAAATCGGTGCGGTTATAGGTGCGGCACCAAAGAAGAACGTTATTCGTGAAGTGCCGTCAAAAGGGCGACGTTATTATATTCTTCTCGGAGGAAGAACAGGTCGTGACGGTATCGGCGGTGCAACAGGTTCTTCAAAAGGCGCATAATGAAGAAGTCGTTGTTACTTGCGGAAGTGAAGTACAAAAGGGTAATCCGCCTGTTGAAAGAAAAATTCAAAGACTTTTCAGAGATGAAAAGGTTACTACACTTATAAAGAGATGTAACGACTTCGGTGCAGGCGGTGTATCGGTTGCTATCGGTGAGCTTGCGGACGGACTTGTTATTGACCTTGACAAAGTTCCTAAAAAGTATGAGGGGACTTGACGGAACCGAACTTGCAATCAGCGAATCACAGGAAAGAATGGCTGTTGTTGTAAGAGCGGAGGACTCAGATAAGTTTATAGAATATTCAAATAACGAAAATCTTGAGGCAACAAAAGGTTGCATATGTCACAGACGAAAACAGACTTGTTATGAACTGGAGTTTTCCGTTTTCAACTTTTAATGTGTTTTGTTCTGTTGCAGATTGTACAGGTAAAGGTGTTGAAGTTACTGTTGGTGTCACTGTTGGCGTTGCCATTGGTGTTGCCGTCGCTGTTGCTGTTGCCGTAGGTGTCGCTGTCGGTATGCTGTTGCGTTGTGTTGTCGCCGTTGCTGTTGGTGTCGCCGTCGGTGTTGCCGTGTCTGTTTGGTGTCGCCGTTGTTGCCGTTGGTGTTGCTGTTGGGTTGTTGCTCGCCGTCGGTGTTGCTGTTGGTGTTGCCGTTGGTGTCGCTGTTGCTGTTGCCGTTGGTGTTGCCGTTGGTGTCGCCGTCGGTGTCACCGTTGGCGTTGCTGTTGGTGTCGCCGTCGTTGCCGTTGGTTGCTGTTGGTGTTGCCGTCGGTGTTGCTGTTGGCGTTGCTGTTGGTGTCGCTGTCGGTGTTGCTGTTGGTGTTGCCGTTGGTGTTTCTTTCATCCGTTGTTTTTCCAACCAGTCCACTCTCTGATGACCAAGTGTCAAAGCACCTGTGTAATCATATGCGCTGTAGGTCGACATTCCATCATTTCAGTTGATAAGTTTACATATAAATTGTACCGACTGGTCTGGCGGACACGGGCATTCCACGAAACAGCAAGATATGTCATATCCTTTTGGTGTTTGTGATAACCCAGTTCTGCCCGCTCTGGCGGTGTCTGCTCAATCATGCTTCTCCGACGCCAGATTGTGCCAAATCGGCAAACCTTCAAAGGTTACATCGTTGCAGTTTTTGCGCCAACCCGCAAACTGAAACTCAATAAATCGCGCGTATACGTCAGATGCATTTCTTAATGAAACTTTGTGTTTAAGGCGGCGTGCCGTTTTACGAATATGTTTATGTTAAATAGGACGCATAATAGATTTAGAGAGAAATCGCTAACACACTCGCACTTAATGGATTCTTTTGTTATTGTTTTTTCATAAATTGCCTCACAATGTTGTATAATATAAATAAAATTACATTATTGTTACATATGTTTAATGAAAATTTCATGTCTCTTATATGACTGTCATAGAGGTAAAAAAATGCAAGTAAAATTTTGAAGAATAAAGAATAAATGACTTTTTGAGCTGCATAAAGCGATATAATAGAAATAACATATGCTTTATAGGAGGTTAAGCAGAACGATATATTAAAAGTTGTCACAAGCAACTTTTGGTTGTCAAAGTCGGGAACACATATGAACACAGGTGTCGTTGAAACTTGCCAGACTGTCTATGGTGCTTTTTGGGTGAAATCAGAAACTAAATTCTTGACATCTCGGTTTGACTTCGAAAGAAAGATACAAGACGGCTCTGACCAAAATTGCGGCGATCGGACAATTTTTGAACTGATGTATCTTTAAAATGAAAATGTTTCAGGTTACGTAACACCGTTGCTTTTAACAGCATTGGACATATGTACGTAAT
>VOFC01006793.1_pt1 | contig 33889 bp, 54 predicted proteins | sample 5384161 | NCBI WGS metagenome assembly VOFC01 (sample SAMN12384722, study PRJNA508395) | human gut metagenome | isolation source: healthy gut B | host: Homo sapiens
GATTATGTTGAGGCCTTTTAATAGTATTATTAAACATAATATAATTGTTACTGATAGGGATAAAGTTATTGCAGTGTCGAGCCCACTTAAGAAAAAAAGTATTTAGGTAAAGAAGTAAATGAGTTTACGGAAAGAAGTATTGAGAGACGTGATTCTTTTTCTGAAAAGCAGAAGAAAATATTTCAAATAATTAAGGATGAAGATGAAAATGGTTATTATTCTTTTTCTTCAATAGTGGATAATGGTGATGCGATTGGTAGTGTTATTATTATTTCTACTGATACACCTATTACTGATGTAAGAAGATAAAATGGGAATTATTTTGTCTAGATTACTTAGTACACAGTTTGCTGATTAATATAATGACTTAAATTTTTGGTATTTTGATGTATGATAATATTTTAAAAATGTGACTATGGTCTCATTTTCTTTTGATATACTTTTAGACTCTTTAAGAAATAATAAAAAGTACTTGAAATTATATATATATGATAAAATACTGAGAAGATTTGAAATTATTGATAGAGATGCTTTTTTATTAGAGATATACCCTAATGGTAATTATGATGATGTTGTTTTACCTAAAAGGGGATACTATTAGTAGTGCTGGTTATGACTTTTTATAGTGTTATTTCTGTTACTTTGAAACCAGGGGAGAGAAAGGTAATTCCTACTGGTATTAAGGGTGATGATGAATAATAATGAATTTCTTGGTATATTTATTAGAAGCAGTATAGATTTAAGTATAATGTACGGATGTGTAATCAGGTTGGTATTATTGATGCTGATTACTATGGTAATTCTAGTAATGGTGGTCATATTTTTGTATGTTTAGAGAATGAAGGGGATGAGGTTATTGAGATTAAAAAGGGAGATAGATTTGTACAAGGTATATTTATACCATATTTAATTACTGATGATGATAATACTACTGATTTAAGAGAAGGTGGAATTGGTAGTACTAATAATAAGGAGATGATTTATAATGAATAAAAAAAATTTTATATTACTACACCTATATATTATCCAAGTGCTAATTTTCATATTGGGCACTGTTATACTACTATAATAGCGGATGCTATTGCTAGATATAAGAGACTTACTGGTTATGATGTATTTTATTTAACTGGTACTGATGAACATGGATTAAAAAATACAAAAGAAGGCTGAAGAGGCTGGTATTACTCCTCAAGAGTATGTTGATAAGATTGTTGTTAATTCTAAAGATTTATGGAAGAGTTTAAATATTAGTTATGATAAATTTATTAGAACTACTGATCCAGAGCATGTTGTTTGTGTACAAAGAATATTTGAAAAACTATATAATCAAGGGGATATTTATAAAGGAGAATATAAGGGATTATATTGTACTCCTTGTGAGTCTTTTTGGACTGAGACACAACTTATAGATGGTAAATGTCCTGATTGTGGTAGAGATGTTAATGAGGTATCTGAAGAAGCTTATTTCTTTAAACTTTCTAAATATCAAGATAGATTAGTTAAATTTTATGAAGAACATCCTACTTTTATTGAACCTGAATCTAGAAAAAGAATGAGATGCTTAATAATTTTATTAAGCCTGGACTTGAAGATTTATGTGTATCTAGAACTACTTTTGATTGGGGAATTCCTGTTACTTTTTGATCCTAAACATGTTGTTTATGTATGGATTGATGCTTTGGCTAATTATATATCAGCTTTAGGATATTTAAGTGAAGATGATTCATTATTTAAGAAGTATTGGCCTGCTAACTTACATATAGTTGGTAAGGAAATAGTAAGATTTCATACTATTATTTGGCCTATTATGTTGATGGCTCTTGATTTACCGTTACCTGATAAGGTATTTGGACATGGATGGTTAGTTATTAATGGGGGTAAAATATCTAAGAGTTTAGGTAATTATAAAGATCCTAGAGAGTATATTGATGCTTATGGTGTTGATGCTGTTAGATATTTTGTTTTAAGAGAGGTTCCATTTGGTAGTGATGGCAATTTTTCTGAAGAAGCTTTAATTAATAGAACTAATGGAGATTTAGCTAATATTTTAGGTAATTTGGTTAATAGAACTATTGGTATGGCTAATAAATATTTTGATGGTGTTGTTACTAATACTAAGGTTAATGAAGAAGTTGATAATAAATTAATTGAAGAGACTATAGGATTAAAAGATGTTGTTGAAAATTATATGAATGGGTTAGAAGTTTCTAAAGCTATTGCTAGTATATTTGATGTACTTAGGGATTGTAATAAATATATTGATGAGACTATGCCTTGGGTTCTTGCTAAAGATGAATCTAAAAAAAGATAGACTTGCTACTGTGTTATATAATCTAGTTGAGTGTATTAGAATTTGTACTGTATTATTACAAGCTTTTATTCCTGATACTTGTGAGAAGATATTTAATCAAATTAATACTGATAATATTTCTTATGATAGTACTAGTGAGTTTGGTGGATATAAGTCAGGTACTAGGGTTAATAAGGCTGAAGTTTTATTTCAAAGAATTGAGAATTAAGTGTTTACTTAGTTCTTTTTTTATGTAAAGTTTACTTATTTTTTATTTACATATGATGATAATTATGCTATATTTTTTGTTGTAGTACCTAATACTGAAAGGGAGACTGGCTATGTTTAATGGTAAGAATCATAGTATGATTTATAAGGTGTTATCTTTTAGTTTTTGGTGGTATTATTATTTTATTTATTTTTTAATCATAAGAATATTATTGATTTTATTTATATATCAATAGTTTGTTTTCTTGTTGTTAAAATTTTTATTAAAATTAATATTAAATAATTATACTATTAGTTAGTATGATTTTTTATTAGGAGGATTTTTTATGTATATTGATACTCATTGTCATGTATTTAGTGAATACTATGATGATATTGAAAAAGTTATTTCTGAATGTAAAGATAATAATGTTAATAGGATTATTGTTAATGGATGTGATATAGTTTCAAATAAAGAGGTTTTAGAACTTGTTAATAAATATGATATTATATATGGGGCTATTGGATTTCATCCTACTGAACTTGATGATTTTAATGATGAATATTTTTCTTTTTTAGAAGAGAATATTAATAATTCTAAAATTGTTGCTGTTGGTGAAATTGGGCTTGATTATCATTATGATAATACTGATAGAGAAAAACAAATTATGGTTTTTAGGAAACAATTAGATATTGCACAAAAGTATAATAAACCTATTATTGTTCATAGTAGAGATTCTATACAAGATACATATAATATTTTAAAAGAATATAATTTAAAGGGAAGTATACATTGTTTTAGTGGTTCTGTAGAAATGGCTAGGGAATTTATTAAACTTGGATATAAAATTGGTATTGGAGGTATAATTACTTATAAAAATGCTAAGACTATTAAAGAAGTGGTAAAAGATACTGATTTAGCATATATTTTATTAGAAACTGATAGTCCGTATCTTGCTCCAGTTCCTCATAGAGGAGAGGATAATAATCCTAAATATATACCCATTATTGCTGATGAGATTGCAAGTATAAAAAGGGTCTTCAAGCCTTGATATTGCTAGGGTTACTACTGCTAATGCGGAGGCCGTATTTGACTTTTCTTCTAAAAAATGATACAATTAATATGTTCTAAAAAATATTAATGAGGTGAGATTGAATGAAGAATGTAACTGTTAAGGTTATAACTATTTCTTCACAGTTATTAGTAGTTTTTATTTTTTGACACTTTTTTTTCATTTGGTACTAATAATAAAAAATATAACTATTGGTGCTAATAATAATTTTAACAAAATGGCAGATAAACAATGAGTTTTATTGAAAAAAGTGAAAAATTGTCTTCTAGTTCTGTTGATACTAGTGTTGTTGTTCCTTTAGATGATGATACTAAAAAAAGAAGAAATAAAAAGAAGAAGAGGTTAAAGAGGAAGTTACTGAAGAACCTGTTGTTGATAGGACAATTTCTGTTACGCCAACTAACCTAAGGTTTATTTTATGATAGAGAGATACTTAATACTGTAGTTGGTAATTTAACTGGGTATGGACCTAATTGTTATGGTTGTTCTGGGATATACAGCTGCAGGTCATAATTTAAATGAATCTATGTATTATGATGATAATGAATTTGGTACTGTTAGAATTTTAGCTGCTGATCCATCATTATTCCTTTTTATTCTAATTTTTAGAATTAGTAATGTTCCTGGTATGGATGATTTTATTGGAATTGTTCTTGATAGAGGAGGTAATGTTGGTTTTAATAGAGGTACTTTTATTTGATTTGGCTTTATTAATGAAAAAATCCTGTTCTTAAGGACTTCAAATGTTAAATTTGAAATGTTAAGAAATGGTAAATAATATCATTTCTTTTTTTTTTTTTTTCTTTTTTTTATATATTTTAAGAATATAATTATGATATGAAAAAGATTATTTTTATTAATAGTTATAATTATTATTTTTGTTCCTTTTTTGATTGTTAATTTTATAAAATAGAAAAAGTAAAGAAAAATAAAATTAATATATGAATCTAATACTATTATTAGAGTTAAAAAGAACATCTACTAATGAAATACAAAATATACCTTTTGAGGAATATATTGTTGGTGTTTTAGCTGGTGAAATGCCTATTTATTTTGAAAAAGAAGCTTTTAAGGCACAAGCTGTGGCTGCTAGAAGTTATGCTTTTAAACGAATCTTATATAATAAAGATAATGATTATGATGTTGTTGATTCTGTTATGAATCAAGTCTATTTGGATGATAATTATTTAAAGGATGTTTGGGGTGATAATTATATAGTTAATATTAATAAACTCAGAGGCTGTTAATGAAACAGCTTTGGAATATTTGGATTATAATGGCGAGGTTATTGACGCTATGTTTTTTTCTACTAGTAATGGTTATACGGAAATGCTGCTACGGTATTTAGTGTTGATTTACCTTATTTAAAAAGTGTTAAATCTGGTTGGGATGAAAGACTAGTTCGGCTTTTAGATCACTACTACAATGAATATTAATGATTTTTATAGTAAGATTGGTTTAGAGTATTCTGATAATTTTGATGTTCGAGTTTTTAAAAAGAAGTAGTACTAATCGGATTATTACTATTAGTGTTAATGGTAAGGAATTTTCTGCAAGAACTTTATATGATAAACTTTCTCTTAAATCTACTGATTTTTCTTTAAAGCGTGATGGTGATAAGGTAATTATTGATACTGTTGGATATGGTCATGGTGTTGGTATGAGTCAATATGGTGCTAAAGGTATGGCAGAAGAGGGATATAATTATAAAGAGATTCTTAGTTATTATTATAGTGGTACTTCAATTAAAAAATTAAAAATTTTGGTATATAATTTTTTATTTAGGAAACAATTATATTAGAGGTGATAATATGAGAAAATCAAGAATTAGAAACTCTTTTGTTCCTATAGTATACGGAACAATTGTGGTAGTATTTTTATTTGGTATGTATTTTTGCTCAAAAGTTTGCTAAAGATTTATTATTTAAAAATAATGATAGTCTTAGATATGTTGACGGGGAAATTACAGAAAATAAAGATAATGATGTTCCTGTTGTTAGTACTGGTAGTTCTATTGTTAGACCTTATTTAGATAATTCTGTTTCTATTGCTAAAACTTTTTTATGATTATACTGGTGAGGCAAGTGAACAAGAGAATTCTATAATTTATTACGAAGGTACTTATATGCAAAATAGTGGTGTTGATTATGCTAGTGATAATGTATTTGATGTTATTAGTATTCTTGATGGTACCGTTATATCAGTAGAGAACAATGATCTTCTTGGTAGTACTGTTCAAATAAGACATAGTAACGATCTTATTAGTGTATATCAAAGTTTATCTGAGGTATCTGTAAAGAAAGATGATCAGATTATTCAGGGACAAATAGTTGCCAAAAGTGGAACTTCTAATATTAATAAGGAATTAGGTAATCATTTGCATTTTGAGCTATATTATAAGGGTAAGATAGTTAATCCTGAAGAGTATTATAATAAATCTATCGATGAACTTTAGGCAGTAATGCCTTTTTTTCATAATAATTTTTTCTTTAATATTATATATTAGGTGATAATATGAGAAAAGATGTTTATGATAGGGTAATAGAAGAGGCAAAGTATTTAATTAATTATGGTTCTACGATTAGAGAAATAGCTAAAGTGTTTGATGTTTCTAAGAGTACTGTACATAAGGATATGAGGATAGGCTTCCTTTAATTGATAATAATATGTATAATGAAGTGTCAAGTGTTTTGGAATATCATATAGATATTAAGCATATTCGCGGAGGAGAAGCTACAAAAAGAAAGTTTTTGAGTAAAAAGTTAACTAAATGGTGTAAAAAAGAGGTAAAATGTGTTAAAATGGAAATAAGGATGGTGATTTTGTGTTTAATAAAGATATTGGAATTGACTTGGGAACTGCGAATGTACTTATATATATTAAGGGTCAGGTATTGTACTTAATGAGCCATCTGTTGTTGCTATTGATGCCGAAACTAAAAAAACCTTTGGCTGTTGGTACAGAGGCAAGAGAGATGCTTGGTAGAACTCCTGGTAAGGTAAAAGCAATTAAGCCAATGAAGGATGGTGTAATTGCCGACTATGACACTACAGAAGTTATGCTTAATTATTTTATAAAAAAAATAAATGGTAAAAGTTTCTTTTCTAGACCTAGAATTTTGATTTGTTGTCCAGCTAATATAACACAGGTTGAAAAAAATGCTATTAAAGAAGCTGCTGAAAGAACTGGAGCTAAAAAAGTTTATTTAGAAGAAGAACCTAAAGTTGCATCTATTGGTGCTGGTATGGATATATCTAAACCTAGTGGTAATATGGTTATTGATATTGGTGGTGGCACTACTGATATTGCTATTTTATCTTTAGGTGGTATTGTTAATAGTTCTTCTATTAGAATTGCTGGTAATGCTTTTGATAATGATATTGTTAAATATATTAAGAATAAATATAAATTATTAGTAGGAGAAAGAACTGCTGAGGATATTAAGATTAGTATTGGTACAGTATTTCCTGGTTCAAGAGATGAGAAAATGGAAGTTAGAGGAAGAGACTTAGTTACTGGTCTTCCACATACTATTACGCTTACTAGTGATGAGGTGGAAGAGGCTTTTAAGAGAAAGTGTTTATACTATTATACATGCTGTAAAGGGTATACTTGAGCAAACTCCTCCAGAATTATCTGCGGATATTATAGATAAAGGTATTGTGCTTACAGGTGGTGGTGCTATGGTTGATGGTTTTTCTCAAATATTAGCACAAGAACTTAAGGTACCGGTATTTATTGCTGAATCTCCACTTACTTGTGTAGCGGAAGGAACTGGTATACTTTTTAGATAATTTATATATGTTGGAAAGACAATAATAATTGTCTTTTTTTTCTTTTGATATAATATATATTATTTGTGTAAATTATTTGTAAAAATAGTGTAATTATGTTTTATTTATATATTTTTTTTTGATACAATGTAGTAGAGGGTGATAATATGAAAATTGGTTTAGCTAGTGATCATAGAGGATATAGAGCTAAAGAAATGTTAAAGGAATATCTTGATGATTATAATATTATAGATTATGGTACTGATAGTGATGAATCTACTGATTTTCCAATATATGCTACTAGACTTGGAAAGGCAATTGTGAATCATGATGTTGATTTAGGAATTGCGATATGTGGTACTGGTATTGGTATGAGTATTTGTCTTAATAAAATTAAGGGTGTATATTGTGCTAAGGTTTCTAATGAGAGTGAAGCTATATTATGTAAGAGTCATAATAATGCTAATGTTATTGCTATGAGTGAAGATGTTGATCCTGAACTTATGAAAATGATAGTTAATAAATTTATTGAAACTCCTTTTTCTAATGTTAATAAATATATTAGAAGAAATGATATGATTAAGGAACTTGAGAATGATTAAGTTTATTTTATATTTGTTTGTTATTCCGTTAGTTATTTATGCTATGGATGGTATTAATATTAATGGTATATTTAAAAAGAATAAGGTATATCAGGCAAGAATATTATATATGCTTTTTGTATTTGGTTTATCTTATTTGGTTTGTAATTTTTTATATGATTTTTTGTATATTATAAAGTAAGCATTATTTTGCTTATTTTTCTTTTATTTTTTGTAATACTGTGATAAAATACTTTAAGCAGGTGATTTAATGATTAAGATTGGTAATATTACATTATCTAATAATGTTTTTTGGCCCCTATGGCAGGAGTTTGCAATAGTGCATTTAGAAGAATTATTAAGGAAGAGGGGTGTTCTTTAGTTTTTGCTGAAATGGTTAGTGATAAGGGACTTATATATAATAGTCAAAAAACTAAGGATATGCTTTATTGTGATGAATGCGAGAGACCTATTGCGCAGCAAATTTTTGGTAGTGATAAGGATACTTTTGTAGAGGCTGCTAAAATGGTATATGAAATTATGAAACCTGATATTATTGATATTAATATGGGATGTCCAGTTCCTAAAGTTGCTATTAAATCACAGGCTGGAGCAGCACTTCTTAAATCTCCAGAAAAGATCAGAGATATTGTTAGTGCGGTAGTGGCTGCTGTTCCTTGTCCGGTTACTGTTAAAATTAGAAGTGGTTGGGATAGTAATAGTATTAATGCAGTAGAGGTTGCTAAAATATGTGAAGAGGCTGGTGCTAGTGCTATTACAATTCATGGTAGGACTCGTAGTCAAGGTTATAGTGGTACTGTTTCTTTGGATATTATTAAAAGGTTAAAGAAGCTGTATCTATACCGGTAATAGGAAATGGTGATATTAGAGATATTAAAAGTGCAGAGAGGATGCTATCTTATACTGGCTGCGATGCTATTATGATAGGTAGAGGTGTTTTGGGTAATCCTTGGCTTATGAAAGAGATTATTACTTATTTAAATACTGGTGAAATTATTCCTAAACCAACTTATAGAGAAAGAATCGATATGTGTATTCATCATTTGAATTATTTACTTGAAATTAAATGTGAAAAAGTAGCTGTACTTGAAATGAGAAGCCATGTCTCATGGTATTTAAAGGGAATGCCAAATGTACAAGAGGTTAAGAATGCTATTTTTAAAGTTAAAACTAGTGATGAAATGATGAAAATCCTTAATAACTATTTAAAAGAACTTGAAAATGATGTATAATATATGTAGGAGCGGATGTTATGAAAGCAAATTTTCTTAAGAGAGTGTTGGCCTTTTGTTTTGATTATTTTATTTTGACTTTAGTATTATCTTTTATTACTGTTGGCTTTAATACTTCTAATGAATCTTTTTATACTGAAATATCTAATATTAGTAAGGAGTATAATGAAGGGAATATTAGTGTTAATGAATATAATGATAAGTTAATGAAATTGGAATATGAATATCAAAAGGATAATCTTCCGGTTAATATTATTAATATAGTATTATTTATTGGTTATTTTATTGTTTTTGGTTATTTGAATAAGGGACAAACACTTGGTAAAAAAAAAAATATTTAAGATTAGAGTTGTGAATGATGATGGTAGTACTGTTAAGTTATCTTCTTTGATTATTAGAAGTTTGTTTATATATGGTATTGTATCATGTGCTTACTCTATTATTTGTACTTTTTTTACCTATTAAGGTATTTACTTATAGTTATAAATGGGTAGTTAATATTGAAACTATGGTATTATTTGTTTGTTTTCTTATGGCTATGTATAGAAAAGATGGTAAGGGGTTACATGATTTGGTTAGTAAAACTAATGTTATAGGAGAGGTGAAATAAAATGGAAAGAAGTGAACAAGAATTAGTTAGGATAGAAAAATTAGATAAAATTAGAGAGTATTGTAATCCTTATCCTGACAAATATGATAGAACTCATACTTTAAAGGAAGCTAGATTAATTTCTGATGGTACTAGTGATGTTAGAATTGCTGGTAGAATTGTTTTTATGAGGAAAATGGGTAAACTTAGCTTTATTCGTATTCGTGATATTGAAGCTGATATGCAACTTGAAATGAAGATTGATGTTGTTGGAGAGGATAATTATGATTTCTTTAAAAAGCAAATAGATACTGGTGATTTTATTGGCGCAGAAGGTGAGATATTTACTACACAAACTGGTGAAAAGACTCTTAGGGTACATAATTTTAATTTCTTAGGTAAGGCTTTAAGACCTTTACCTGAAAAAAATTCCATGGTCTTACTGATACTGAAATGAAGTATAGACAGAGATATGTTGATCTTATTATGAACGAAGACACTAGACGTGTATTCTTGGGTAGAAGTAAATTATATGCTTTTATCCATAGATATTTGGGTGAAAATGGTTTCTTGGAAGTTGAGACTCCTATTCTTCAGAATGCTGTTAGTGGTGCCTCTGCTAAACCTTTTTATACTCATCATAATGCTTTGGATATTGATTGTAACCTTAGAATTGCACCTGAAACTTACTTAAAACAATGTATTGCTGGTGGCTTTGATAGGGTATATGAGGTTGCTAAATGTTTTAGAAATGAGGGTATGGATACTGAACATTTACAAGAGTTTACTCAAGTGGAATGGTATGTTGCTTATTGGAATTATGAAGATACTATTAAATTTTATAAGGGATTTATGCAAAATTTATTATTGGAACTAGTAGGAAAGACAGAAATTGAATATCAAGGTCATGTACTTGATTTTGGTGATAGAGATTGGAAGAGAATTAACTATGTTGAAGAAATGAGAAGGGTATTTGGCTTTGATTTTCTTGAAATAGATGATCCTAGTGTTCTTAAGGATAAGATTGTTCAAAGTGGTTTATATTCTTATAATGATTTGGAAGAGTATAAATCTGTTAGTCAAATTATTGATTTTGTATATAAGAGACAAATTCGTGAGAATATTATTGAACCTACTATTATATATAATTATCCTGCTGTGATGATGCCTCTTACTAGAAGAAATGATGAGGATAATAGAATGGTTGATATGTTCCAGGTTGTTGCTTGTGGTACTGAACTTTGTAAGGCTTATTCAGAGCTTGTTAATCCTAAAACACAAAGAGAAGCTTTTGAGGATCAACTTAAAGCTAAAGCACAAGGTGATGATGAGACTATGGATGTTGATGAAGGATTTTTACTTGCTATGGAGCAAGGAATGCCTCCTATTAGTGGTCTTGGTTTTGGTATTGATAGACTTCTTATGATAATCTTTGACCAACCTTCTATTAGAGATGTTGTAGTATTTCCTCAAATGAAGGATAAAAAATAATTAATTAACTTTAATAAATCGTTATAAAATAAGGGAAAAACTATATAAATTTTCTCTTTTTTATTTACTTTTTATTCTAGTTGTGCTATAATTATGTTAGAGGAGGTTATTATGAAAAAACATAGTTTATTTAAAGTAATATTAATTGTTTTAGGTTCACTTATAGCAGTAGATGCAATTTTAGCTATACTTGGTGTTTGTGGTGTAAAAGGGTTAAAAGATGTTTATACTATGATACCACTTGGTGATGTTTTGATTAACTTTGTACAATCATTCTATTATTTCTTTGATACTGTAGTTTATTTATTAGTACTTGGAGCTTTCTATGGTGTATTAAATAAGGTTCCTGCTTATAAGAAGTTAGTAGATAATATTGCACAAAAGGTTAAAGCTAATAGTAAATTATTTGTATTTATTACTACTGGTTTATTTGCTGTTTTAACTTCACTTACTGGGTTAACTAATGTACTTCTTATATTTGTACCATTTGTAATTGCTATAATCTTATTACTTGGTTATGATAAGTTAGTTGCTATTAGTTCTACTATTGTTTCTATGTTAGTAGGATTTATGGGTGGTTTATATGTAACTTTTAGAGATCCTAGTAATTATTATGGTTATTCTGCTACTACATTTGAAGGTTTAACTGGTATTAGTCTTTCTAGTACAGTATGGGCTAAACTTGCTATACTAGTGTTTGGTACTGCTTTACTTATATTCTTTATTAATAGATATATGAAGAATGTTAAGGATAAGAAAGTTAAGTATGAACTTAATGAAAGCGATGCTGTAGTGGCTACTGAAGTTAAGGGTGACTATAAAGGAAATTAAAACTTGGCCTATGATTGTTATATTTGCTATTATATTTGTTATATTAGTTTTAGGTTATTTACCTTGGAATACTTTATTTGGTATTACATGTTTTGATAGCTTTAATGAGTGGTTATTAGGATTAAAGATTGGTAATTTTGCTATATTTTCTAATATCATTTCTAATAATATGTATGCATTTGGTAATTGGGCTAGTCTTGGTTCTTATATGTCAATTATTATAACTTTGATTTTATTTACTTTATTAATTAAATTTGTTTATAGAGTTAAATTTAATGAAGTTATTAATGATTTTATAAGTGGATCTAAAAAAATGGTACCTATGGTATTCTTAGTAATTCTTAGTTATGCTATATTAGTTAGTACATATAATCATGGATTTGTTGCTAATATTATTAACTGGGTTAGTGATACTAAATTAGAAATTAATGTTGTTACTACTTCATTAATTACTATGATTGGTACTTTGTTGCATTCTGATTTATATTATACTGTAGCAGGCGTATATTCTAATATTATTGCTGCGGTAACTGATGAATCATTAATGTCTACATATGCTGTTACTTTCCAAAGTGTTTATGGTTTAACATCAATTGTTGCTCCTACTAGTTTCTTAGTAATATTTGCACTTAAATATTTTGATGTTCCTTATACTACTTGGTTTAAGTATATATGGAGATTTGTACTTATGTTATTCTTACTTGTAATTTTAGTATTACTTGTGCTTGCGTTAGTATAATAATTGTATTTTAGATATCTACCAAAGGTAGATATCTTTTTTGTATATGTATCTTTTTTTATTGATTTTTCTTATTTAAGTTACATTTTATATTTACAATTTTATTTAAATATTTTAAGTATATATATTGACTTAATTGTATTTAAGAAACAATGTTTTGTATATTAAAATAAGAGTGTTATTGTTAACTTATTTTATTCTTGGTTGTCAACAGATGTGTTGATAATAGTGATTTAGTGATATTTTATATTATGATATATAAAATGTCTTTTTTTTATTGTTTAAAATATTTAATTATATATCATTATATTCATAGAATATATATGAAAGGAGAAATTAGAACTATGATAGGTAATTTTGATGATGAGGCACAAAATATATTAAATAATGCAAAAATAGAGATGAATAATTTGGGGCATCCTTATGTTGGTACGGAACATTTACTTCTTTCTATTTTGAATAGTGATAATGATATTGTTAATAGACTTAATGAATATGATCTTACTTATAATTTTTTAAGAGTGAGTTGTGTAAAGTAGTGGGAGTTACAGAAAAAAAGGCTGAATTCTTTTTTGTATACTCCTTTACTTCGTAAGGTTATTTCTTCGTCGATTATTGATGCTAAGGAAAATAATAATGGTGAAGTTACAACAGAACACTTATTTTTTTCTATGCTAGAAGAAGGTGAAGGTATTGCTATTAGAATATTTATTGGAATGGGTATTGATATTGAGTCTATGTATGATGATTTTTCTATTAGTTTGGTTAAAGGTTCTAAGAAAAATAAAAAAGAAAAAGTTACTTATTTATGATTTAGGAACTGATCTTACTAATATGGCTAAGAATAATGAACTTGATCCTGTTATTGGTAGAGATAAAGTGGTTAGAAGGGTTATGGAAATTTTATGCCGTAGAACTAAAAAATAATCCTATACTTATTGGTGAGGCTGGAGTTGGTAAGACCGCTATTGTGGAGGAATTAGCTAGACTTATTGCTAATGACGATGTTCCTAATCTTCTTATGGGAAAAAAAGTTATATCGCTTGATATGGCTACAATGGTTGCTGGTACTAAGTATCGTGGTGAATTTGAAGAGAGAATGAAAAAAGGTTATTAAAGAGATAGAAGATAATGATGATATTATTTTATTTATTGATGAGATTCATACTTTAGTTGGAGCAGGAGGGGCAGAGGGTGCTATTGATGCCTCTAATATTTTGAAGCCTGCTTTAGCGAGGGGAAAGATTAGATGTATTGGGGCTACTACTACTTCTGAATATAAGAAGTTTATTGAGAATGATTCGGCTTTGGAAAGAAGATTTCAGAAGGTTGTTGTGGAGGAGCCCTCTACTCTTGAAACTAGAAATATTTTAATTAAACTTAGGCCTATATATGAGAAATATCATAATGTTATTTTATCTGATAATATGATTGATACTATTATTGATTTGTCTGAGAGATATGTGTTTGATAGAAATAGACCTGATAAGGAAATTGATATTCTTGATGAGGTCTCTTCAAGGGTTGGTATTAAGGAATGTACTAATATTAGTGAAATTAATAGTATTAAGAGGAAACTTGATAAACTTAAAAAGGAAAAGAATGGTTATATTATTGATAATAATATTGATAAAGCTTATGAAATAAGAAAGAGTGAAACTAAACTTATGGCTCTTCTTAATGAGATGGAACTTAATAATAAAAAAGACTAGAAATGAAGTTGTATTTGATGATATTGCTAGTGTTATTAGTGATAGGACTGGGGTACCTATTGATGAGCTTACTGATTTTAATGGTACTTCTGTTAATAATATGTCTTTAGTTTTACATAGTAATATTATTGGGCAAGACAAAGCTATTGATTCTCTTATTGCCACTACTAAAAAAATTAAATTGGGGTATCGAGATAAGTGTTATTCTTTCTTTTTTGTAGGACCTAGTGGTGTTGGTAAGACAGAAATGGCAAAACGTTATGCTTCTTTATTAGTTGGAGAGGATAATTTTATTAGGCTTGATATGAGTGAGTATTCTGATGCTACTTCGGTTAATAAGATTCTTGGTTCTTCTCCAGGATATGTTGGTTATGATGATAATAGAAATTTTTTGGAGGAGGTTAGGAATAAGCTAATTGTGTAATACTTTTAGATGAAATTGATAAGGCACATCCAAATGTTATTAATTTATTTTATCAGATATTAGAAGAGGGTAAGATTAAAAATGCTAAGGGTGTAACTGTTAGGTTTGATAATGCTATTATTATTATGACTTCTAATAGCGGATTTGAGAGAAATGGTATTGGATTTAATGGTTCTAATAGTGATAATGTTATTAGTGGTTTGAAGTGTTATTTTAATTTGGCTTTTATTAATAGGCTTGATAATGTTATTACTTTTAATAGGCTTGGTAAAAATGATATTAGATATATTATTAATAATAGACTTGATTATATTAGGGATAAATATTGTAATATTGATATTATTTTATCTGATAATATTATTGATGATATTATTATTAAAAGTGAATATGAAGAGTTTGGGGCTAGGAAGGTTTTAAGGATTATTTCTAAATATATTGAGAATGTTGTTATTGATGCTATTATTAATAATAATAAAGAAATTGTTATTAATTCATTGGATAATAAAAACAATATCACTATTTGATATTGTTTTTATGTTATTAATATATTTTATTCGGCAGCATCTTTTACTGTTATTTCGTTATCCATTTTTTGTACTACTGCTTTGTATGTGTTATATACTTCTTTATAGTTTGGCAGATATTCTTTGATTTTTGGATTAGAGAATGGTATTACTTTGAAATTACGCCATGTTGATTGATTATAATAGTTATATAGTAATTCGTTTTCTACATTTGTTATTTTTACACTTGTTTGATTATTTTTTATATCTTTTTCTATTTTTAAACTTGTCATTAATTCTGTTGTGCATTTATAGTTTGTACAAGTACTTTTATTCTGATATTGTGCTGATATAAAGTTACCTAAAGAATATATTACTAATGTATCATCTATCCATGTTACTGGTTGTATTACATGAGGGTGTGTGCCGATTATTAGATTTACTCCTAATGATGCTAAATATGATGCCATATCTTTTTTTCATATGCTGTTGGTTCATGGGTATATTCTACTCCCCAATGCATTGCTACTATTAGAAAATCTACTTTGTCTTTTACTTTATCTATATCTTCTTTTACTTGTTTTTTATATGCTTGATATTTTGTGTCTTTTTCTGGATTGTTTATGTTATCTATATCGGTTGGCCATACGTTTACTAAGTAGTCATTTGCTACTGGCATACCATTTGTTCCGTATGTATAGTTTAGCATTGTATATTTTATGTTATTTATTTCTTTTTATGTTTATTTTGTTTCTTTCTTCTTCGCTGCAATAACTACCTGCTGTTAATACGTTTTCTTTTGATTGCCAATATTTACATGAATTTTCTACGGCTTTTTTACCGCTATCCATGGTGTGGTTTGTGGCTAGACTTACTAGATTGAAGCCGGCGTCTAACATGGCATCTCCAGCTTCATATGGCGAATTGAATGTTGGGTAGTCAGATAATCCTAATTCTGATCCACCTAATATTGTTTCTTGGTTATAATAAGCTATATCATAGTTGGATACTATTTCTTTTTATGTATGATATCATTGGTTTGAAATCGTATCCATCACCATTTGCTAAACGATTGGCATCTTTATAAACTGATGAATGAATTAGATAATCTCCTACTGCTATTAGGGATGCTTCATAGTGTTTATCTTCATTTTTGTTTATTATATTTGGTTTAGTAATTGTTTTGTTATCTTTGTTTGGTTTTATTATTATATAACTTATTATTGATATTAATGTTATACTAAATATTACTAGGAATATTTTAAATCCTTTTTTAATTTTCTTCTTTTTTCTTTTTTTTGTCATTTTATCACTACCTTACTTATTTATAGTATAACAAAATTAGTTCGTTTTGTAAAAAAAAAGCTTAGTTGTTTACTAAGCTTTATGGTATTAATCCCCATCCTGTTACTACGTATCTTCCACCTTGCTTTTTGCTGCTGCTGGAGGATTATTATATAGTTTGTTTTCTATTACTAATGATGATGATTGCCCGCCATCAAGATTAGCTGCGTTATATGCACCATATCTTTCTAATACGTCTACCATGTCTTGGAGACTGGCACCATTGATATAGTTTTCTCCATCTACTACTAGGAATAACATAATTCCATCTTTTGTTTGTCCTATTGCAACTCTTGGAGCTTGTCCCCATGGATCTCCTACTATTTCTAGTGGTTTGCCATTGACTATTAAGAATGGTCCAAATACCATGCCTTCATATATTCCTGCTTCTAGTGCTTCATTGCCGGTGGCATTTGTCATTAATTTTAATTTTCCATCTTTTGTCATGCCTATTATGTTATCTCTTGCGGAATCTGCTACTTCGGAAGCCCAAGTTATTTTTCCGTTTTGGATTACGTATCCGGTTGGAATATCTGACCCCATACCATTGTCATAGAAGCCTCCACCATTTATACATACTTTTCCATTATATCTTTGACACATTGTAATAATTCTTTCACCATAACCACCTACGTTGAATTGTTTTGTTGATATTAGTTTTACTTTTTCTGGTTCATATATGGCTACTAAATATCCGTTTGATGTTCCTATTTTTAAATTTATTACTTTGTATAAATCGTTTCCTGGATCTCTAGTAAATAATTCTTCTTCATATTTATCTTTGTATTTTGTTTTTTCTTTGGTGTTTATTACTATATCATCAGTATTGGCATCTTCTTCTATAGATACGAAATAGTTGCTATTCATTATTTTTTCTATTGTTTTATCGCTATAGAATATATTAGCAAAATATTGGTGATGCATAGTTTTCATAGCGGTGTTTACATACATATTTCTTACTTTTATTCCATGGCCCATACATTACAAAGAAACAGATTGCTACGAATATATCTAATATTATAAATATTATGGTTCTTTTATATTTTTCTTTTTTTGTCTTTTTTCTTGTCATTATTTGGCCTCCAATGGGCTACTTTGTGAACCGTCGCCACTAGTTAGTATTTTTTTATCTATTGTTATTACTGGTACTATTTTTAGTTTGCTTGTGGCATTTTTGGTATATAGTTTGAAATCATTAGTCATTACATATACTAAGTTACTATTTGTATCTACTCCTGTTGATAGGTAATAGTTTGTATTATCTGAATTTATGATAATATTACCTATACTTAATGTAGCTACTTTTGTTGGTATGTGTTTTATTTAGTACTTTTGTATAGTCATAATTTGTAGTGTTACTATATATACCATTTGCATAATTGGCTTCTATTATATTGCTACTATAGGTTAATTTTGATAGATAATTTTTATTTAAATAATATGCTAAGGTGCCTTGTTTTCCGTCATTATGATTATATCCTTTATCTGAGTATTTGTAGGTTATTTCTTCGTTATTTATTTTTAGATAATTATCTAATGATAGTTTTAAGTTATTATCATCTATATCATATACTCTCCATGTATCATTACCTAATTTTACATAGCTTCCTAATATACTTTGTTCTTCTTCAAATGTATATGGATTATCTTTTGTTCCGTCACCATTTATTAATTTATTAGTACTCTTTAGTGTTATTACTGGTTTTATTCCTAATATATCTGTGTTATCTGAGGTTGTTACTCCACCATTATCATTTATATACCATGTTTTGTTATCTTTATTTGTATTTAATAGGTAATAATATGTTTCGTTATTCATAAAACTTTTTAGTATCACCAGTATTTATATAGTCATATAATGATGGTAGTGTTATTAGGGTATCTGCTAATGTACTTTTGCATGTTATGTTTTTTGTATTATCTATTTTGTCATTACATGCATTTGTGTATGTTAGATATTTATTTGGATTATTTAGATTTTTTTCTAAGATACCTGTATTTTTTCTTTATCTTGATTATTTAGCCAATTATTTATATATGATGTTTTATAATCATTATTATCTCCTTTGGCTAGTGATGTTATTGGTTTATCTGATATTAGTGTTATGCTATTATCTTTGTTTATTTTTATTATTCTAAATAATATATTTGAATATTTTACGTAATTGTTTACTTCTTTTTCCTGTGAAATAATAGTCACTATTTATGTTTTTTAAATTTCCTTCATTGTTATCTTTTATGTTATCGGCGAGTACTTTTATTTCTTCTTTTTTGTTATTTTGTAAGTATAATCTTATGAATCTTGTTCCATAGAATATTATACATGCTAATATGAATGTAAAACTTATTAAATTAAATATTTTTTTGAAAATTTAGTTTTCTTTTTTTTCTTTATTACTTTTACTTCTTTTTTCACTTCATCATCCCTTCTTTATCTTTTATATTATATCAAAGGTTTTTATTTTTTACAAGGACTATGAATTATTAATTTACTAAAATGGAAATTAATGTTATAATGAAAATATGAAGGTGATTTAGTGAAATATAATTTAGGTGATATTGTTGCTATGAAGAAGGTTCATCCGTGTGGTAATAATAAATTCGAGATTGTTAGGGTAGGAGCGGATATTAAAATAAGATGTGTTAATTGTTCTAGAGTTATTATGTTATCTAGAATTGATTTTAATAAAGGAATTAGAAAGGTGATTGGTAATTATGAAGAAGAAAAATAAACTTAGATTGCACCCTGCTTTGGTATTTTTGATACTTACTCTTTTGGTTATGGTTATTAGTTGTTTGGGTAAGATTCTTAATCTGGAGGCTAGTTATTATTCTGTTAATGAGGTTACTGGAGATTTGACTAGTCAAGTTGTTACGATTAATAATTTGTTTAATAGAACTGGTCTTCAGTATTTGATTAGTAATATGCTTAATAATTTTATTAATTTTGCTCCTTTGGGTAATTTGATTATTGGATTATTAGGTGTTGGTGTTGCTTATAAATCTGGTTTTCTTAATTCTTTATTTAAGATGATTGCGGAAAAGGTACCTAGGCGTTTTCTTACTTTTATGGTTGTTTTTCTTGGTATTTTGTTTTCGATGCTTTATGAAGTCGGATATGTTATTTTAATTCCTCTTGCTGCGATATTATTTATGAATATAGGAAGACATCCTGGAGCGGGTATTTGTGCTGCTTTTTCTGGTATTACTTTTGGTTATGGTGCTAATTTTATTATTAATAAACTTGATAGTACTTTAGTTAGTTATGCCAGTAAATCTGCTAAGATTCTTGATAGCTCTTATGTTATTCATTTGACTGGTAATATTGTTTTTACTACTGTTAGTACGATACTTCTTGCTTATGTTGGTATGGTTGTTACTGAAAGATTTATTATTCTAAGCTTGGTAAGTATTATTTTGATGAAGAGGAACCTTCGCAAAATGGTGTTGTTAGTAAGAGGGAAAGAAAGGGTGTTATTCTTTCTATTGGTGCTACTTGTATTGTATTATTACTTTTAGCTTATTGTTTGATTAAGGGACTTCCTTTTTCTGGTTTATTACTTGATTTGAGTCAAAATAAATATATTGATATGTTATTTGGCGAGGGTTCTTATTTTTATAAGGGTTCTGTTACAATATTCTCTTTTATCCTTATGTTTAGTGGACTTATTTATGGTATTAGAGTTGGAAGTATTGATGATAATAGGGATTTTGTTGATGGTATGAGTTATTATTTGAAAGATGTTGCTTCTTTACTTGTTCTTATATTTTTTGCTTCGCAGTTTTGTTTGATTTTTAAAGAAACTAATATTGGTTTATTTATTGTAGCATCTTTTTCAGAACTTCTTAATGGTATGCAATTATCTGGTCTTTCACTTGTTGTTATTACTTTTTTGGTTGTTGCTATTTCTTCATTTTTTGTTCCTATGGCTTCGACTAAATGGGCTATGCTGTCCCCAGTAATTGTTCCAATGTTTATGCAAAGTTACTATGACTCCTGAATTTGCTATGGCGGTTTTTAGAGCTGCTGATAGTAGTGTTAAGGGTGTTACTCCTATATTTAGTTATTTTGTTATTTTGATTGGATTCTTACATATTTATAATAAGAGAAAGAATGATGTTATTACTATTACTGATGCTATGTCATTAATGGTACCTTATGCGATAGCTTTTACCATTTTATGGCTTATTATTATATTGGCATTCTATATTATTGGTATTCCTATTGGTATAGAGAGGTGTTATGCTTAATTAAGATATAAGAAATTATATCTTTTTCTTGTTCTTTAAGAGCCTATAGTCTCTTAAAGTGAGTATGAGCCTATGGTCTCATACTCAAATGTTTATTTTTTTGGTTATTATTGTTTATTTTATTTTTAATATTTGTTATAATAGTTTGGTAGAAAGAAGTGATATTGATGAGTTTAACTGCTGGAATTGTTGGTCTTCCTAATGTTGGAAAAAGTACTTTATTTAATGCTATTACTAAAAAGAATATTTTAGCCGCTAATTATCCGTTTGCTACTATTGATCCTAATGTTGGTGTTGTTACTGTACCTGATAGTAGACTTGTAAAATTAGAGGAAATGTATATTCCGGATAGGACTATTCCTACTACTTATGAATTTACAGATATTGCAGGACTAGTAAAGGGTGCTAGTACTGGTGAAGGATTAGGTAATAAGTTTTTGTCTCATATTAGAGAGGTTGATGCTATTGTTGAAGTTGTTAGATGTTTTGATGATGAAAATATTATTCATGTTGATGGTAGTGTAGATCCTATACGTGATATAGAGGTTATAAATGTAGAACTTATTTTGTCTGATTTAGAGATTATTACATCTAGAATTAATAAAATTGGTAAAAAAGGCTATGACTACTAAAAATAAGGATGATCTTAAGGAAATAGAACTTTTTGAATAGAATTAAAGATGGATTAGAAAGGAATATTCCTGCTAGAAAGTTAGGACTTGATGAAGAAGAAAAAAAAGATAGTTAGTTCGTTTAATTTAATTACATTAAAACCTATTATATATGCTCTTAATGTAAATGATGAAGATGTTTTAAGTGGTAATGAATATACTGAACGTGTTAATTTATATGCTAATGAGGAAGGATCTCTAACTGTTACTTTATGTGCTAAGTTAGAGAGTGAATTATCTGAACTTAATGATGATGATAAGAGAGAATTTTTGAATGATATTGGTATTTCTAAAAGTGGGCTTGATTTGCTTATTCAAAAAACTTATGATTTACTTGGCCTTGCAACATTCTTTACTGTTGGTAAGGATGAGGTTAGGGCTTGGACTTTTAAGAAAGGTTCTGAAAGCTCCAGAATGTGCTGGAATTATTCATACTGATTTTCGAAAAAGGTTTTATTAAGGCTGAAGTTATGTCTTATGATGATTTAATTTCTGCTGGTAGTGAAGCTAAAGTAAAAAGAAAATGGTAAACTTAGAATTGAAGGTAAAGAGTATGTTATGCAAGATGGAGATATTTGTCATTTTAGATTTAATTTATAGGAGGAATAATGAGAGATAGAAAAGATATTGATAAGAAGTATACATGGGATTTGGATAAAATCTATAGTAGTAATGATTTATTTGACAGTGATTATAATGAAGTAAAAAGAATTTATTTCAAAGCTTTCTTTATATGAAAATAATATGATGAATACTAGTAATAATTTTTATAATACTTTGAAATTATCTTTTTGATATTGAAAGAATTATTAATAAGTTATATGTTTATGCTAGTTTGTCTTTTGATTTGGATACTTCTGATAATAAGAAACAGGAAGTATGTGATAGGGTTAGTAATCTTTTGAATTTATATTCAAAGAGTAGTTATTTTATAATTCCTAGTATTCTTAAGTGTGAATATGATACTATTTTGAAATATTATGAAGAGGAACCTAAGCTTTATGAATATGATAGTTGTATTAAAGATATATATAGATATAAGAATCATACTCTTTCTGATTTAGAGGAAAAGCTTTTATCTAGTTTTGGAAAGGCACTTGGTAATTCTTATGATACTTATGAATTATTTAAGGATTGTGATATGTCATTTGAGGATATCATAGATGAAAATGGGAATATGGTTTCTCTTGATAATAGTAGTTATTCTTTTGTATATAGAGAGTAAAGATAGAAATGTTAGAGAAAGAGCTTTTAAGGGTTTGTATCATGAATATAAGAAGTATTCTAATACTTTTGCCTCAGCTTATTTCTAGTAATATGAAAGAATTATCCACTATTGCTAGTGTTAAGGGATATGATAGTGCTCTTTGTATGAGTTTATTTGGTGATGATGTTAGTATTGATGTTTATAATAATCTTATTGATAGTGTTCATGAAAAGATTGGTTATTTTATGAATATTATAATTTAAAGAAAGGTATTTTGGTCTTGATGAACTTCATTTATATGATGTTTATGTTCCTATTACTTCTAATTATGATAGGAAATTTGATTATGAAGAGGCTAAAAATATTATTCTTAAAGTTCTTGATGTATTCGAAGAAGAATATGTAAATAAAGTAGGAGAATATTTAGATGATAGAATAATTGATGTTTATCCTACTAAAAATAAGAGAACTGGTGGATACTCTGGTGGTATGTATGATACTGATCCTTATATTTTCTTAATTATCAGGATAAGTATAATGATATGTCTACTTTAATTCATGAGATGGGTCATTCTATGCATAGTTATTATTCTAGAAATTATAATACTTATCAAAATAGTGAGTATCGTATTTTTGTGGCTGAAGTTGCTTCAACAGTTAATGAATTATTGCTTAGTCATTATATGCTTGAAAATAGTGGTAGTAAGGAAGAAAAAACTATTTATTTTGAATAATTTAATGGAATTATACAAGGCTACTATATATAGACAAACTATGTTTGCAGAATTTGAAAGAGATATATCTAAAATTATAGATAATGATGGTGCTTTGACTAGTGAAAAATTATCTAATATGTATTATGACCTTAATAAATTTTATTTTGGTGATAATGTTTATGTTGATGATGAGATTAGGTATGAATGGGAAAGAATACCACATTTCTACTATGATTTTTATGTTTATAAATATGCTACAGGACTTAGTGCCGCTACTAAAATTGTAGATAATATTCTTAATAAGAAAGAAAATGCTGTAAGTAATTATATTGAGTTTTTTGAAATGTGGTTCTAAATTATCTCCTTTAGAATCACTTAAAGTTGCTGGTGTTGATCTTGCTGATGATGAAGTTGTTACTTTGGCGCTTAAGACATTTGGTAATTATGTTGATATGTATAAGAAAGAGATGTAAAAAAATATAACCATTGGTTATATTTTTTTAATAAGTATTTATTAATTCATTTATATAGTTATTTAATTCTGCTGAATTTGTATAATATCTATCGTTACCACTTGTAGATAATACAAATGAATTGTTATCTATAAGTTTTATTGTTATATATTCTATTTGGCTTTCTTTAGAAAATGATATTATTAGACTGCTATAACATTTATTGTTGTCTCCTGTCCATGGTCCATTATCTGAAATGTTATTTAATTTCTTTGATATTTCATTTAATACTTCGTTTGGAACTATTGTTTTTTTTTCATTACAATTATTGACTGTTATTTGGTAATCATTTGACTTTTCAACTTCTTTTTATCCAATTTACTTTACCTTTATTATTTGCTAGTAATATTGTTATAATTGCTATTATAAATATTGCTAGTGTCGATAATAAAATTATATACTTTTTTTTTATCCATTTTTGCTCTCCTTTATTTTATAATTTTATATTAACATTTAGTATTGTTTATGTCAACTATTATATTTTATTTAGTATTGTTCTATTTTGTTGCAATCTGTTATTTTTTGTTTCCAGTATTCTGTGTGGAGATTTCCTACTAATTCTGATGTTTTATTGAATAAATAAGTGTAGTCATTGTAGTTATTTCCTGTATTGCTATATATTGCTATTATATATGGATTTTTGTCAAATACTATGGCTATATCATGAAATGCACTATCTGCCCAGCCTCCTTTGTTTGCTGTATTATATTTTCCTTCTTTATCTGTTATTTGTTTCCATTCGGCATTTTTAAAATATTCCATGAGCTTATTGCCATATTCATCGTTTTCTATATAGAATTTATATAATTCTTCCATATAAATAACTGCATCGTTAGCACTAGTTGTTCCCCAAATGGTGTCATACATAAAAATATTTTTCGTTCCTTTTTCTTTCCAATAGTTGTAAATATTTTTTCTACCAAATCTATTCATAAGCATAGCATAGGCTATGTTATCGCTATCGTGAATTGTGTAATTAATTAGTGTGTCTACTGTATATTCTGTATTATACTTTTTGTTCTTTAATATTCCACTTCCTTCAGAATAAAAATTGCCATTGTATAATAGTTTTTCATTTAGATCTATTTCTCCGGTACTGGCTTTTTCATATAAATAAATCATAGCTGGCGCTTTGATACTACTAGCTGTAAATATTGGACTATCAGCATTATAAGAAACGGTATATCCTGTATAGATATCTTTGTATATAAATGAGAAATATTCATCTTTTTCGTTATAGAGATTTTGTAAGTTATTAATAGTGCTTTTTATTGTATCATTTAAACTTTCTAAATTTAGTTGATTTTCAATGCAATTAACTAGATTAGATGCTGCTATGTCTTTAGATATGTTTATATTATTGTTATTTGAATAATAATATTTGATATTAGAATCAGTTTTTATATAGGTTTTCTCATTAATATTGTCTTTATTATAGTTATCAAGTTTAACTTTATAACATAAGGTTGTACTTAGTGATGTAATACTAAATAATGACATAATTGTCAATAATATTATAAACTGATTCTTTTTAATTATATTCATAATTATAGTTATTAATTTTACTTTGGTTACTTTGTAATGCCTTACTCCAAAATTGTTCATAATTTTTAGTCCTCCTACTATAACAATTATAATATATCAGAGATGTTTTTACAAGAGTCTAGTTTATTTTTATAATTAATCTTTCTTTTTTTTATTATTTCATGTATACTTATAATAGGTGATTTTATGGAGATATTTGAATTAAAAAAAGAATATAAAAATCTTTATGATAGACTTTTAGATATTAGGAGGTCTCTTTGACTTAGATAGTAAGATAAAGAGAAAAGAAGAAATAGAAAAGCTAATGCTTGATAGTTCTTTTTTGGGATGATTCTGATATGGCTAATGAACTTACTTCAGAACTTAAGGGAATTAAGTCTGTTATTCAAAGTATTAATAACTTGGATGATCATATTTCTAGTAATATTGATTTATTAAATGAAGCATCAGACGATGAAGATGAACTCTCATTACTTATCTTTGACGAATATAAAGAACTTAAAAGAGATGTTGATAAACTTGAGATTCAAACTTATTTAAATGGTGAATATGATGGTCTTAATGCTATTATAGAAATTCATGCTGGAGCAGGAGGTACTGAGTCTTGCGATTGGGCTAATATGCTTTTTAGAATGTATTCTAGATATGCTGATAAAAGTGACTATAGTTTTATTTTACTTGACAAGCAAGATGGGGATGAAGCTGGAATTAAGTCTGTTATGTTTCAAATTAATGGTCTTAATGCTTATGGACGTTTAAAACATGAAAATGGTATTCATAGACTTGTTAGAATAAGTCCTTTTGATTCTAATAAGAGGAGACATACTTCATTTGCTTCTGTACTTGTTATGCCTGAAATTAATAAGAATATTGATGTTAAAATTGATGATAAAGATCTTAGAATAGATATTTATAGGAGTAGTGGACCTGGTGGTCAGGGAGTTAATACTACTGATAGTGCTGTTAGAATTACACATATTCCTACGGGAATTGTAGTTACATGTCAAAATGAAAGAAGTCAAATTAGAAATAAAGAAAAGGCTTTGGAAATCCTTAAAAAATAAGCTTTATCTTGTTTTACTTGATAAACAGAGTGATGATCTTACTGCTATTCGTGGAGAACAACTTACTAATGGTTGGGGAAGTGCCAAACGTAGTTATGTGATGTGTCCATATACTTTGGTTAAGGATAATGATTCTGGTTATGAGAATAGTAATGTAAATGATATACTTGATGGTAATATAGATGATATGATTGAATATAATATTAAATTTAGTAAATAAAAGGGTAGGTGGTAGTGTGAGAATATTTGAATATTTTAGGAGAAGAAAAAGCCAACAGTATTGAGCAGAAAGTTAGAAGTAAAAAATATAGGTAAACGTTATTTGATGCTTATTTCAGGGTGCTTAATAGTTGCTTTTGCATTTAATTTATTCTTTTTTGAAATATGATATTGTTTGTTTTGGTGTCAGTGGTATTTCAATTGTTCTTAATGAATTTGGAATTAATCCTTCAATATTTATATTATCTGCGAATATATTTTTGATGATACTTGCATATTTTGTACTTGGTTTTGATAATATGAAGAATCAATTAGTTGGTGCTTTATCTTATCCTATATTTGTAGAAATTACTAGTTTTATTACTGAACAAATTGATTTGGGAGGTACTGAACTTGTTGTTATTGCTATAATGTGTGGTGTATTTGCTGGTATTGGATATGGACTTATTTATAAGAGTGATTTTTCTACTGGAGGTACAGATGTTATTATAGAAATTATATCTAAGTATGGTAAGATATCTATGGGAAATGCTGGGCTTATTGTTAATGGTATTATTGTTATTATTGGTAAAATAGTATTTTCTTGGGATATTGTGTTATATGCTATACTTGTATCTTATTTGATATCTATATTTACAGATAAAGTTTTACTTGGAATTTCTAAAAGTAAGGTGTTTTATATTGTTACTAATAAGAAAAATGATGACATTGTTAGGGATTTTTTGATTTCTCTTCCTGAAGTTGGTGCTACAGTAATTGATGCTGAAGGTGGTTATTCTAGTGATGATCAAACTCTTTTTACTTGCGGTAGTTCCTACTAGAGAATATTTTATTGTTAAAGAAGGATTAAAAAAATTGATAAAGAAATTTTCTTCTTGGTATGTGACTCTTATGAAGTTAGTAATAATGGTGATTTATAATGAGTAATGTTAATGGTTATATTTTAAATAAAATTAAGAATAAAAATACTTATAAAAATTTTTGCTTTTTTTATGATTGGTCTTTTTATTAATACTTTATCTATTAATTTGTTTTATATTCCTAATAATGTTGTTTCTACTGGAAGTACTGGACTTGCTATTTTGGTTAATAATTTTATTGATATTCCTATTCCTTTAATTGTATTTGTTATTTCTTCAATTCTTTTGTTAATTGGATTTATGGTTTTGGAATGGAATATGGTGCTAAGACGATACTTGGGACAATATTGTTTCCTTTGTTTTTGGAAGGAACTAGTATTATTAATAATTTTGTTTCTTTTGATAATACTTCTTTGTTTCTTTTAATACTTATTGGCTCTGTTATAAATGGTTTTGGATTTGGACTTGTTAAAAAAATCTGGTTATAGTATGGGTGGTTTCTTTGTTTTATATGATCTTATGAAACGTATTTTTAAAATATCTATAGGTAAAGCTAGTTTGATATGTAATAGTCTTATTATTATATTTGGTGTATTTATATTTGGACTTGATAAATGTATTTATGCTCTTATTGCTATATATATTTCTACTTATGTTGGTGATAGAGTTATGCTTGGTGTGTCTAGAAATAAAGCTTTTTATATTATTACTAATAAGCCTAATCTTATTAAGGATTATATTATTAATAATCTTAATCATACGGTAACTATTGTTGCCGCTAAAGGGGGATATTCTGATAAAAGAAAAAAGATACTTTTATGTGTTATTCCTACTACTGAATATACTAGGCTTAAGGAGATTATAAAAGAACTTGATAAGAATGCTTTCTTTTTAATTACGGATAGTTATTCGGTGTCTAAACAATAGGAAAATTATGTAAAATTATGTGTAGGTATTTAAAAAAAAATGTAAATAATGTTATAATATTATTTACAGATATGGAGGAGTAGTTGTGGAATTAATTAGAGTTAATAATGTACAAAAGACTTATAAAACTGGTACTGTTGCTTTATATGACTTTAATCTTAGTATTAAGAAGGGTGAATTTGTTTTTGTTATTGGAGCTAGTGGTAGTGGTAAGTCTACACTTATTAAGATGTTATATAGAGAAGAAAAACCTGATAAGGGTTCTATTATAATAGGTGGTATTGATGTTGCTAAACTTAAAAATAGAAAAGTTTATATATTAAGAAGAAAACTTGGTGTTGTTTTTCAGGATTTTAAGTTATTACCTAAACTTACAGTTTATGAAAATGTTGCTTTTGCTATGGAAGTTCTTGGATATGATAAAAAAAGAAATCCATAAAAGGGTAATGGAAGTTCTTAATTTAGTTGGATTAAAAAAACAAGGTTAGACAATTTCCTGATCAATTATCTGGAGGAGAACAACAAAGGGTAGTTATTGCTAGAGCTATTGTTAATAAACCTAAACTTCTTATTTGTGATGAACCTACTGGTAACTTGGATCCTGATACTTCAATGGAAATTATGAAAGTCTTAGAACAAATTAATGCTATGGGTACTACTATTATAATGGCTACGCATGACAGAGATATTGTTGATAGAATGAAAAAAAGGGTTATTATGCTAGATCATGGTAAGCTTGCTCGTGATATAGAGAAGGGAAGTTATAGAAATGAGAGGGTTTAGAACTATTAATAGGTATTTTAGAGATGCCTTTCATGGGGTTTTTAGAAATTTTTCGTTATCTCTTGCTTCAATATCTTGTATAACTATAACATTGATAGTAGTGGCATTTAGTTTGCTGTTATCTATGAATGTTGAGAATTTTTCAGAGTCTATTAGAAAAGATGTTACGGTAGTAATGTTTCTTAAGAGTGATACTACGGCTGAAGATGTTAGTAAGATTAAAAAAGGAATTAGAAGGTGTTTCTAATATTGAAAATAGTACTATAGAATTTAAATCTAAAGCTGATAGTGCTCTTGAACTTAAAAATGGTAATGATATATTTGCTACTACTGTTGATAAATGGACAGATGATACTAATCCATTACTTGATAGTTATATGTTTAAAGGTAAAGGAAATTGAAGAGATTGATAATACTGTTAAAGAGGTTAATAATTTACCTTTTTACTAAAGATAAAATTAATAATATTAAATATGGTGAAGATATTGTTCATCAATTAATAGTAGTATTTAATGTAGTTAGAAAGATATGTATAGTAGCAGTTGCTGCTTTGGTACTTGTTACTGCCTTTTTAATTGCTAATACTATTAAGCTTGCTATTTACTCAAGAAGAAGAGAAATAGAAATTATGAGACTTGTGGGTGCTTCTAATACTTCTATTAAAGTTCCGTTTATTTTAGAGGGATTATTTATTGGTATTATTGGTTCTATTATACCTATACTTGTTACTATATTTGGATATTCTACTTTATATGATTTCTTTGGTGGTAAGTTATTTAGTTCTGCTTTAGCGGCACTTATTGCTCCTATGCCATTTGTATATAATATTTCTGGTATACTTGTTTTGATTGGTATATTAGTTGGTGTAACAATTTTATTTTGTATATATTTTTTAAAACGATATGGAATAATTAATAAATCAACTATGTCAGTTTTAATTGAAGATGGTGATGATTTAATATATATGATGATTACTCCAAATTTAGAGGGAAGTATGTTTCCAAAATCCTTTTTGACCTTTTAGCGGGACCATCTGCAACATTTGTTGGAAATAAATTGAGGCTGAAGTAACATCTTCAAGTGCTGCTCAAAATGAAAGCTTAGTAGATGCTTTATTTAATTATTAAAAAAAATCCAGTTAAGTCTTCTTTTAACACATTAATGTATGGAAAACCAGTTTATTTTTCAAAATTATTAAATAAAGATTTTGGTAAAGGTTTTAAAAAAAAATTTATACTGTAGAATGCATTAAGGAAAATGGTCAAAGTCTAAAGTTAAAAATTCCAAATGTTTATCCAATTTATTCTTTTTTTGAAAAATAGTTCTTTATATATTAATTATCTTAATATATTTTTGATAGTATGAAAAAGATGTATGTATTTGCTTTAATTTTTTTAGTTTTTATTGTTTCTATTAGTATAATTGGTAATAGTATTGTATCAGGAGATAATCCTGTTTCGACTTACAAAGATATATTTACTATTCAAAGTAATAAAGAAGTTTATTTTGAGGGATATGGATATTCAATAGATAATCCTAATCTTGTTGTTAATCCTTATGGTAATAGTCCTTTGACTGCCATTGTTATGTTTGATACTGATGGTTATAGTGAAGTGTCCATAACTATTAAGGGTAAAGATGATAGCGGGGATATTAATTATACTTTTTCTTCTGATAAACATCATTTGATACCTATATATGGTTTGTATGCTGATTATGACAATACTGTTATTATTAGGAGTGAAAACAAAGAGAAAGTTATTAATATTAAAACTAATCCTTTACCTTCAGATTTTAAATATGTAAATGATAGCGGTAGTGATAATTTTTCTTTTTATAATGGTAATTATCCTTATGCAGTTGATATAAATAATGATGTTAGATGGTATCTTAATAATAATTATTATGGTAATATTACTACTATATCTGATTCTAGGATAATTATTGGCAATGATAAATATAATGAAGATGGTACTTCTACTGGAATTTATGAAATGAATTTACTTGGTAAGATATATAATGAGTATTTACTTAGTGATTCTTATTATGGATATAATACTATATATGATAATGATATATTAGTACTTAGTGATAAGATATTACGTATTGATAGTCAAACTGGTGAAGTTATAGATGAATTATTTGATAATGATAATTATGATTATATTGGTATTTGTGATGATAGTATTATAGTACATAATGAAGGTGGCTTCTATAAATATAGTGATGGAAAACTTAATGATATAGATTATTCTTATACTTTATCTTCTAATGATTTATATAATGCTACTAGTAATTATAAGATTATTAACCTAAAAAGATATGGAGAACTTAATAAAACTAAGGTTAGTGATAAAAGAATATCTTTGATTAAATATGATAAAAGTGATTTAAAGGATATTGATATTTCTATGGATAATGAGAGAGTTATTGTGACTTCTAAGAATTCTGATAAGGTATATGTTATTTTTGATAAGCTATTTGATAAGAAAATATATGAAGTTAGTGGTACTAAATATATTAATAATACTAGTTTTAATGGTAAATATACTATTTATTATAGTATTAATGATAGGGTATATAAAACTAATTATTATATAGAGGTGTGATATATGAATAGGATTATTTTACATATTGATGTTAATAATGCTTTTCTTAGTTGGACTGCTGTAGATATGCTTAGAAATGGTTATAAATATGATATTAGAAATAGATATGCTATTATTGGGGAGATGAGTCACAAAGAAGGGGGGATAGTGCTAGCTAAAAGTAATCTTTGTAAGAAACGTGGTGTTGTTACCGCGGAGGCTATCTATTCTGCTAGAAGAAAATGTCCTTATTTAGAAATATATAAACCTAATTATAAGTTTTATAAGTATTGTTCTGATAAAATGTATAAATATTTATGTACGTATACGGATATTATTTGAAGATATTCTATTGATGAATGTTTTCTTGATTATACTAATAGTGCTTCTTTATTTGGTGATCCGGTGAAGGTTGCTTATAAGATTAAAGATGATATTTATAGAATGTTTGGTTTTACTGTTAACGTTGGTGTTGGTAATAATAAATTACTTGCTAAGATGGCTTCTGATTTTGAGAAGCCTAATAAGGTACATACTTTATTTTATAATGAAGTTGAAAAAAAAGATGTATCCCTTGCCTGTAAAGTGATTTGTTTATGATTGGTAAGGCCAGCAGTAAGAAACTAGATGAGATGGGTATTAAAACTATTGGAGAACTTGCTAAGGTTCCTTATGATATTTTGACTAAGAAGTTTAAATCAATGGGTAAGATGATGCATGACTATGCTAATGGTATTGATAATAGTCCTGTTTATTATGAAAGAGAAGCTGCGAAAAGTATTTCTTCTTCGACAGTACTTCCTTATAATTATCATGATATTAATATGATTAATGATGTTATTATGAATTTATCTATGGATGTAGGAAAAAAAATTAAGAAACAATAATAAATATGCTGATACTGTTGGTATTTGGTTTAAATATAACTATTTTGATAAATTTAGTAGACAAGAAAAATTAGATGTTAGTATCTCAACTGATGAGGAAATTTATAGAGTTGCTTCTAGAATATTTAATGGTATTTGGAATCATGATGATGGTATTAGTGAAAATCAAGGCGGCATAATTCGCAGTTGTGCTTCTGGGCAATGCTGACCGCCTGAAACACGTTGGTTTCCAGTTCCTGCTGGGTTTTGCCGGTGTTCAGAACAAGGAATGTCACCAGAAACATTCTCTCGTTCTGGCTCTGCAATTCCTTCAAAAGTGCCTTGGCATCTCTGCCGTAGGTTGCTAAATCGGACGGCAGCACGTCCATGTCGTATCCGGCGCGGACGGCTTTTTCTGCTCTTCGATTTTGCTGCGGTCCAGTTCCGTGATGGTGCGCTTGATGGTTTTGATGGCCTTGTTCTGGTCAACGGACTGGATGTGCATGGTAACGATCTGGCTGGAATCCATGTCCAGGAAATCCTTCAAAAGCTGGTCGCTCAGGTCAGAAGCCGTAATATTCAGGAAGCTGACCGCCCCGAAGATGCCGCCCATCTGAAAGGTACGGCTGTTCTTAAACGCCAGCGCAGTGGGGGCAATGGCATCCTTTACGGACAACCACTGGGCACAAGGTCTTTCCAGTTGAAGTGGAACTTGTTGGCTCCATCCATGTTCAGCATCCCATGCATCAGCCGCAGACGCTCCGTACCGTCCAGCGGCTTTGCCAAGAACGCCAAGCCTGTGAAAGTTGTTCATCAGGTCGTTCTGGATGTGCTCAACCGAGGTTTGACCTGTTCCATGCTGTCGCCCTC
>VOFC01006484.1_pt1 | contig 33887 bp, 62 predicted proteins | sample 5384161 | NCBI WGS metagenome assembly VOFC01 (sample SAMN12384722, study PRJNA508395) | human gut metagenome | isolation source: healthy gut B | host: Homo sapiens
CTTACCAATCTGACCTGCCTGATCATATTCACAATAGAAATCTTTGCATTAAATCATTATAAAAGTTCCATTGCTTCATCAGACTGTTTTGAAAAGTGGTAATACTGCAACCTTACTGGAGCTTAATGCAGGATGGAATGCATAACTTTTCTTACATCACCATTTTCAAGTTCCTGTTCTTCAAATGCATCTGCAAGAACTGACAAGAATAAACGGTCGCAATCTACTGATGGTTCAATAACGTATGGAAGATACTTTTCATGAGTGGATAAAAAGTATTCTAAGTTCTTCTTTAGAATATTCCTGATGATCCTAAGTCGTAATCAAAAACGCATCTACGCGACCACCCCATAATTCACCCCATCCAAATGGGTATATATTCGATATCTGTTGTTGCTTTAGGAGTAGAAAGAAAGTTCTTTCTGGCTGCGGTTGGTCTCTGTATCTTAAGTTTTCTTTATTGATACCTAAATCATATAAGGAAACTGCACAGTCATGACGCCACTCAAAACCATTCTATAAGTCTTCATTTGGTTTTGTAAAAGAATTCCAGTTCCATCGTTAAATTCTTGAAAATGGGGTACCTGGGTGATTTCGTTACGGAATGATTTACCAATCTGCAAATTAAATACCAAGTATTTTCTTACGTGATGTTCTCTGAACATTCTTGAAGTTCAAAAATTACCCTGAGCAGTTTCCACTGGTCTTAAATGCGATCTTTACTCTTTGCATCCTTTACGGCTTTTTATGATGTTTCAGAAACATTAGTTGAACTGTCTGATATCTGTGAAATCATGTCCACCACATTCAGGACATGCAATGTTATGTTCTCTAATAAAAGTCATCATTTCTTCTTGAGCCCATCCATCTGGATGTAATTCGGGATCATAAGCTTTCAATTTATCCGCTCTATGTCTTGATTTACACTGTTTACAGTCAATAAGTGGGTCATTGAAGTTACTACATGTCCACTTGCCTGCCAAACTCTTGGATTCATAAAGATTGCAGAATCAATACCTACGTTGTAAGGACATTTGAACGAATCTCTTCCACCATAAGTTTTTTAATGTTGTTCTTTAACTGAACACCCCATTGGTCCGTAATCCCATGTATTTGCGAGTCCATCATAGATTTCTTGAACCTTTGATAGACAAAACCTTCACCTTTTGCATGCAATTAGCTTTTCCATATCTTTTGTAGCCATATTTTCCTCCTTGAGATAAGAAATGACTTAGAATAACCTAAAAGCCATGAACTTTTTATAGTCCCATTATTTATACCCTTATAGTGTATATTTGTCCAACCAATTATAGGGGTATGAAAAAAGAACCTTCTTGAAAGAAAGGTTAGATGTGGGGTACGTGCGTTTAGCCAGGTAAGAATATCTGTATAGATACGATCTCTTACCAAATAGTAATGCATGACGTTTGTTGTCATAGATTTTTTAATGTGTTTTAGTGTTTTATGTATGATAGATGAGCCGCGTTCTTTACCTAAACGAGTGTCAAGTGCACCGGATGCAATCCATGTAGATAAGTATGTTGGTGTTTTCTGATATGTCTCTTCACTGTTGGCATGTCTAGAAATTTTGTAGATATCACTATAGCCTTTTAACTGTATAAGAGAAGTTTGTCAATGTATCATTAGAAAATCTATTCACTAGTTGTTCATTATCTGTGAGATAAAGAGAACGGATGATCTCCATTGAAATGATGTGATAACTTCATTCTGTTTCTTAATGCCAGTTTATTGAGATGATATCTTTCACCCTTCATGAGTTTAAAAGAAGTTAAGACAAAGATTCTTATAGCGGTACGCTCTGACACTGACACTGCTCCCATCAACAACATTCCTTGAAATAGTCTCCAAAGCGTGCTGCATATTCACGAATCATCTGTGCACCTAGTCCTGTACCTATATAATAATAAGTGTATCTGTATAACGTGCCATCATCACCTTCTGCAGATGATGCATATCCTTCATCAAATAATCAAGGACATCTGTTTTTCCCAAAATAACCTTGTTCAAAATCAATAAGTGAATGACCATGTCCGACCATATCACTCACTACGACTACATATCCCCTTATCACACATGAAATTCGCAAACGATCATAGTTAGATGCATTTTCATTAAGCATCATCTTTGTACAAATAAGACAGCCTTGACTCTAATGATCACCTGTGGTTCATAAATGAAAAAAAGTGAACATGTGTATGTAGTGTTGATGTATAAGTTTCTTCATGCTTCATACATCATTCCTCCCTCATATCCATTCCTTCACAAAACGTAACGCATTGAGATATATTCCACAATATTCATCAATATAATGTTCAAATATGAATAATATCTCTTTAAGTACAAGCTTCATCTATAGATAATGCATCAATATGGGCTATGGGTGTCTTTATATATATGACGTATTGCCTTCAGCATCTATAGAAGATAATCCTACATCCTGTGGTGTTTGATGCTTATGGCAAACCAAATCTAAAGTGAAAAGAAGTGAATGATGTATGTCCACAAAAATGACATCCGTTCATCAACTCTATCTGTTATCTTCATAATAAAGACAAGAATCAATGCATAAATCAATTTATATAAGAGTATCCTGTATCTATAGCTTTTAAAGCATCTACTAAAAAATGTATAAGTCTCTCAGATCAGGAGTTTATTTTCAGGAACATAGTTGTGATAATAATATTCTCTAATAAGTTACTGTGCTAGCATTGTTTATTTATCCTGGATATGTGTATAATACTTAATTCCGAAGCACGTATAAGAGATGATAATCCTTTGCATTACACATTTTAGCTCAAATAAACAACGAGGAAGGAGTGTGACACCACGCGCATTTTAGAATTGATTTTTCTAATTCCTTTTCCATAGACGATATTCTACCATAGTCATGTGTATAAATAGAAAGTATTGCATCAGAATTCTTTTTGAAGGTGTTATTTTAAAGTACAACCCCTTCTGTTTTCTCAAATTATGAGTAGTCATCTGGAATTTATAACCAAATTCCTTTAAATACTGTGCTTTACACATGATCTTTTCTACTCTTACAAAGTGAAAAGTTTAACAGGAACCCCCGCAAAACGTTTCATATCACGTCTTGCCTGGTCTTTGATCTTCTTGATCATTTGTACCCTGCCACCAATGATAATACCCTTCTGACTCTTTCTATTCACAATAATCACAGCCATGATATCTATTCCATTTTCATCTTCAATCCACTGTTCAATTTCTATCGTTACATCATGTGTGGAATTTCATCATGAGGAAATAAAGAATTTTTTCACGAATAAATTCAGCCATAATGAACTGTTCTGGATTTCATCTGTACTGTATCTTCAAATAGCTGGTCCTTCTGGCAAATCCTGTTTGACAGTCTTAATTAATTCATCCCACATTATCCCCATTAAGTGCACTAATTGGAAGCTGTTGTATTCATAGAATGATCCTAAGCCATCCTGCATTTATGAATACCTGGTGCATCTGGCTAAATACAATCTGTGCTTCATCATCTGTAAAACACCCTGAACTGTATTTCTTTGTCGTCTGGGCAGTAGGTGATGTAATCACTAATTTTGTCTTTTAAAATATGATTTAATAAAGTAGATTTTCCACATTAGACGTCCTACAATACTTTTAAACCTGATTTATAACTCATAAATCCCTCCTCACTAAAACTTCTAGGTAATAATTCATAGATATTAGTCACTATAGCGATCTCTTGCCCCTAATACAATAGGTGTATCAGATTTCAAGAGTTCAAGCTTAATCACCTGTCGACATGAACCGCAAGGTGAAATCAATGTTGGTCCATCTCCAACAATCGCAAGTGCTTTTTAATATCCTCTTTACGGTAGCCTTTGGCAATAAGCCTGAAATACTGCATTACGCTCAGCACACATTGTAGAGCCATAAGCCGCATTCTCAATATGGCATCATAAATCAGCTTGCCATCATTAAGTTCACAGCATGCGCCTATTTAAAATGTGAATAAGGGTATATGCATTCTCTCTTGCCTTAAAAGCTTCATCTACAAGATATTGATAATCCATTAGGCTCCCCTCTCTTTCAATGCTTAAAGCACCTAGGGATTCGATCCTGTAAGCCAAACATTTTTTTTCTTGTTCATCTGTCATATGATCATATCCTAATAAATATAGAATACCATGTGTAAACAAGAAACACATTTCTCTTCTCAAGGAATGACCATATTCTTCTGCCTGTTTCTAGCACGATCTACAGAAATAAAAAAATATCTCCTAAAGTTCTAGGCATACCTTCTCTACATAAAATTGATCATTATCTTCCATTGCGAAACTGATGACATCAGTGGAACGATCAATATGACGATATTCTCTATTAATTTCATGTATTCTTTCATCATCTACAAGAACACATGATACTTCTACATCATCTTCAATACCTAAAGTCTTTAAAGCCTGTTCAATAATAGCTGTAAAATCCTGTTCATAATTATTTTCAAAGTTCTCTACTTCATTATCAAATACAAAATCTATATTCATTAATATCACCCTTTCTCGATGATTTTCCTTTTTTCCATTATAACATAGTCATATCCCATGTTCATGATTTTTTTATCATGTGAAATCACCACAAATAACTTTTCTTGATATGTTTCAAACAAAGTTTGAATGATGATTTCTTTACGTTCAAAAGAGATGACTGAGGGCTTCATCAAGAATATAAATATCTCCATCACACAACAATGCACGGGCAAGTGAAAGAATCTGTTGTTCTCCTAATGATAAAGGAAGTCCCTGAGAAGTGATAGGTGAATCTCCTAGTTCAATCAATCTTTCTCCTGTTAAGGAAAGTAATACATGAAGTATACGTTCTTCATCCTCACAATTCAATACTTCTTTGATAGAACCAGGTATAAATGATTCATGTTCTTCTACAAGAATGATATGTTTCTTTAAAGAATCCTGATTGATGTCTTTTAAAAGGCTTATTATTCACGAGTATTTCACCACGATAATGTGAATCATTACCTTCTAGTAAATAAGCTAATGTAGATTTACCTGAACCATTATCTCCAAATATAAAGAATGAATGATTAATTTCTAAATCAAGATGATTTAAAACAGGTTCATGGAAGCCATAAGCATAACTTACATTATTCATATAAATAGTATGAATTGTTTCTTCTATCAATAACTTACCTTGTACGAATGGTGTTGTAAGTTCCTTATATTTCTCATAAAGTACTGTACTTTGAGAATATTCTACTAAAGTAGTACAGAGATGAATAAGGGGAATAAGAATCATATTATAAACCATATAGAATAGAATCAATTCACCCATGCTGATACTCTTATTATGATAGAGGAACAATCCTACAAATAATATAAGTGCTTCTCCAAGTATTTGGATCATATGCATACCAGTAGAGAGTGTTAATGAGAATTCTTCCCGATCCTGTTTATGATTGGCTTCATTCTCATAGTAATGTTCATATCTTTTTAAGCCATTGATGTTTTCCATAATATCTCTTTCCTATTTCTCTTTGATCTAAATAATCAATGAGTGCATGTTCTGATTCAATATGAGCGATGATATAGTCTTTATAGAGTTCTATAAAATGTTTACTCTTAAAATAAACAAAGATTCCTAAAATAACTAACACAATAATAAGTACTAATGATAATTGCGTAGAAATAAGTAATAAACCAAGTAGTTCTAATACAATAGAAACAAGATACATAGAAGATACTAAAATAGGCAATACAAAACTCACTTAACTGATATAAGTCCATGATTTGTGGATGGAGTGTTCCTGTATCTCCTTTATGATCCATAACTTGACTAATACTTGTATAGACAAACTCTTTATCAAAAGCACGTGTGAGAAGGATACTTTTCTTCTCTTTTGTCTTTTTCTATTCCAATCTTTATTAAGCCGATAATAAAATATGCACCTGATACAATCATTAATACCACAATGGGTGTTTTAACCTTCATATAATCAATGAGTGATGCATAGATAAGTGATAACACATAAGAGAATAATGTGATAAAGAATGTATAGCTTCCTAGTTTTCTAATATCTTTATGATAGAGTTTCTTGATTTCTTTTTAAGAACTGTTTAAATGTCTTATTCTCATATTCAAAATAGCGCCCAATATGTGTAATAGATACAACATTCTCTGTATAAATTGATGTCAATTCTTCTTGATCATAGACCACAATACCATGGGCTGGATCACCAATAATATACGTATCTCCTTTGATTTCATAGAGTACTACAAAATGACCTATACCATCTTCTATTGTATGTAAGATACAAGGTAAGGTGATATGTTCTTCTATGTCTTTTAAAGAAGCATGATAGGCTTTTGCTTCTATCGCATAGGATTTCAATGTTTCTACTAAACCTTTAATAGTCGTTCCAGTATGATCCATACGTGCTTTTCTTTTTAATATTGAGTGTGTCTTCTTCAATATCATAATATTTTAAAATCATCTTGATACAATAAACGCCACAGGATACTTCATCATCCTGAAGATATATAGGATATTTACGCATATAAAAAAAACCTCCCACTTATTTATTCCTTCATAAGTGAGAGATTTCTTAATATTTTATCCTAAAACTTTTCTAAGTTTAGTAATAAATTCATCAACATGTCCTTTTGTGATCACTAGAGGTGGTAATAAACGAATTACTTTTTTCACCAGCAGTTACTACAATAACACCTTCATCAAGTAATGCCTGGACATATTTCTTAGCTGGGACATTTAATACAATTCCCTGCATTAATCCTAAACCTCTATGACCTACTACACAATCATAGTCTTTGACTACTTTATCTAATTCTTCTAAAAAGATATTCAGATACTTCTTTACAGTTTTCTACAATTGAATCCTTCTTTAAGATATCAAATACAGTAGAGACAGCAAAGCAGTCACTAATGGATTACCTCCATAAGTACTTCCATGGTCTCCTGGTTCCATTGCCTTCGCAAACTTTGCATTAGCTACAAATGCGCCTACTGGTACACCACAGCCAATACCTTTCGCAAGACATACAATATCAGGTAAGATATCATACTGGAAATAAGTCATGATTGTTCCTGTTCTTCCCATACCACACTGTACTTCATCAAGAATAAGACAGATATCTTTTTCATCACAGATTTGTCTTAATCCCTGTAAGAATTCTTTTTTTGTGCAAGGATTGACACCACCTTCACCCTGTACTGGTTCTACAATAATAGCGCCTGTACGATCGATAAGTAAGGCTTTAACGCTTTCCAAATCATTTAAAGTGGCATATTTTTTACACCTTCCATTAATGGACCAAATGCCTGCTGATAATGTGCATTACCAGTTAACTTAACAGAACCTGTAGTACGTCCATGGAATGACTGATGGAATGCGATGACTTCACTATCAGCCTTATGGTGAATTTTAAGAAGTAATATTTACGTGCAAGCTTTAATGCCCTTCAGTTGCTTCTGCACCTGAGTTACAGAAGAATACCTTTGAAAGACGAGTTGCTTTTACTACTTTCTTAGTCGCTTCAATGGCAGGAACAGTATAGAAATAGTTAGACACATGAGTTAATGTCTTTAACTGTTTTTCTACTGCTTCTATATAAGCAGGATAACCATAACCAAGTGAATTGACACCAATACCACTATAGAAATCTAAGTATTTATTACCTTCTGTATCATAGAGATATACACCTTCTCCATGATCTAAAACAGTATCATATCTACCATAAGCATGAAGAAAATACTGTTCTCCTTCTTCATAATACCCCATTACTGTTCCTCCTGATAATTCAAAATGATTTTCATATACATATCCACAACAGACTGTAATACAGATTCATTAAAATTGAATGTACCTGTATGGAGTCCACTTTGGAATTCCTTTGTTTTAGTACCGACAAAGATAAATAGACCTTTTACCTCTTTCTGATAGAAAGAGAAATCCTCAGCAAGCATGAGTGGCTCATCTAATTCTTTTAATGAAGTAATTGATGAGACATAGTTAAATAGCTTTTTATCATTGATGACAGCTGGATAGAATGGTGGACAGCTCCACTCAATTCGACATCCATAGGCTTCTTCAAAGCCTTTATTAATACGTCCTATAGAATCTGTGAGATGGGCAAACATTTCATCACTATAACAACGTACTGTGCCATGGAATTCTGTTTCCTTGGCCACACTATTACGTGCTGTACCACCATGAATTTCTCCAATATTCATAATAGCTGGATGGAATGGTGTCTTCATTCTTGTCAAAATATGCTTTGGTATTCATTAATTAAAGAACAAGCAATAAGTAAAGAATCTACACCTTCATGAGGTAAACCTGCATGAGCCCCCTCTTCCTATTACTTTTACATCTAATTCACCACATTCAGCCATTAAACCACCTGGTTTAGAAGCAATCACACCTTCATCTAATAAAGGCATCAGGTGAATACCAAAATAGATTCTACATTAAACTGTTTTAATAAACCTTTTTTCACAGACAATGCGTGCCCCACCAGGAGATTCTTCAGCAGGCTGGAAGATTAAAAGAATATCATAAAGAATAGGTTCTTTATTCTCTTTTTAAAGCCTTCGCAAAGCCTAGAAGTGCAGTCATATGGCCATCATGTCCACAAGCATGCATGATTCCTTTATGGGTAGAGGCAAAATCTACACCTGTTTCTTCATTGACAGGTAAGCCATCAATATCTGTTCTAAAAGCCACTGATTTACCATAGCCATGATCAATAAAGACATAAAGTCCTGTTTCTAATAATGGCTGTGGCTGATACCCCATCTTTTCCAGTTCCGCTTTTAGGTAAGCTGTTGTTTGTGTCTCTTCTAATCCTAGCTCAGGAATCTGATGTAGATCCCTGCGCCATCTCTTTAAATCATCCATGATTAAATCTTTCTTAAATCATCCATTAACTGAGTCTTATCTTTTGTCTGGTCGTCTTTTTTCTTCTTTCACAATACGAGCTGGGTTACCAACTACTACTGCACCTGCTGGTACATCCTTAGTAACGATAGAACCTGCACCTACGACAGCACCCTTACCAATTCTTACACCTTCAATAACAACCGCATTGGCACCAATTAATACGTCATCTTCTAAGACAACTGGGTTTGCTGAAGGGGGTTCAATAACACCTGCAAGCACTGCACCTGCACCAACGTGACAATGTTTACCAACTTCAGCACGTCCTCCTAGTACTGCACCCATATCAATCATAGAACCTTCACCAATCTTAGCACCAATATTGATAACTGCACCCATCATGATAACTGCATTATCTCCAATAGTGACATGTTCACGGATAAAGCAGCCTGGTTCAATACGAGCGTTGATATTTGTCATATCAATCATAGGAATCGCACTATTACGACGATCGCTATTGATCATATTTCCATATAAGTATCAGTGATCTTATCTTTTGTTTTCTTCTAAATAAGTACGGATTGCGTCAAGGTCCCCAATACAGATTTTAGAATCTTCTGTACCAAACATCTTGAAAGGTAAATCATGACCATTGATATATACCTTGACTGGTGTCTGTTTTTCGCATTTCCAATATACTGGATAATTTCTTCTGCAGTTTTAAGCATAATTTTCCTCCTTTAATGTACCTTCAAAAGTAGTCCTTGCAGGACCTGTCATAAATATCTTCTTATCACGGAGTTCAATCTGTAAATGACCCCTAACAATTCTACATCCACTTTCTCATCACACTTGTTGTTGAGATAACTTGCATACATCACAGCACATGCACCTGTACCACAAGCCATTGTTTCACCACTGCCTCTTTCCCATACACGCATCTTTAGATGTTGTCTATCAACAACCTTTTACAAATTCTGTATTGACTGATTCAGGGAATAAAGAAGCATGCTCAAACTTAGGACCAATTGCTTCGATATCAAAATCAAGTGTATCTACATACTGGATGACATGCGGATTACCCATAGAAACAGCTGTACAATAATATGTATTGCCATCTATTTCAATAGGTGCATTCACCATCTCTACCTTAGAATAATTCACCGGAATATCAGAACATAGAGTAATTGGTTCACCCATATCTACACAGACACTTGTTACCTTTCCATCTTCTACATTCAATTCACAAGTTCTTATTCCTGCAAGTGTTTCAATCTTCAATGTTGTCTTATCAGTTAAGCCTTGATCATACACAAATTTAGAAAAGCGACGGATTCCATTTCCACATCTTTCCTTCACTACCATCAAGGTTGAACATACGCATTCTGAAATCACATGTTTCACTTGGTAAGATGATAATGACACCATCACTGCCAATACCTATATGACGATTAGATACCTTCTTGATAAATGTTTCATCTGTTGGAACATTCTGATTGATTCCATCAAAGTAAACATAATCATTCCCGATACCTTCCATTTTCAAGAATTTCAACATTTTCTTTTTACACCTTTCTTGTTCATAGTCTGAACTTATTGAAAGTATAACACAAAATTATCATAGTGACACTAACTAATATTTATACAAATTATCATAAGAATCGATGATCATAATCGTCTTTTCATCAATAATAGTAAAGAGATATTTCACAATATCATGATGTAAGGCAACGCATCCCATTGTATAGTCATGAGTGCCAAAACAGTGAAAGAAATAAGCACTTCCCTTTCCTTTAATACATTCCTTATTATAGTTAAAGAAGGCTGTATATTCATAAGGTTTAGTATAATCTATCAAGTGTTCATCATTCTCTTTTGTACAATGAGAATGGTCCTAGTCTTTTCATCCACAAACTCATTATAATACTGTTCACCACACCAATAATCATCTTCAGTAATCTGATGATAATCCATCTTTGTGCCAGGATGCGGCGCAATACCCATGAGTTTCCCAAAAGTATATTCACCTATAGGTGTTTGTCTTGCGCCTTCTTTTCCTTCACCCATGCCTCTTTGTCCAATAAGTGCTGGCGTTTGTAAGACAAGCCTCCATTTTTTCTTCTTTCTTATAATAGTCGCATGACTTGTATTATAATGATCGACACAAACCAAAAAGAGCTGATCTGTTTTCTTTGATGCTTTTTAAGCTTTCTATATTCATGTAACCGCCTCCTGGCTACATTATATTAAAAAAGGAACTATATGAAAATACAGTTCCTATATTTAAATAAAATAAAAACTCTGGTAAACCAGAGTTATTTTCAAATGGGGCGACTGATGGGGATCGAACCCACGAAATGCCGAATGCACAATCCGGTGTGTTAACCGCTTCACCACAACCGCCATATCTCTCGTAAGAGACAAGTAAGATTATATACAAGTGCTGATAGTTTGTAAAGAGAAAATTTAACTTTTTTTTAAAGAAATTTAAAATCCTCAATTGTAAAATGAAACTGGAATTAAGGAATTGGGATAAAGGGGCATGCCCCTTTATCCCAATTCACGTAGGCTGAGTATATTCTCAATTTTTTTTTAAAAAAAAGTCCATAGAAATCGTATTATATAGTTACCACACTTTATAAGGAGATTTCTATGAACACTGTTAATATATCACAAAAAGCAAAAAAATAAACACCTTAATTTTTTTCTCATTATGAATTCATCATCAATTCTTTGATTCAGTTCAATGCTTCCCATCCTGGCAAGCGTAATATTGGTAAGACTCAATTCATTAAAGAGTTAGCTTCTACTGTAGGTACTACTGTCTCTAATATATATTCTATCATCAAGGATGCCACTATATCTGTTAGAGATTACAATCTCAAGGTTCATTATGAACTTTCTGCCATGGCTGCATTTGAAAAAGAGATCCAAGAATCATAAGATTCCAAATAACTCTAAATTTGAAAAATCAAAAGAGTTCATCTCTCTTGTCGAACAGGAAGTAAAATCAAATAGATTATCCTCTATTGATGAGACCATAAACTATTTAAAGCTTCATCAGCCAGATATTATAAAGAATATGGTGACTGTGTCTACTAAAACATTTTACAGCTATGTCCACCAGGGAAGAACATCCATCAAACCTATTGATCTTCCTCGCATGGTCAGAAGAAAGACAAAGAAGAACTGGAAGTCATACATTCCAAAAAGACAGAAAGGCACTTCCATTACAGAAAGGCCTGAATATATCAAGGATAGAGAAGAATTCGGACATTGGGAAGGTGATCTAGTTACTGGACCTAGAGACGGACAGAATGGTGCATATCTTACTCTGATTGAAAGAAAGACACGCTTCTATTATATGATTCCTATCTCTGCTAAATCTTCAAAGCAGGTCTATATGCAGATAAACAAGCTTCATAAGTTTTATGGTGATAGCTTTAAGGATATCTTTAAATCAATCACCTTTGATAACGGTAGTGAGTTTTCTAGATGGAAGGATATAGAACAGAAGCCAAAATCAAAAAAGAAAAGAACCACTGTCTATTTTGGTAGACCCTATCATTCATGTGACAGAGCCTCAAATGAGAACTGCAATGGATTTATAAGATATTTCATTAAGAAAGGAACTGATATTAATACAATTGATAAGGAGACAACTATTGATATAAACAATAAAATAAACCAGAAGAAAAGAAAGATACTTGGATATCTTTCTTCTGAAGAACTATTTCTTAACGAACTAGCTAAACTTAATGTAACTGGTAATACTATTTTCTATAATAACTAACTTATCTTCTTATTTCCAGTTTCTGCTTGCAATTACCTGTAGAAACAAGGTTCAAATAAGTGATTGGATCTGGGAAGTCCGGTCCCATCTTGCACATGAGATATCAAAATCGCCTGATTTCTGACGTTCTACACGGTCTTTCTTAACAGTTGCAACCATTTCGATATCTAAACCTTTAAGTTTTTTTGAAACATGCCTGTAAATATTCTGCTTCAGTATCTGCAGGTGTTTCATCTGTACCATAAAGTAATCTTAATTTTAATGAAGAAACACCAAGTTCTTTTAAGCCTTGATCAAAAGCGACCTGTGCTTCTTTTTAGATTATACTGAGTATAATCTTTACCTTCTGAACGATATTCTTTACCATCTGGTCCATAAGTGAAATCAGCACTTTAAAAACCATCTGCTTCTCTAGAACCATCCTTTAAGACTTTATTACATAAGTCTTTACGATCAATAGCTAGAGATAATGCTTTTACGAATATTTTTTATTCGCAAGAGCCTTGTTGTTGAAGTTCAAATATAAATAATACATATAACCCTGTTTGAACTTTACAAGACTATCTTTACCTTCATACTTATCAACTAAAGCTGAGTTAATAGTCGCAAAATCAACTTTACCATTATCAAATGCCGCAGCTGCAGTCTTAGGATCTTGAACAAGATACATATTTAAACCATCTAGTTCAACCTTATCTGCATCATAGTATTTATCATTCTTTTCAAAAGTAATCTTATTAGACTTAGTCCACTTAGTTACCTTGAATGGACCATTCGCAAGTAAATACTTTGCATCAGTGGCATATTTAGAACCACACTTTTCAACAAATTTCTGATTCTGTGGATAGAAGCATGGGAATGTCATGATTTCTAAGAAATAAGGGCATGGCTGAGATAAAGTAACCTGTAATGTTTTCTTATCCTTTGCTTCAACACCTAGTTCCTTGATCTTTATCACCAGCAGTTGTACCAAGTTCAGCGAGTTCATCTGCATTCTTAATACATGCCCCTTCTTTACCAAAGATATAAGCATAGGCGCCTGCATTCGCAATTAGTTTTCTCCATGAATAAACAAAATCATCTGCTGTTAAATCATCACCATTAGACCATTTCGCATTCTTTCTAATAGTAAATGTATAAGTTAATCCATCATCTGATAGCTTATAAGATGATGCGGCAGCCTGGTACAAGCTTTGTACCACCCTTTGCAGTAATATCCATGAGTCCTTCACTAAATGCATGAATCGCATTAAATGAAACACCATCATCAGATACACTTGAATCTAGAGATGTTACATCTGCTTCACTTGAAAAGTTATAAATCGCTTTATCGTCGGAAGTAGAACCACATCCCACTAACATAGAAGCGACCAAGGTCGCTGCGCCACTATAATCTTGAGACTTTTTCAAAAAATCCCCTCCATTTATAATCTTTATAAGTACTATTATACGCTAAAACGTTTTCTTTTGTACAGAAAAATACTTATCAATTTGATAAGTATTTATTATATCTCTTTGAACTCAACTAAAGTGATATTTTTATTTTCTTTTGTTTTCTTTATATCAATAATTCTTTGATTAGAGGAACCTCTGAATTTGAGATTTGCATCTTTTAATTCATTCACAAATGGTCCATCTACTAATACATCAACATAATCAAGTAATGGCTGTTTCCATTCCATAATTTCTTCATAAAGGAATGAAGAATAGACCCAGATAGATTTAGTAGGGCATTCTTTTTTTGATATGTTTGAGTAATTCTAAAATATCGTCTCTGTTTTTCTTCTTCAAAAGGTTCTCCACCTAAAAGTGTGAATCCTGCAATATGGGGTTTATTAATAAGTTTAATTAGTACATCTTCTAATTCAGATGTAAAAAGCCTTTCCTCCTTTAAAATCCCATGTTTCCTGATTAAAACAGAATGGACAATGACGATGACATCCTTGAGTATAAAGAGATACTCTAATACCTGGTCCATTCGCAATATCTACTTCTCTTATTTGTGCATAACGCATCTTTTTCACCTCACAAAGTTTTATTATATACTCTTTTGTCTACTAAATGAAAGAGGAAGCTCTAAACCATTTTCTTCAAGAAGCTTTTTATTTGTTAAGATGTCTTGAGTTGGTCCATCTGCAACAAGTTTTCCATTAGATAGTAATAAAAAAACACGATCACATGTATCATAAATAAAATCTAAATCATGGGACGCTATCAGCATTGTATAAAGGGAGTTCGTTTAATACGTTGATTAGTCCACGGCGATGTCTAGGATCTAATGAAACAGAAGGTTCATCAAATAATAGAATATCTGGACGCATAGAAAGGACTGTCGCAATGGCGCTCTTTTTTCTCCCCACCAGATAAGCGATAAATCTTTTCATGCTTCTTTTCCTGCATATGTACAAGATCTAATGCTTTGTTGATACGTTCTTCTAATTCTTCTCCCTGTAATCCTTCATTCATTGGGCCAAAGGCTACATCCTCATATACAGAAGACATAAAGAGCTGATTATCTGAATCCTGGAAGACATAACCTATATGGGGAACGAATAGATGCAAGGTTTTGATTGTTCATAGTTAAATCTGTAATTTTCAGTTCTCCCTGACCATTTTCTATTCCAATAATAGTTTTAAGAAGTGTAGATTTCCCTGCTCCATTACTGACCAATGAGTCCTACTTTTTTCACCTTTTGGATATGAAAATTCAAATTATCTAATATAATACGATTCTCTATATAAGAGAAAGAGAAATGATTCAGTTCAATCATAATGTCACCCCTTTTTAAGAATAGTAATAGTATACACATAATACCAAATGTAAGTTTAGATAACTTATAATCATATTTTTTTGTGGTTGTAATGGCATTACACCTTTAAAACCTCTTAACATCATAGATTGATAGACATTCATAGCACGATCAATGGAACGAAGCATCATTGAACCAACTAACGTTCCCCATGTCTTTATAGAAATACCAATCTGACCTGGTGCACGTAAGCTATAGGCAAGCAAAGTTTTGTCTATTTCTTTTAAAGAAAAGAATGAGATATCTTTGGATTAACATGATGACAACAATAAGAGATTGAGGCACTTTTTAGTTTAGATAATCCCATACAGAGTTCCTCCATAGATGTTGTGGTCATCAATATGTAAGAGAATAGTAAGGCAAATATTCCTTTTAATGCAAGCACAATAAAAACAAGTGATTCCATATCCCTTAAAGAATAAGAAAGGTGTTCCCATAAAGAGTAATAAAGCCACTAATGGTTTGAGTTCTCCTAGACATTTGAATAAATTGATTTCTCCAAGCATTGAAAATAAGAGTAAAGGTAAAAAAAACATCACTACAATATAAATATTATGGATGGAATAAGAAGCAGTGATTATCAAATAAAGTAATACAATCAAAATCTTATAAGTGGGATGAATGGCAGAAAGAATGGTTGTACGTTTAGAAAGTGCATCAATTTGATGCACTCTCTTAATGGCTTTCTGTATGTTTTTCATGATAACGATGAATGAGCATATAGAGTCCTATGACAACTAAGACTCCAACGATTCCTGCAAACATCCCACCTAAGATTGATTCATGTCCTGCAATATTATAGTCAGGTAATAATGCAGTGAATTCCTGAACACGCGAAGACATAGAATAAATAGCCCCTTTTGTGTGGTAGTTCTGTAGAACCAGTTAACTGTAAAATAGACCATTCTAATCCATCAGGGGAAAGCACTAGCGAATATTGATAAAATACCAGCCACTGCGACAGAGAGACCACCAAATAGTGCAAGAAGCTTCTTTTTAGATGTTTTTGCCAGTTTAATTGTATGCCCCTGCCAGATGAGTTCTGGACGTGCTTCGTAAATAAATGATAGAACTAAACCTGTAATAATACCTTCTACTGCACCTATCGCAAGATGAATAGGCCTGCATCACACCAATGAATAAGTTCCATGGGAGTCTTTGTAATACCTGATAATTCTGTTTCTACAACTACTGAGAATAAGGCCTCCCAATTGTAAAGAGATGATAGAACCTAAGATAGAGGCAATCATCAAATTCTTCTTAGATAATTTTTTACTGATTATTGGCTTAAATATCAACATCGAAGAGATAAAGCATCCATAAAATGCCATATTCCATATATTACATCCTAGGGCAAGTAATCCACCATCCGCAAAAAGCAGACATTGTATTGCCAGTATACCTACCATCGTTAAGAAACCTGCATAAGGACCAAGTAGTGCTGTTAACATGAGTCCTCCTGTTAAGTGTCCTGAAGAACCTGTTCCTGGGATAGTGAAATTGATCATCTGGGCCCGCAAAGACAAAGGCACCCATAACCCCCATCATTGGGAGTTTCTGTGGATCATTTTCTTCTTCTAGTTTTTAATTGAATAAATAGTCATTGCACCTGATGCCAGATACATCGTTGTCGCAACAGCAGGTGAGACTAAGGCGTCAGCCATATGCATATTATTTTTCCTCCAGTTTAATATCTTGACTACCACTTCTAAATCCTTCTAGATCAAGATTACATAGCCATATCCTAATTCTTTAATAAATAAGACAATCTCTTGACGTTTATCCATACATTTCATAAAAGCATCTTGATCAATTTCTAAACGTACTATGTCATTATGTATTCTTGCACGTACATTGTAGAAACCATATGTATGAAGATAATCTTCAATCTTTTCTACTTTTACGCATTTCCTCATAATTAAGTAATGTATGATAAGGAAATCTTGTCGCAAGACAAGGTGAAGATGGCTTATTAGCCGCTTTTAAATCGTAAGTACTAGCCAATTCTCTAATTTCTTTTTTAGTCATATTAGCCTCTAAGAGTGGACTATGTAATCCTGATTCCTTAATTGCTTTGATACCAGGACGATATTGTTTTAAATCATCGGCGTTTGTACCTTCAAGAATAGTAGAAATACCTAAACTGTGTGCGAGTTCCTTCACTTTAGTAAACATATACTTCTTACATAAATAACAACGATCTACAGGATTATTCTCTATTCCTGCACCTTCTAATTCATCTACATGAATCACTTTATGAATAGCCCCTAATTCTTCAGCTATTTGCTTGGCTTCATCTGCTTCCATCACAGGATGAAGCGCTGTTTGAATAGTAACAGCATAGACATGCGTATGATATCTCTTTGATGCTTCAACTGCCATTTTTAATAAGAGTGTACTGTCTACGCCACCAGAAAAAGCAATCATAACATCTTCATGTAGATACTGATCAATGATGGCGACTAAATTCATAATAACTCCTTTCCAGCAATTGATAAACATCAATAATAGATAAATTATGTTTTTCACTTAATAACTTCGCACTTTCATATTCAGGATACGCTCTTTTTCTCTCCATCTATATTGACCACCTTAAATACAAAGCATCACCTAAAGGAGTAGAAATTGTTTCAAAGGTTCTAGTAAGAACTGTACGTTCCATGTAAGTACGTCTAATACCGATAGTACTTGTTTCTTTAAAGATGATTGTTTCTAATTCTTTTCTTTTTTCTTCATCACATAATACATTGAGTAAGTAAGCAGGTCTGTTCTTTTCATCATTACGGGAATATAATGAACATCTTTAGCACCATGAGACATTAATAACTCCATCACATGACCTAATACTTCTCCTGTACTATCATCAATATTTGTTTCTAGCTTACATACCTTATTGGTGCTTATGGGATCTGTTTCAATCAACATTGCACGAAGTAAGCTTGGTCTTTCATAAGCACGCTTACCTGCCCCTATCCCTGTCTTTTTAATTGTGAAGGTAGAAGGAAGTGTATGAGATGTCACAATAGACGCAAGCAATGGCGGCGCCTGTAGGAGTCACTAATTCACCTTTAATAGTATCAATATGAATAGGTAAATGATGACTCGATACAATATTATTCACTGCAGGAACTGGGATAGGAAGTGTTCCATGAGCACAATGTACAGTACCTGTTCCTTCATAAATAACCGGGATATAGACTTCATCAATACCTAAATCATCAAAAACATACCCAGCTGCGACAATAATATCCACGATAGAATCCACAGCACCCACCTCATGAAAATGGACTTCTTCAATAGAAGTGCCATGGGCTTTTTGCCTCTGCTTCACCTAAAATAGTGAAGATCTTTTTAGCCAATTCTTTAGCATGATCTGTCATTTGTGCATGATCAATGATATGTAAAATATCATGCAAGTGACGATGTTCATGATGATGGTGATGTTCATGATGTGTATGTTCACCATATAAATAGTTCATATCGTGATCATGATTATCCTCATCCAAAATAACATTAAAATCACAGACATCAAGTCCTGATTTATTGACTCTTGTGATTTCAGTTTTAAAACCAGTAAAGAGATAATGATGAAAGAACTTCTTCTAATACTTCTTTTTTGAAGCCCCTAAATCAAGTAAGCTTGCGACAAACATATCTCCACTTATTCCAGAATAACATTCTAAATATAATTGATTCATTTTGATTCCCCGTTCTATTAATCTGTGTTGCAATATAACCTGCACCATAGCCATTATCAATATTCACTACCGCAATACCATTGGCACAAGAATTAATCATTGTAAGTAAAGCACTGACACCATGAAAGCTGGCTCATAACCCACTGATGTAGGTACTGCAATAACAGGACAGTCTACCAAACCACCTATGACACTTGCAAGAGCTCCTTCCATTCCTGCCACCGCAATAATACATCGTGCTGATTGCAAGATATCTAGTTGAGATAATAAGCGATGAATACCACTCACACCTACATCATACAAACGTTCTACATGACACCCGAAGAATTCAGCTGTCTGTCTTTGCTTCTTCAGCCACATTAAGATCTATTTGTACCAGCACTACATACAACAATCTTCCCTTTATGTTCCTTTTCTTTTTCTATCTTAATAATATGTGATAATGGATCGTATTCTAGTTCAGGAAATTCATCCCTTAAAAGTTCATATTGATGTATTGAGGCTCTTGTCCCAAATACTTCTCCCTGCACCTCATAAAGTCTTCTCACAATACCGACTAAGTGATCGTCTGCTTTTCCCTGGCAATAAATCACTTCCTGAAAACCTGAACGTATTTCTCTATTTGTATCTAGTTTCGCATAGCCTAATTCTTCAAAAGCTGATTTCTTAAAGAATTGTTCGGCTTCTTCTACAGATAGTTCTCCTGTTTTAACTTTTTCTAGTATTTCCTTTGTTTCCATATAATCACCACCTTTATTAGGGTAACATTAAACCCTAGTTTAGTGTCAAATGTTTTGTATCTTCATTATACAATGAGAGAAAAATAGTTCACAAGAAAACTTGTGAACTATCACTTTCTAATAATTATTTTAAGATTGAATAAACTACTTTTCTCTACCTTCTATAGTCATTTTCACCAGACCAAGCACTGCTGCATATAATACTCCAGCCACTGGCCATATAATCCATGTGAACTTCCAGTTATTTGTCCAGAAACTCCATCCAAGATATATCGCAACCATTAAACACCAATAAGCACCCGAAAAAGCATCTGTCTTCTTTTTCAAATGTTTCTCTTCTATTGTATATTCCCCTTCCTGCAATAGAGTATCATAGCTAGACTTGATCATACCTGCACGAATAAGAATATTGACACCTATAGAAACAATAATAAGTAATAGACCTACAGATATACCACTCATATAATCTTCTACTTCCATTACACCTGCCATTATAGTAGGAATGACAGAAAGAATACAAAGTACTACTCCTATCGCAATATTCCTTGTGAATGTTGGTTCATACTTATCTCTTCTTTCACGCACCATACCTGATACACCATATTCTGTCTCAAAGATTTCTTTTTCTAAATCTGCATATGAGATTCTCGTAATCCATAATTCACAAATAGATAGACAGCTATTGCGACTAATACAAGAAGTAGTACTAAACTAAAACCTATAAGTATATGATCTTTCTGTCATTGTACCTAATACTATAAGAGGTACAGAACTTAATATGCATAGACATGATGACCTCCCAGTAGACAGTGTAAATAATTAAAAGCACTGTTTGCTGAGGAGTTTTTTTCTTATGGGAAGAAAAAGCAAGTTTTCTAAAGAACAAAAAATTGAAATATGTAGAAGATACTTAGATGGCAGTGAATCAGTTTCTAGACTGGCAGAAGAAATAAATGTAAATAAAAGTACAGTTAAAAGGTGGATTAGAATCTTTAAAGCATATGGCGATTCTGCATTTGATGAGAAGCCTGCAAATGGATCATATACAAAAGAGTTTAAAAGGAAGGTTGTAGAAGCATATCTGGCTGGAGAAGGCTCACTAAGAGATATTGCAGTAAAGTATAATATTCCTTCAGAGAGGACAGTACTTGTATGGGTAAAGTTATATAATGATTATATAGAATTAAAGGATTATATTCCTGGAGGCAAAGAAATCTATATGACAAAGTGCAGAAAAGTTACAAAAGAAGAAAGAATAGAGATAGTAAAATATTGCATGGAACATGATCTTGATTATCAGGGAACGTGCAAAGTGTTTAATGTGACATATTCAAATGTATTTAACTGGGTTAGAAAGTACAGAGAAAAAGGTGAAGAAGGCTTATCAGACAGACGTGGGCGCCGTAAAAAGGATGAGGAGCTAGATGAGCTTGGCCTTCTAAAGAAACAGCTGAGAGAAAAGGAGCGTGAGCTGGAGAGGGCTCATCTGGAGATAAGACTGTTAAAAAAGTGGAGGAGATAGAAAGGAGAGGATATGCAGAACAAGCAAATTCGAGAATGAATATCAGTCAATCAAGGAAATCAGGGAAGAAGACAAAGAGGTAAGCCTATCAGCTATGTTTGAGATATTAGGTGTAAAGAGGGCGAATTATTATAAATGGCTTAAACATAACAAAAGCGAAAGAGATCTTGAAAATGAGGAACTGGCAGACTTTATAAGAAATTATGATGAGAAGTTCAATCATACGCTTGGCTACAGAATGATGACAGATAGAATAAACAGAGATGAAAACAAGAACTATAATGACAAGCAGGTCTACAAGGTGATGAAAATACTTGGCATCAAGTCAATCATAAGACCAAGAAGAAGAAGTCTGTACAGTCAGAAAAAGCAACAATACAGACCAAGAATAATCTTAAAAGAGACTTTAATACATCAAGACCTAATGAAAAATGGGTAACAGATGTCACTGAGTTCAAATATGGAAAGAATAATGAAAATAAACTATATCTAAGCCTGATACTAGATCTTTTTATGACAGATATCCAATAGGATATGCAATTAGTGACCATAATGATAATAACCTTGTCTTCAATACATTCAGATCAGCTGTAGAAGCTAATCCAGGAGCACATCCGTTATTTCATAGTGATGGAGGTTTCCAGTATACGAGTCCAGTCTTTGTGCGTATGCTTAAGGATAATGGCATGGAACAGAGCATGTCCAGAGTTCACTCTTTGCATTGATAATGGACCAATGGAAGGATTCTGGGGAATACTTAAATGTGAGATATATCATTATGGCAAGAAATATGAAACAAGAGAGGAATTAGAAGCGGCAATAAAAGAATGGATAAGATATTACAGTCATGAAAGATATCAAAGAAGATTTGGTGTGAAAACACCTTATGAAGTAAGAAGTGAAGCATTATGCAATGAGAATCCAGTTCAGTATCCAATACCTGAGAACAAGGCGATACAGAAATATAAGGCGGCACATTATGCATAAAAAATGCCAGCCACTACGTGGCTGGCATGGGTACATGTTTTTAATTATTTCACCTGTCTACTTGACATGAATGCGTTTTATAGTCATCTATATTCTTAGTGCTTTTTCTCCAAATCATCGAATACTTTTTTTGCATCAACTGCTTCTGCACCATCCAACAGTTCTTGTTCAGATTCAAAGATTGCTTTATCTATACGATTTATTCTAGCAAACTCATCATATAATTCACTGCTCATCACAACCAGGTCACTTTAGCCATTTTTTGTAATGAAAATAGGTTCATGATGTTTGTGTGCAATATTAGAGATATCATTTGTATTTCTTAATTCCTTAATAGGTAGAATTAGTGGCATAATATCTCACTCCTTTCATCAACACAATTATAGCATAATTATGTTGATGTGATAGAAATATTCTGGTAAATATAAAAGACAACCTATTAGGCTGTCTTTACGGTAAGGAATCTTTCAATCATCCTATTAATTTTGGGATTTAATTAAAGATTCATATACAGTTCCTTTACTGTCTTCTAAGGCTTTATTCTTATATTCCTTGCTTTTTTGATTCATTACCCATATTCTTGTAGATAACTGATAATAAGAATTCAAGATAGGGAGTATCTTCATTGTTTTTAGTATATTCTACATCTTCTAGATCAGATTTTAATTCATCATAATACTTAATTCCACCACTAATCAAAGTATCATTAACCATATCCATCTGTCTATATAGGGCATGATCATTTGTCGTGCTAACCATTTCCAACAAACGATCAATCATAGATGCATTCTTCTTATCTACATATATATAGAATACTGATTTTGCAAGAGCAGACTTCTGCTTAGAATTCATAGGAACATGATCCATTATATTGTTTACTTGAGTATCTATTTGTTTGTCATCTTTTAATTTTAGATAAGCATTTAAAAGTAAATATTCCTATTAAATGGAGGAATACATATATTAGCTAGTTTAGTTGCCATTAAGTCTTTTATTGCCTTGATATCATTGTTTTGGAGTAATGTTAGATAATTTTTTAGGAGTTTCTTTCTGATGATTACTGGAATAGTACCAATAATAGCAATCACTATAGCGACAATTAACATAGCATTCATACTTTTATGCCCCTTTCTCAATCAACTTTATAATATCATTTAATTCATTAATAATTATATCTGCCTGACTCTGATCCAAGCCAAACTTATCATCTTTTAAAGCCAACACCTTAATACCAGCTCTATTTACTAACTAATATTCCTTTAGGTGAATCCTCAATAATAATAGCTTCATCCTTATTCACATTCAATTCTTTTTATTGTATGTAAATATATTTCTGGATTTGGTTTACTTTCTTTGAATTGTTCACCACTTACTATAAGTGAAAAATACTTTTTTAAACCAGCCTGATCCAATGCATTATTAATACTATATAAACTAGAAGAGGACGCTAACGCTATTTTACAATGTTTACTTAAGTGTTCTAAAACGGAATAAATCTGAGGTCTAACTACCGCTTTATAATCACAATCAAATGAACGAAAATATTCTTGAAGCATATTTTTAAATGTTATGAAATCTGTTTTGTTATTCCACATTCTATATGCTTGCTCATAATATAATTTACTATCAATACCAATAAAGAGGAATACAATCACTTACTTGTATTTCTATATCATGCTGTTTAAAAAATCTTATCAAATCATTTATATACATGGTTTCACTATCAAAGATCACACCATCCATATCAAAAATAACAGTTTTAATCGTCTCCATCATAATTCACAAAATTCTCCGTTTTAGCAGCTGCAATAGCCTTAAATTCTTTTAATAATGGATGTTGATAAATAGAGTGTAAGTCATTTGAAACAATAAAGCTTAATAATTGTACAAATGGTAAATATACAAGTGGACATAATTCACTTGAAACAGTATCACTCAAACTTAAAACATGATCATCACTTGATAATTGAGGATTGTTTGAAATTAAATAAGCTCGATTGCTGACTTTTCGAGTAGCCTTATATACTTGTTCTACGCGTCGACTTGCACTATCGTTTCCATCAAAGAAAATCACATTGTATTGTGGCGTTAATTGAAGGTTTGGTCCATGAATATACTCTTCAATTTCATAGCAAAGCAACTTGGAATATGAATGGTTTCACCCATTTTTAATGCACTTTCAAGTGCTGTTCCATAATTGGCACCCGCTCCACAACTGTAAACCCAGGACATAGATGTGAAATTCTTATAATGTCGCTGAATAAAGTTTGTAGCCTGATCAATCATTTCTTCATTTAAATCAATTTTGCTTTTCTTTAATTCATCCAAATATTCAGTCTTTCCAGAATATGCAATTGCAAATAAATCTAAGAATAGCGCAAGTGAAGAAACACCTTTTGTGACATAGCCAACTAATTCTTCGCCCACACCGTATTCAATTACAACATCCGCAACATCTTTTACATCGCTGTTTTTATTTCCTGTTAAACAAATAGCTTTACATTCTTTTTTCTTAATGATTTTTAATGCTTCGATTGCATTTGTACTTAAACCACTCTGTGTAACCACTAAAACTAAGTCGTCCTCTTTAATATCATTTTCATAGTACGTAAATGTATATGGAGTAATGATTCTAACTTCTAAACCACTTACTTTTTCCACAAAACTTCTAGCACAATAGCAAGCATTATGACTTGATCCAGAAGCAACAAGTAAAATACGTTTGATTTCTTTTTGTTGCACTTCCTTCATCAATGGATCAACTAGTGTAGTATACTGTTCAATATTTGTTCTTAATACGCCTGGTGTTTCTTTAACATAATCAAGCATTGTTAATTTATTCATAATATACCCCCAATTAAGGTATAAAAGGTGGAATAAATCCACCCTTTATATTTTAGTATTCTAATCTTCTGTAGTAACGACGGATTTCCATAGGGTGACGAGTTTCGATTTCCATATGAACATCAATTCTGTTGTTTACAAAGCATGCATTACATGGTGAGATAAGTGTTTACGATATTTTTCACTAATTCCCTTTAATTCGTAATCTTTAGTGTCAATGATTGTGTAGTTTGCACAAATTCTTGGAATAAAGTTAGCTACACGTTCAGATAATGGACGCTGAGCATCTTCACCAATATAGATAGTAACTGGAGTTTCTTTAGTTACGATTTCAAACATACCATGGAAGAATTCATTTGATGTGATTGATTTAGTTTTTAACCATAACTGTTCTTCCCAATAGCACATTGCATATGAGTAAGTAGCACCCCATTGATTTCCAGCACCTACAAAGTAGTGCATTTCATCATTCCAGTGTTTTTAGCGAATTCAACAGCAAATGGTTCAGCTTTCTTTTTCAACTTCTACTAAAGCTTCTGCTAAGTATTTGTCAAATTCAGCATACATATCATCGTAGTCTTCTAATTCACCATTGTTGAACATGAAACGGTCAGCAACCATGAAGAACTTTAACTGTTCGTTCATTGGGTAAGAGATCTTGTAGTCTCCTAAATCTAATAAGATAGCTTCTTTAGCATCAACAAATGAGATAACTGTAGCACCAACTTCAGCTTTGATTTTCTTGATAGCATCAACGACTTCTTTAGTGTTTCCAGATACAGATGAGATAATAACAACTGTATCTTTAGTAATACGTTTGTTTCCTGTAGTTAAGTATTCAGCAAAGCATTTTCTGCCCAAGTTTCAATAGCACTCATTTCTTTCATGTGTACTGTAGCCTGCATAGCACTTGCCCAAGTACCACCAACACCTAACCAGCAGATGTTTGAATATCCATGTTCGCAGATTTCATCAACGATTTCGTTGATCTGAGGGCGTAAAGCTAATGCGCCATTTACGCTATCGATTTTTTCCTGTTCATTAAATTTAATCATTTCCATTTTCTTTTCCTCCATTTATTTTAAATTTATCATTTTTTAAAATTTATTAACAACCTAAGATACCAAAGAATGCTCCGATCAATCCGATCACAACACAGATTAATAACAATGTAGTTGTCTTAACATTTTTTCTTTTTTCAATAAGTAGTAAACTAGTAATGTGAATAATAATGGCATTAAACCAGGCATGATATTATTGAATACATCATTTAACGTAGTTGCTTCATTACCAGAACCAAACTTCAATGGGAAACTGATTGATACGTTTTCAGCAGTCATACCACCAACAACCATCAATCCTAAAACACTTGTCGCATAAGTAAGTTTTGACATTAATCCATTCTGCTGGATCTTAGCCAAGAATCCACTACCTAATTTATAACCAGCATTCATTAAATAATAACGTAATCCCTGAGCTGGAAGGTTGAAGATTAATAAGAATAAGATAGGTCCTAAGATATTTCCTTGATTTGCTAGAGATAAACCAACACCAGTAGCGATAATACGTAATGTTCCCCAGATGAATGAATCACCAATACCTGCTAAAGGTCCCATTAATGAAACCTTTACATTGTTGATACTTTCTGTATCAAATTCAGGATCATTTGCGTTACTTTCTTCCATAGCAAAGCACTAATACCTAAGATTAATGTTGCCAATTGTGGAGTTGTGTTGAAGAATTCCAAGTGACGTTTCATAGCCGCAACTCTGATCTTCTTTATTTGGATATAACTTTTGATAACTGGTAACATACTATAGCAGTATGACATATTCATCTGTCTTTCATAGTTCCAAGACCATTCCAAACCGAATGAACGCCAGAATACTTGATTTAACTCTTTTTTTAGTTAATTTATTAGAAGTCGTCATCTTCATCTACTCCTCCTTCTGTTGCTGTTTGAGTTGAATTACTACGTAACTGAGTTAATACGATAGCAATAATAACTCCAAAAATTGCGATTTGTTACTGGAATCTTTAAGTATACGCTTAGTGCGAATCCTAAGAAGAAGAAACATGCAACTTCTTTGTCCATAATCATCATTAATAATAAACCGAACCCAATTGCAGGTAATAATCCCATTGTGATCTGTAAACCATTTGAAATCCATTTAGGAATGACATTTAATAAAGCCTGTACAGCTGGTCCACCAGCATAGTAACCACATCCTACAATCACACCGATAATTAAGTTAACACCGAAGAATCCACCTAATAAGTGCATTCTAGCAACTCCAGCCATATTTCCTTCAGCCGCATATTTATCTGCTTTATGAACAAATGGAGGTAAGATGAATACCATTCCAACGTTCTTTGCAATTAAAACTAATGAAGCAACTGGTAAACCTACAGTCAATGCAGCTTCTGGTCCAGCTCCTGTTGTAATTGTGAAAGCTGTTCCTAATACAGTTCCTGAAATCATTTCAGGTGGAATACTAGCACCGATTGAGAAAGCTCCCATAAATGCTAATTCTAATGTTGCACCTAAAGTAACACCTGTTTGCACATCACCAAGTACAATACCTGTTAAAGTACCCATAACCAATGGTCTTGACAACAAACTTGTACCGAACAAATACTCAGCATTTCCAAGCATTGCTACCAAGCCAAGTAAAATTGCTTGTAGTAACATATTTCTCCTCCTATAAAACTTTTTCTACATTTACTGGATTATCTTCTGGAACCATCTGAATTGTTACATCCACGCCTGATTCACATAATCCTTTTAAAATTGTTTCTTCTGCTGGTGTAATATTCATTGCTTTTGAAATATTACGAGTTTCAGCAGTTGCCTTAGTACCACCAAGATTTAACTTTTTTGATGTTGCATTCTTTACACAATCTTTCAGCATCCTTAATAGATTCAACTACAGTTAATAATTTATATTTGTCTGTAACACCACTGTTGATTGCTTTTACTGCATCATCCATACTTTTGATAACTAATTTAACACCACTTGGTTTTGCCATCTTGATTGAAGTTTTTCTTAAATCATCTTTCATAACTGCATCGCATGCAATTAAGATACAATCTGCTTCAACTGCATTTTTCCAAGAAAAAGCAACTTGACCATGTAACAATCTGTGATCCACTCTTAATAATTTAATCATTTTCTTCTCCTCCTATTAGAAATCTTCATCATCTTCGCTTGTCATTCCATTCATAACAGTCATTCCATCTTTAGCTGCTTCGATCAAATCGTTCGCTTCTGCTAATTTAAGTTTTCCATTCAAGCCTTTCATTACTGCATCTAATACTAGTCCCATGTTCATTCCTGAGAAGACCATTACATTATCTAATACTGCAAGTTTAGATAAAGCTGTGTGAACACTTCCACCTTTGATATCACACAAGATTAAGATTTGTTCATCACTCTCTTTTACTTCTTTCAAAACTTCTTGATAAAAGTCTTCAGGTTTTTGTCCAGAAAGCAAGCTATATGTTTTTATATCCTTAGCTAAATCTCCAACAATCATAGAAACTGAATCTTTCATCCCTTTAGATAGTCCTCCGTGTGATGCAAGTATGATTTTTGCCATATTCTCTGCACTCCTTTCTTTTTCGTTTTAGTTCATGCAAGCTTCGTGCCAGTTTGTAGATCAATTACGTTCAGTCTGTAGAACTAGCTTCCACTTATGCTTAAGCAAGCTTCGTGCCAGTTTACGATCTTTACGCAGCTGATCTGCATAACCAGCTTCCACTTATACTCAAGCAAGCTTCGTGCCAGTTTATAGATCAATACATTCAATCTGTACAACTAACTTCCACTTATACCCAAGCAAGCTTCGTGCCAGTTTACGATCTTTACGCTTGATGCGCATAACCAGCTTCCACTTATACTCAAGCAAGCTTCATGCCAGTTTATAGATTCTTACGCTCAATCTGTACAACTAACTTCCACTTATACTCAAGCAAGCTTCGTGCCAGTTTACAGATCTTTTACGCAGCGATCTGCATAACCAGCTTCCACTTATACTCAAGCAAGCTTTATGCCAGTTTATAGATTCTTACGCTCAATCTGTACAACTAACTTCCACTTTTAAACAAGCAAAAAAGTGTGCCAATTAATAGCACACTAATCATTAATAATATAGTTGTATATATATTCTATTTCTTCATCTGGAATCTCAACATTGTAGTATGTTTTAACTTCTTTCATTGAGATATTTACTTGATCTATAAACTCTTGATGCTTTTTCTTTAAAGTCTTGATCGGTAAAGTTTGAAATAGCTTGTCTTGTAACTAATCTTTCTACAAGACAACAGATATGAACATATAATCCAAAGCATGTTCTATTCTTAAATCTCTTATGTAAGATATTCTGTAGATGATCAATTGCTTTCGCTACATGTTCTAGTAGTTTATCTGGATTTAATATAGTTAAGTTATTCATAACATTGGATAATGTGAAATTACGTAAGATATTCTTTTCGAATACCTCCATCTGAGCTTGAGTCATATACTTTCCAAAATATACTTCTATCGCATTCTGACCCTCATTAATAATCAATTCCTGTATACCTATATATTTCATAGATTCAATATTTGGATCAAGTGTTCCAATGACACATACAACCTCATAATCATTCATTAACTGATCACAGACCTGTTTACGTATTAAAGCAGGATAATCATAAGTAATAATCTTTAAATTAGAATCTTCAGGTAAAGAATTGAATAAGATTTCTTTGATCTTATTCATTTCGTACCAACTCCTGATGCACAAGAACAGATTACAATAGGGTCTTTCTTTTTCTTAAGTTCTATATGCGTTTTATAGATGTTTTCCTTAAGAATAGAATCAATTACTTCAGTCACTATTTTATTGAGTTTAATTCCCTGTCCTATTTCTAACGCACATTTAGTATTAATATTGTTTACTAAGGCAATATCTGCATTACTTGTATCTAATCCCTGATATATTTCTTCAAGAGAACCCATATCAACTAATAAATAAAGTTTTGAGATATTTCCAACATGTGCAATGTAATCATTGATCTTTCTTGTAATAGTTTGTACATCCACATCTAACGGCATATCAATCGCATCAAATATATAACTATTCAACATTCTATTGGTACGCTTCTGCAATAGAACTTGCAGTTGAATAACCATGCGCAATAATAACCGCAATTGTGAGATCTTCACCAGAATGTGCAAAATACTTAATCATACAAATACAGATAATACATTCTACAAACTCATCAATATCCTGATTCATATTATTCTTTAAGTAATGAGAAACTTCCTGTCCTATTTCATATTCACGATGAAATTCTAGTTTTAGATATTTCTTTAAGTTTTTACTTCATCATAATTCTCATTGATCCAGTTATTTGTGAGATATGTATTCTTAGAGAATTCTGAGACATATGTCGCAAGTGCAATCAACTCATTATGTGAAGTCCTAAAGCCATAATGTTCAGTGATATTATTAAATATCTTTTCTAGATAGTTTGTAAGATAATCAATTGAATCTGCACGATTATCATTAAATATAAGCTTCTCAAAATATCTATCTACAGTATTCTGTGCATTTACTGCAAATGACTGATCTCTTTTTAAGATTAATTAATGATTGATAAAAATCTTTAATGATCCCCTGATCTGATACAGGAAGAAGTGTGTTAAGAGACACAAGTTTATGCTTCTTCATAATCATAGAGGAAACATCTATACTATTTCTAATACTGTCAGGTAAATCATAAGCATGTATTTCTAACGTATCTGAATTACTTTTTATATAATGCACTCACACAGCTTGCCTGAATAGTATTAGTCAGTTCACCAATATTACCTACAAATGTGTGATTCAGTAACAACTCATAAACGTTAGATGAAATAAGAATTGTTTTACCAACACGCTTCTCTTCGTTCTTCAAAAAGCTATACATGAGTTCTAGCTTTTCATTTTCTCCTCTTTGTGCAAGAGATGGAATTGTAAGAATAACTGGAATACGTCTGAGGAATGTTTTTAATAATGCTTTTTGTGGAACTTCTGTTGTCGCAAATATAATTCTACATTTAGATTTATACCACTTATTATTATCACCTACTAAGTGATAGATTCCCTGGTCCATATAAAGGAATAATTTTTTCCTGACATTCAGCATTTAAACAATGCACTTCGTCTAAGAATAATACTCCACCATCCGCAAAATGTAATAAACCTAAGTTATCACTTTCTGCACCTGTAAAAGCACCTTTTTATAGCCAAACAGATTCGCTGTGAGTAGTTCTGGGTTATTAGCATACTCTGAACAGTTCACCTGTACAAAATTCTTAGATGCATCAATTAAGCCTGTGTCTACACAATATTCATACGTAAGTTTAGCCATAAATGATTTACCTGTACCAGTTGGTCCATAAAACAACATAGGTAATCCTACTGGAGGGTAAGATACTGTTGCCTTAATCTTCTCTACAATCTGATACATGCTTTCATTAGACCCAATAAACTTTTCAAAGTTCTTTAATTCTGTCTGATTGTTTAATTCAGCTTCCAATTCATCTAATGATTTGTATTCATCTGATGAGAGCTTCTTCTTATACTTACTTTCAAGAGAACCTCTTGAAAGATATAAAACAGGGCTTGTCTTGATTTTAATAAGCTTCTTGTCATTAAATAGTTCATTTAATAATCTAGTCACTTGATTTCTACTTAGTTTTAATTCTTTTGATAATTGGATGGATTGACATTCTTCATATGAATTTTGATCCATTCTTCCATTAATCAACAACATTATTTTTCTTTCAATGAAATCACCTCATCGTTCATGATAAAACAAATAAAACTTGTGTGCAACAATCGTTATTCGTTATACTTTTCTATTAAATATCCATACATTAATTGGCACGGATTTTGCTATATAATAGTGAGGGGTGATGAATATGAAACAAAAAATGCAATATATTCAAACATTAAAACAAACATTAAAATTGAATCAAAAACTTATTAAAATCCTTAGATTTCTTGACTGACAACATTGATGATATCAACAAAGTTGTTCAACAAGTATTAGAAACAAATCCTTTTTTAGAACTAAAATCACCTAAAAACTATGATACTCAGCAATTTATTGAAAGTATTTCTAATAAACGTTCTTTAAAAGATGATCTCTATTTACAGTTAAGTGCATGTACTCGTCCATATAATGAAGATTTGATGGATTATTTGATTGAATCATTAGATGATAGTGGGTTCTTATCCTACCCTATTAATCAATATCTCACTGATTTAGATATAGACAGAGAAATGCTTGATGCTCATTTAGATATATTACGTTCTTTTGAACCAAATGGTGTTGGAGCTACTGATGCTATTGATTCAATTATCATTCAATTAAAAAATAATAATAAAACAAAAAAGCTATACACTATTTAGAGATTATCAGGATGTTATCTTAACTCAGAACTATTCACTTATTAAACAGAAAACAGGATTAAAAAAAGAAGAGATAGACCATTTATTTTATGAAATACGTTCTTGTAATCCATTCCCATGTAATATGTATAGTTCATCCCAGGATGATTATATCTCCCCAGATATTTTAATAGAGGTAGAAGATTCTAATATTATGATTACTCCTATCAATCAACCTGAACTCATCGTAAATGATCTTTCTTTATGAGAAGGTAAAGAATGATGAAAATATGAAATCTTATTTTAATGATGCACATTTCTTAATTGAAAATCTCACAAAGAGAAATCAAACAGTATTATTTGTCGCAAATGCTTTAGTTGATATCCAGAGTGGTTATTTCTTATACGATGATGAATTATATCCATGTACTTTATCACAACTTGCAAGTGAAACAGGATTCCATGAATCTACTATTTCACGTACATTAAATAATAAGTACTACGGCTTTAATGGTGAGGTTTATCCTCTTAAACAACTTCTTGTTTCTCAAACTGCTTCAGGAGATAGTAGCGATTCTATTAAAAAGGCTATTGTTGAATTAGTTGATAGTGAAGATAAAGAACATCCACTTTCGGATAACCAAATTCTAAAGAAACTAGAAGAGCTAGAACTACATTGTTCACGTCGAGTCATTGTCCTAGATTTGGTTTAGAAACACCTACAAAAACATCGCACCTTTTAATGCATCGACTAATGTACCTTGCATATTATCAGGATTAGTAATATCACATAAAGCACGCTTATGAGAATAAGTCCTTCTTGTCTATCTTTATATAAAATTCCAAATTCATCCCACTGTATGGTTTTACCAACACCGGCTGTATGCATCATTTTAATAATAGCTGTTCCTGCAGCTCCTGGTCCCATTAAAACAACTGTAATATCTTTGATATCTTTTTTGTTACTCTTAAAAAGCATTATATAATGCAGCTAAAGTACTACAACAGCTGTTCCATGCTGATCATCATGGAATACAGGAATATCTAACATTTGATCTAATCTTTCTTCGATTTCAAAACAATCTGGAGAAGCAATATCTTCTAAGTTGATTCCACCAAAACATGGTGCAATATTTTTAACTGTTTGAATCAATTCTTCTTTATC
>VOFC01004425.1_pt1 | contig 33882 bp, 53 predicted proteins | sample 5384161 | NCBI WGS metagenome assembly VOFC01 (sample SAMN12384722, study PRJNA508395) | human gut metagenome | isolation source: healthy gut B | host: Homo sapiens
ACGTGTCACTTTATTTTAACTGGAGTTGTGACTTCCAGCGATTTACCAAGAGTAAAAAACTCTCGAAATTTCAGGTTCGCACTACAACCTTGTTCATATCGAACAAAAGTTTAAGCACATCGTTGTTTAATTTACAAGGTACAATTTGTTTGTCGAAAAATCTTCGTGATTTCCGACCAAGGTTTTCGCATTTTGTTTTGATTCTGTTAAATCGAAGCAGTCTTAACTGCTCACCAACAGCTTATTTAGTATACCTCTCCTGATACGCTTTGTCAACACATTTTTCATTTTTTTCCCAAAAATTTTTGCGTATAGCTTGCTCCCCTTGTCCATACTGAGTCCCGAGGTGAATTTCCATGAAGTATTTCTGCAATCTTACAGCACTGCTATCCATTGATCAAACGGCTAACGCCTGTTTTTGCGCACTTTCTCCGGAAATCCGGCAGCGTATTCTTTCCGCACAGCGCACAGCTGCATACGCGCGAGGAACTGCTGCTCTGCGCCTTCCGTCTGCTGCAGCAATAGTAAAATCCCGGAAGCCTATCGCCTCGGGATTTCTTCTTATTTCGCCGCCAGCAAAGCACGCATACCGCAGTTTAAGGCGCATTTTCCAGCTTTTTTCTTCACATTTCTTCCCCAAAGCCGCTGCACGAACAGATCGAGCGCACGCTCCTCGAACGGCTCAAGCGCGATGCCGCCGTATATGGTTTTCTCAAGCAGACCGTTCACACGCTCGTACTCTCCGGACTTAACCGACGGCAGCGTGTCCGCAAAGCGCCTTATCGGTCGCCGATGTCTCCCAGCCGAGCGCCGCGTCAATTCCCCAGAGGGAAATCAGCTTGAACATCAGCTTCTGCGACTGCCGCACACGCTCCTCGATCGACATTCTGCGCCGTTTACGTTCCGCATTCCCACAGCAGGAACGTGCGTGTCAGCTCCATCGCGCACAGGCACACAGCACCGCCGATATTTCAAGGCACCATGCGACTGCTCTGCGGGTGATCGCACGGCTGCCGCTCGTCATGTGCAGACCCAGCTGACCCGCTGTCAGCAGCACAAGCGCCAGCGGATAAAATCCCTCTCCGAACAGCGAAAGCAGCAGCCAGAAATACTGATGAATGCCGCAAGCCGGCTGCTCTGCCGGCTGACCGCATACCACGTCAGCAGTCCGATGAGCACCGCCGCCAGCAGCGCAAACGCCCATACATCCTGCCCGGAGGCTGTGCCGGAAAACAGCGCGAGGCCGCCTTCGTGCACCGTATTCCATCGGTCAAGCATGGCGTTGAGCCACGCTCGGCCGCCTGCAATGTATCCTCGGAACCCGGTCACGATCAGCACAGCCGGAACGGGTGCGAGCGCCAGCAGCCGCCGTTTCGGCGCAAACGTAAACGTCATCGGTACGGTTTCGCCTTCCCGTCCGCCGGATTTAACGCGCACAGAGGTACGCAGCAGCCGCGCATCCCTGCGGGTGAGCAGCGCCATCAGCGCCGCCGATACCGCCAGAACGATGAGCGCCGCCAGCAGAAAACGGCTTGCTGAAGGCAATCAGCGCAGCACGAGCAGCGCCGCATACAGCAGCGCGAACGCCAGCCGATTTTTTCCACATAGCGCCTCGCTCCTCTGTGTGCGCGGGCTTGATCTTTGTCATGATCTCCGCCAGCACCTGCTTTACGGCAACGTTTTCCACGCGCGCCTGCGGGCGCAGCGCCAGACGATGTGCGCATACATCGACGAACATACTTCTGCACATTCTCGGCACAACGTAGTTATGCCTGCGCAGCGTCACCTTCTCTACATTTTCCGAACGGTCAGCCTGGTCCCGTCATACGGAATGCCGAGGTACGCACTGCCGTCCGCATTGGTAAGAATACCGTCCGCGGTTGCGGCATACGCCGTGCTGTCCGCATCCACAATATAGCCCTTCTTTGACCGTAATGCCCTTTACAGCTGTCTGTGTGCCTTCCGGCTGTTCGCTGTAGTTTTTCGTGTTGACATACCGCACCGTATCCGGAATTTTGATGTAATCAACCCCATGCAGGGTGTTTTTCCTGTGCCCATATCCACCGCCTGCACATACTTCGGTACCTCGAGCACACTGCCGGGATCGCCCTCATAGCCGGTAAGCGTCTGCATGTAGATGAATTTCTGGGTGATCGAAAACTGCGGTGCGTCGACCGGCAGATCCGGCTCGGTCTCATCCAAAGAAGCCACTGCAAGGCCATCTGCAGCATCGTCCTGGAAACGGGTTACCGCGCCGGTATCCGTGTCATACCAGCAGATTTTGACTGCACCGTATAGTTATCCCACAGCGGAACCATATCCGCAGGTTCGATAACATGACGGCCCGCCGCCGGATGGTACATCCACGGAATCAGCCTGCCGTCCTCCAGCCAGCCGGGGAACAGCGCGGACAGGCGTTTCTCTCCCCAGCAGATCTCTGATAGCTGCGTACAGGTCGATTATCGCGCTTTCATCATCCGGATCAAAGTTGGTATCATCATATGGATTGAGAAGAATACTGCTGTCAAACTGTATTTTTTATCGCCCCTCCGTCAGCCTGCGGTTGAGGATGAAGATGCGGTTTCGCTTTCAGCGTGTAGGTAACATCCGCGTAGTCCTTCCACGCGCTTCCTTCACTGAGGCGGTAAGACGCACTGATTTTTGATCTTGGTCGCATCGCTCAGAATCTCATCCAGCGAGTCTTATCATAGTTCTCCGGCTGCCTCATTCAAGAAGCGTTGAAGAAGGTGTCGATCCGATCCGATGCCGTTGATACGGACGAACACGCCGAAATGCACGTCGTTGCCGTTTGCATCCTTCAGGTTGCTCCAGTAGTAAGTTTTTGCCGTTGCTATCTTTACATAGGTTTCCAGTGCATTGTAAATCTTGCGGGCAGTGATGTTTTTCTGCCCGGCGTACAACGCAGACGGTCTGCCTCTCACGAACTATTCTGCGGCTGCTGAATAACAACCTCCTGTACGGTGCTGTCATCCACATTTCCTTCATAATACGGCTTGCTGCTCGATCCTGCTCGCCAATAACACCTGCGCCGGTCTTGCCGGAATCCGGTCCTGCATGGTATTCGCAATGGATCCGCCCTGTACTGATGGCGGGGCAGCCGTGCCGCCGGCAACCGAGAGCGGGTCGGGAGAAATTCTCCTGTATGCGCTCGCGCTGGAACATGAAATCCGCACTGCTGTCGTTCTGCGGGTCGCTGGTATCGTCCGCGCCGCTGTCCTGCTTCCAAAGCTCGCTGTCGTCCTTTTCTGCCGTGCTGTCGCTGCCCCTTTACGTCCTGATCATCGTCAAAATGCACCTGATTGGCATTGAAGCCGCGTTCCGTGTCCGAGGGGTGAAAATGATTGCCCGAGCGGTACGCCGAAACACCCAGAACCATGCCGTTGTCAGCGCTGCGACGTCTGCCGCACCGAGTACGTTTTTGGTCAGTATTGCCCTCGACAGAATCTTATCCTGTCTTCCCATATCAGCTCACCCGCTCTCTCTCCTCTGCAGAAAACTTGCCGATATTACGCTGCAGTGCCCGAAAAACGACCGGTTTTTGCGTAACGACCGTTCATGCCGCTCTCGATGGACAGGCGCTCGTCCTCGACAAACGCATCTGCCGACAGCGCAAAAATCAGGATGCTCTTCGCGTCCGGACGCTTCATCGCACGGATGGTGCGGGCCGCCGTGCCGCCGTCCATCACCGGCATCTGCACGTCCATCAGAATAAAAATCGTAGCAGTTTTCCGGATGCTCGCTGAACTTGTCCACCGCGATCTGTCCGTTTTTCGGCTGTCTCGATCTCGGCGCCCATCTCCTGCAGCACTCGACCATAATCATCGCGTTGATCTCGTTGTCCTCGGCAAGCAGGATGCGTCTGCCGCGGAACGCATTCGCGGTCTCCTCCATGGAAGCACGAGACGGCTCTCTGCATATCGCCTGCCGCACAGATCGGCAGCAGATCATGCTGACGCATGATAAGGCATACGTCATTGCTCTGTCGATCCATGTTGTACAGCAGAATCTCATCTGCCCGCCGGAGTGCGCTCTGTTTTTTATCCGCACTGCCTGCGGTTCCGTAGCGCAGCACAGGAGCACAACCGCCAACAGTGCCTCAGCACAACCGATCACCACCAGCGGAAAGTGCTCCCAGCATTTCCAGCCAATCCGTTATGTGCATTCCTTCACCTGTCAAATACCATTTTTTACTCTTTTTCTGTATTTTTTCATCCAGTCGATACCTACATATCCATTTATACATAATAGCTCCTATATCTGTCTATTTAACATTTTCCCCAAAAAAGCACAAAAGGATACAGAACAGTCCCGTTCTGTATCCTCTTGTATCAATTCGGTTTTAAGCTGAATTACAGCTTTGCCAGCTCGGATGCGATCAGCTTGTTGATGATCTGCGGGTTGCCCTGACCCTTGGAAGCCTTCATGCACTGGCCTACGAGGAAGCCGGTGACGTTCTTGCCTGCCTTGAAGTCGGCAACAGCCTTTCTCGTTCTTCGCGAGAACGTCCTGTACGATGGCGAGGATCGCGCCCTCGTCGGAAACCTGCTTGAGGCCCATGCGCTCAACGATCGCCTCTACGGTCTCGTCGGTCTCGAACATGGAGGGCAGAACCTTCTTGCCGGCGTTGCCGGAGATGGTGCCCGCCTCGATGAGCTTGACCAGGGCGACCAGCTTGTCGGCGGTCATCTTGGTATCCTTGAGGCTGACGCCTTGTCGTTCAGGTACTTGGAGATGTCGGACAGGATCCAGTTTGCAGCAGCCTTGGGCTTGACCTGCTTTGCCGCAGCGTCGAGCAGCTCGGCCTTCTCGAAGCTGTCAGACAGCAGACGCGCTTCCATGGCAGTCATGCCGTACTCGTTGAGGTAACGCTCGTAACGGGTGATCGGCAGCTCCGGAACCTCGCTCTCGATCTGGTGCAGCCACTCGTCGGAGATCTCGACAGCGATCAGGTCCGGATCCGGGAAGTAACGGTAGTCCTGCGCATCCTCCTTGGTACGCATGACCGTGTTCTTCAGCTTAACGTCGTCCCAGCGGCGGGTCTCCTGCTGGATTTCGCCGCCGTTCTCTACAACCTCGATCTGGCGTGCAATCTCGTAATCGATCGCACGGACCGCACCGGAGAAGGTGTTGATGTTCTTCATCTCAACGCGGGTGCCCAGCTCGGGTGGAGCCTTCCGACGAATGGAAACGTTGACGTCGCAGCGGATAGAGCCTTCCTCCATTTTGCAGTCGCAGATGTCGAGGTAGGACAGGGTGGTCTTGATCATTTCAGAGGAATTCCTTTGCCTCGGCAGAGGAATGCAGGTCGGGACGGGTTACCATCTCGATCAGCGGCACGCCGCAGCGGTTGAAGTCGACGATGGTGCCGTCGATCTCGTCGTGCAGCAGCTTGCCTGCGTCCTCCTCGAAGTGGATGCGCTCGAGACGGCAGGAGTGCTTCACGCCGTCCCCATAGAAGAATACCTCGCCGTTCTCGCAGATCGGCATCAAACTGGGAAATTGGTAGGCCTTCGGCAGATCAGGATAAAAATAGTTCTTGCGGTCCGCCTTGCAGAGCTGGTTGACCGTGCAGCCGGTCGCCTTGCCCATCTTGGCGGCATAGTGTACTACCTGCTTGTTGAGGACCGGCAGTGCGCCCGGCATACCGGTGCAACCGGGCAGGTGTGAGTGTTGATCGGTGCGCCGAAGGCAGTGGAGCACGAGCAGTAGATCTTGCTCTTGGTGGACAGCTCCGCATGCACTTCCAGACCGATGACAGCTTCGTATTTCATGTTTGTCTTCCTCCCTTACAGTGCCGCGATGATGTTCTTGAGGCCGGAAGCCTGCTCGAAGGCCAGACCTGCGTTGAGCAGGGTCTGCTCGCCGAAACGCGGGCCGATGAGCTGCATGCCGACCGGCATATGATTCTCGTCAAAGCCGCACGGCTGAACCAGACCCGGCAGACCGGCGATGTTGACGGAAACTGTGCAGATATCGCCTGCGTACATCTCGAGCGGATTGGTGGTCTTGGAGCCGATCTCGTAAGCGGTGGTCGGCGCGACCGGCGTCAAGATGACGTCGCACTTCTCGAATGCGTTTGCGACCTCCTCGCGGATCTTGCGCTGCGGCGCGCGCCTTCTTGTAGTAAGCGTCGTAGTAGCCGGAGGACAGAACGTAGGTGCCCAGCATGATGCGGCGCTGTACCTCGGCGCCGAAGCCCTCGGAACGGCTCTTGGTGTACAGCTCGGTGATGTCGTCGCCCGCGTTCGGGGTACGGTAGCCGTACTTTTACGCCATCGAAACGGGCAAGGTTGGAAGAAGCCTCTGCAGAAGACAGGATGTAGTAGATCGGCAGTGCATACTCAACGAGCGGCAGCGAGATCTCGAATACCTCAGCACCCATCGCCTTGTACGCCTCGGCAGCTGCCATAACGTTCTTGCGGACCGCCTCAGAGATGCCCTCACCGAAATACTCCTTCGGCAGACCCATCTTGAGACCCTTGACGTCAGCGTTCAGGTTTGCGCGCAGGAACCCTCGAACGGGGTCTTGACCGAGGTGGAGTCATGCAGCGGGTCGTAACCGGTAACGGCGTCGAGCAGCATCGCAGCGTCCTCGATGGAACGGCCGAACGGACCGATCTGGTCGAGGGAGGATGCGAACGCGATCAGACCGTAGCGGGAAACCGCGCCGTACGTCGGCTTGAGGCCGACATCGCCGCAGAACGACGCCGGCTGACGGATGGAGCCGGCGGTATCCGAGCCGAGGGCGAGCGGTGCTTCGCCTGCCGCAACGACAGCGGCGGAACCGCCGGACGAGCCGCCCGGTACGCGGTCGAGGTTATGCGGGTTGTGGGTCGGGTGCGCGGCGGAGTTCTCGCAGGAGGAGCCCATTGCGAACTCGTCCATGTTGGCCTTGCCGGTGATGACAGCGTCGGCAGCGGTCAGCTTCTCGATGACGGTCGCGTTGTACGGCGGCTTGAAATTGCCCAGCATCTTGGACGCGCAGGTGGTCAGCGTGCCCTTGGTGCAGATATTGTCCTTAATGGCGATCGGGATACCGGCCAGCGCGGACAGGTCTCGCCAGCGGCGCTTCTTGTCAACCGCTTCTGCCTGTGCCAGCGCGGACTTCCTCGGCTACGGTAACGTAGCCCTGAACCTTATCCTCTACCGCCTTGGTGCGGGCAAAAACGTCCTTTGCCAGCTCTACTGCGGAGATTTCCTTTTGCCGAGCAGCTCGGACAGCTCGGACGCAGTTTTTTCGTAAAGTGCCATTTGTTCTGTCCCTCCTTACTCGACAACACGCGGAACTGCCACGCCGCCGCACTGGAAGTCCGGTGCGTTCGGCTCGATCGGCTTGTCCGGCGTGTATTCCTGAATGACCTCGTCCTCGTGGAACGCATTCTTGCGCTCGGTGTTGATGACATCGGTGATGTCGCCGAGATCAAGCTCTGCCGAGCTTGTCCACCATTGCGACGATGCCCTGCATGTCGTCCGCCAGACGGTCAAAGATGCCGCCCGTCGAGTCCAGACGTGCCAGAGACGCGATGTGCTCAATTTCTTTTCTGAAATTGCCATGTCTGTTTCCTCCTGTTTATCTGTAAAATCTTTTGGATGCGTTTATCGTTTACCGAACGGCCTCCGGCTGCTCCGTTTTCGGTGATCATCTGCCGGAATTCTTCCTCGGTCAAAACCGGTATCCCCAGCTCCGCCGCCTTTTGCAGCTTGCTGCCGGCATTCTCTCCCGCGACGACGTAGCTGGTCTTTTTGGAGACCGAGCCTGCCGCTTTTGCCGCCGAGCGACTCGATGAGGTCGTTGATCTCCTTGCGCGTGTACAGCGTCAGACTGCCGGTCGCGACGATGGTCTTTCCGGCGAGCAGGTCGCTCTTCGCGGTCTTTTCGCCGATGAAGTTGACGCCGTGCGCACGCAGTTTTTCGATCAGCGTATGCGACTGCGGCAGGCTCGCGCCTGCAGCGATGCTCTCTGCGGTGGTCTGGCCGATGTCGCGGATCTCGGTCATCTCCTCGACCGGCGCGGTCAGCAGCGCATCGAGCGAGCCGAAGTGGTCGCTGAGGATGCGGCCGGCCTTCTGGCCGACGTGGCGGATGCCGAACGCGAACAGCAACCGCGACAGATCGCGCGTTTTGCTCGCTTCGATCGAGCGGACGAGGTTGTTCGCCCAGGTATCCACCTTTTTGCCGAGCGGCAAAAGCTGCTCGACCGTCAGGTCGTACAGGTCAGCCGCCGACTTGACCAGTCCGGCATCGATGAGCTTTTGCAGGTTGCCCTCACCGCAGCCGTCAATGTCCATCGCATCGCGCGAGGCGAAATGCATCAGGTTGCTCGCAAAAGCTGCGCCGGACACGAGGCACTCGTGCAGCGGATGGCAGCCTCGTCCTCGTCATCATAGACCGGTGCGCCGCAGACCGGGCAGAACTTCGGGAACTCATACGGCACGGAATCCAGCGGACGCTGATCCTTTTCCACACCGATGATCTCCGGGAATGATCTCGCCCGCCTTGCGCACGGAAACAATGTCACCCACGCGCGCGTCGAGCTGTCGGATGAAATCGCGGTTATGCAGCGTCGCGCGGGAGACCGACGTACCGGCGAGCCGCACCGGCTCGAGCACGGCGTTCGGCGTCAGCACGCCGGTGCGTCCCACCGTGATGACGATATCCTTGAGAAGCGTCTGCTTGACCTCGGGCGGGTACTTGAACGCCGCCGCCCACCGCGGGAATTTCGCGGTCGAGCCGAGCGTTTCGCGCTGCGCGAAGGAATTGACCTTGACGACTGCGCCGTCAATGTCGAAATCCAGCTCACCGCGGGTTTCGCCCATGTTTTCGATCTCTCGCTGTACGTCCGCCGGGTCGGTGTAGACCGGATAGCGCGGACTTGTCGGAAAACCGAGGCTTTTCAGATAGTCGAGCGCCTGCACATGGTCTCTCCATCGGCAGCTCGTCGCTGTTCTGGATGTTGAAGCAGAAGATCGAGAGCTTTCTTTCCCGCGTGATGCGGCTGTCCTTCTGGCGCAGAGAGCCTGCGGCCGCGTTGCGCGGATTGGCGAGCAGCGGCTTTTCGTGCAGCTCGAGCTCGGCGTTCAGCGCGTCGAACACGGACTTTTTCATATAGACCTCACCGCGCACAATGAGATGCGGCGGTGCGTTCTCCAGCTTTTTCGGGATGTCCTTGATGGTTTGGAGGTTCTTGGTTACGTCCTCGCCCACCTGACCGTCGCCGCGCGTCGCGCCGCGGACGAACACGCCGTCCACATATTCGAGCGCGACCGAAAGGCCGTCGATCTTGTATTCGACAACGTACTCCGCCTTCCGACCGTGTTTTCCACGCGCGTGTAGAACTCGCCCGAGCTCGTCGAACGAGAACACATCCTGCAAGCTCTCGAGCGGATAGGCGTGCGTCACCTTGGCGAAGCGTCCGCTCGCCGTGCCGCCGACGCGCTGCGTCGGGGAATCTCGCATCCGCCAGCTCAGGGTGCTCTTCTCGAGCGCACGCAGCTGCGCTGCATCATGTCGTACTCGTAGTCAGAAATTTCGGGCGCGTCGTCATTATAATATTTTTCGTTATGATACCGCAGCTTTTCACGCAGTGCGGTGATCTGTTCGCGTGCGTCCATAGTAAAACTCCTTTTGCGTGCAGAAAATTTCCACACAGATTTAGTATACCAAAGATTTACCCGTTTTTGAAGTCTTATTTTCGGATTTTTCGGATTTCATTCCGACGAGCCGTCGCGCACCTCCCCGAGCAGGCCCTCGCCGGCCGAGCCGATGTAGGCATAGCGCTCGGGCACGGTGCCGACGATGACCGTATCCGTGACCGGAAAGGTCGAGACGATCTCACGGTCCTCGCCGCCGAAGGGCGTGAGGATGCGGAACCCGGCATGGAACTCGATCAGGATGCAGTGGCGCGTCTGGTTGATGCCGGCCGAGGAAACGCTGCTGACGAATTCCGCCTCCATCTGCGCAAGCCCCGCAAGACCGAACCTGCACCTCGGCCCATCTGCCGGTAAAAAACGCGGCGCGAATACCGTGCCGAGCGGCACCTCGGTCACCGTCTGCTCCAGATAATCCAGCCGGTCAAACAGACCGTTGACGATACGCGCCTTCACCTTTCCGACTGCGATAATATCCGTACGCAAGGCCGACATGGGTTTCACTGTCGCGCTCGAGCACCACAAGCGTCGGCATGGCGCGTCCGGATGGGAGAAAACCTCGTCCTCCATCAGCGTGTTGATCTCCTTTTGATGGCGCTGTCCTCGCAGACGTTGACGGCGTACTCCATGAAAATGCGCTGAAAGCGTATAGTCAGCAGACCAAGACCAGCCGCTAATAGCAGTATCAGCATGGCAAGCGCCAGTCTCCTGCCGTTTTTCCGTCTGCGCCGCATAATACCACCCCAGACAGTATATGCAGTCAAGGGAGGAGATAGGAGGGAATGGCGGTTTACGTTTCATGCAGGGGGGGGGCACCCCATCCCTGCCCTCACCGGCCTTGCGGCTGACGCAATTGGCATGCCGCCCTACGGTATGGGTAAATCAATAAATTTCACTCCTACCTTGCAAAACGCTGTCCAAAGCAAAAAGAAGTGCCTGAAACAGGTGCTTCTTTGCGCTTGTTATGAAACCGGAGAGGGGATTAGTCCCGTAGTCTTCGTCCTCGAGCAGAGCACGGATGGACAGAGAAACCTTCTTCTTCTCGTCGTTGATGTCGATGATCTTAGCCTCGACAACCTGGCCGACCTCGAGAGCGTCCTTCCGGCTTAGCGATGCGGTGATCCGCGATCTGGGAGATGTGGATCAGGCCGTCAACGCCCGGTACGATCTCAGCGAATGCGCCGAACGGCATGAACTTGAGGATCTTAACCTCAGCAACAGAGCCGATGTCGTACTTGGACTTGAATACGTTCCACGGATTGTCCTCCTCGCGCTTGTAGCCGAGGGAGATCTTCTTGTTCTCCTTGTCCAGACCGATTACGAATACCTTGACCTTGTCGCCAACGGAAACGACCTCGGACGGGTGCTTGATGCGGCCCCAGGACAGCTCGGAGATGTGTACCATGCCGTCTACGCCGCCGATGTCTATAAATGCGCCGTAGGAGGTCAGGGACTTGACAACACCGTCGTACTCGTTGCCGATCTCGATGGTGTTCCAGATCTGCTCAGCAGCAGCCTTGCGAGCCTCCTGCTGGATCTGACGGATGGAACCAACAACGCGCTTGCGCTGACGGTTGATCTCGGTAACATAGAAGGACTGCTTGGTCTTTACCAGCGGGCTCATCGGCTGATCCTTCGGAACGCCGGTCTGGGATGCCGGGATGAATACGCGAACGCCGTATGCAGTTGCAACGACACCGCCGCGGTTCTCCTCAACGATGGTGCCCTCAACAACGGTGTGCTCGTATGCCTTCTCTACGGTCTCCCAGCCCTTGAGCTGGTCAACGCGCTTCTTGGACAGAGTGATGGTGCCCCTCGCCGTCGTTTACGCGAACAACAACAGCCTCGATCTCGTCACCAACGTGGATGTTGGCAGCTACGTCATAGTTCGGGATCGTCGGACAGCTCGCTCAGCGGGATATACGCAGTGTGCTTAACGCCCAGATCTACCTGTACGTCGTTATTGGAAATACCTACAACGGTGCCGGTTACCTTTTCTCCATTATTTAAAGTCTTGAAGGACTCCTCCAGCATTGCTGCAAAGTCCTCACCAGTTTTCAATCTTGGTTTCTTCGCTCATCATGTTACTGACCTCCTTAATTATCCATGCCGGTGTGGATGCTCCCGCCGTGATCCAATATTGCTGGGTCCCGAGCTCCTGCGTAGTAAGCTCCGCCGCATCTTCGATATAGCGCACGTTGAGCACAGCGACCGGCTGATCTCATAGAGCCGTTTCGTGTTGGAGCTTTTTTATCGCCGATCACGATCATTTGATCCGACGCACCGGCAAGCAGACGAGCCTCCGACTGACGCTCATCCGTCGCTTTACATATTGTATCAAAAATTTTGAGGTTTGTACACCTTTTTTTATAAGTCCTACGGAAATATTCCAAATTGACCGGTTTAACAGTGGTCTGTGCGACCAGAGAAATGGGTTTGTTTTCCATTTCAGGCCGTTCCAAACGCTCTCGCCTGCCTCGCCCTCGTCTCACGACCGACTCGCCGCACCAGCCCTGAATGCCCACAACCTCCGGATGTCCGGCGCTGCCGAGAATGACGATCAGCCGTCCGTCCGCGCTCTCGGTCCGCAATTTTGTGTATTTTCCGCACAAAACGGGCAGGTTGCATCAAAGATTTCGCACTTTTTTGCTTGAAGCAGCGTGTATACATTTCCGTGGTACACCGTGCGCCCGAATGAGCACGCCGGCACCGTCCGGAATGTCCCGTCAGCGCATACGCGGTGTACACGACCGAGTTTCCAGCCGCTCGATTTCGTGCATGTTGTGAATGATTTCACCATAGGCATAAATTTTTCCGTTTTTTTTCGCCTGCTGCTCGGCGAGGTCCACGGCACGGCGTACGCCGAAGCAGAATCCGGCGGTTTTGGCTACCGTTACGCTCATACCTTCTCCTTCAGCGCGTAGATGCGGCGGAGGATGTCATCTGCGAGTGACCGTACTCCTTCTGTTTTCGGGTCGGGCGTGAACGCCTCGCCGATGACGACGGTCGCCCGGCATCGGAAGCGCTTGCCCTCGGTGATATACATCGGCAGGATCGGCGCCCGGGTCTTGACCGCCAGCATGGCCGCACCCTTTCTTGGTTTCGCCTTCGGCGGCGTGGCGTGTGCCCTGCGGAAAGATGATGAGCTTCTGACCGGCACGAACCGCCGAAAGCGCGGTCTTGATGGCGGTGATATCCGCGCCCTCGCGGTCGATCGGAAAACGCGCCGAGCGCCGCGATCAGCCATGCGAACAGCTTCTTGCCCTGGAACAGCTCCTTTTTCGCCATCAGGCGCAGCGGCGTCCTGTGACTGAGTGCGACCGCCGCAAACGGGGGTCGGACAGCTGCACATGGTTCGGACAGACAACGCAGCCGCCCTCCGGGATGTTTTCGCGTCCGATCACGCGGTAGCCAAAGAAAAAATATGGAACGCCAGCGCTACCAGCGGCACAACCAGAGCCCTGGAACCAGCGGTGGTACTTGAATTTCATGCCTTTTTCCTCCGTTTTTTCACGAATAATACGCAGAACGGCTGCTATGCTCTCCTCGAGCGTCAGGCTGCTCGTATCCAGCAGAACCGCATCGTCCGCCTGTTTGAGCGGCGCGACGGCTCGCGTCATGTCCTGACGGTCGCGCTCGTTGATGTCGTGCAGCACGCTCTCCATCGTGACCTGCTGTCCCCTTCTCGGCAAGCTCCTTATAGCGGCGCTCCGCGCGCGATTCAGCCGATGCGGTGAGAAAGATCTTGACCGGCGCGTCGGGCAGGATGACCGTGCCGATGTCGCGGCCGTCCATCAGGATATTGCCGTTTTTCGCCATGTCGCGCTGGGTTTCAGCAGAAAACCGGCGCACCTCCGGCACCGCGGACACGCTTGGACGCATAGTAGGAAATCTCCGGCGTGCGGATGGCTTCGGAAACGTCCTCGCCGTTCAGCAGCACATGCTGCGCGCCGTCCTGATAGGTCAGCTGAATGGCGGATGTCCGGCAGGGTTGCGATAATGCCTGCCGTATCCTCGCCGGAAATGCCCCTGCGGCAGACCGCCAGACCGATGGTGCGGTACATCGCGCCCGTATCGACATAGACGTAGCCAAGCTGCGCCGCCGCGGCGCGCGCCACGGTGGATTTTCCGGCGCCCGGAAGGGCCGTCGATCGCAACAGAAACGTATTTCATGCTTGATTCCTCCTCCGCAGCCGACAGACCCGCCAGACGGCCTGTGGACCACGCAATCTGTAAATTAAAGCCGCCCGTGTAGGCGTCCACGTCGAGCACCTCGCCTGCGAAATACAGGCCGCGGCATTTTTTTGGACTCCATGGTTTTGGGGCTGACCTCGCGCACGGAAACGCCGCCCGTGGTGACGATGGCCTCAGCGATCGGGCGCTTGCCCGAGATCTCGACCGGGAACGCATTTGAGCACGCGCAGCAGCGGGCGCGCTGCTTTTTTCGTGATGGTGTTCACCTTTTCGCGCGGGTCGATGCCGCTTTTTCGATGACCGCCGGGATGAGCTTTTGCGCGGCAGCAGCTCGCCGAGCGCGTTGATGAAGTCGCTGTTCTTGTGCTTGTCGAAGTCGGTGAGCAGACGCCGGTCGAGCGTTTTTCTCGTCGAGCGCGGGCTTGAGATCAATCTCCACACGGTAGCTTTTTGCTGCCGAAATGGCGCATATGCGCACTCGCGGACAGCACCAGCGGACCGGAAAGGCCGAAGTGCATGAACAGCATCTCGCCAAAGTCTGAGTAGAGCTTCTTCTCGTTTTCATACACGGTCAGCTGCACGTTGCGCAGGCTGAGTCCCATTAGCGAGCGGACAGGTGTCGCCGTCCTCGACCAGCGGCACGAGCGACGGATTTGCCGGGCACAACCGTGTGTCCCGCCTGTGGCGAAGCGATAGCCGTCACCGGTCGAGCCGGTCTGCGGATAGGACGCGCCGCCGGTCGCCACGATAACGCGGTCCGCCATGTAGGTCTTCTTCCCTGCCCGAACGCCGGTCACGCGGCCGTCCTCGATGAGCAGGTCGTACGCGGTCGTGAACGATGGTCACGCCCCGCCTTTTTTTTCACCCACAGGAACAGCGCGTCGATGATGTCGGGCTGCCTTGTCCGACACCGGGAACACGCGGTTTCCGCGCTCGGTCTTGAGCGCGACACCCTTTTCCTCAAAAAAGCCTTCACATCCGCCGGCGAACGCGCCGAGCGCGGAATAGAGAAAGCGCGGATTGACCGGCACATTACGCAGCACCTCCTGCGCGTCGCAGTCGTTGCAGACGTTGCAGCGTCCCTTGCCGGTTATGAATAATTTTCGTCCGACTTTTCATTGGTCTCGAACAGGGTGACGCGCGCCCTGCTCTGCGGCGGTACCCGCCGCCATCAGAGTCCGGCAGCGCCGCCGCCGATGACAATGATGTTCAATTCGTATCGTCCTCCGGCTTTTCGTATACGTCGTATTTCTTCCCAGATGCTCTCGAGCTTGTTGAACGTGTGCTCGATCTCGTCGCGGCGGCTCATGCCGACGGCAACGATGAGCGCGTTGACGACCGACGAGCGGCGCCACGAGCGAGTCAACGAAGCTCGCCATGTCGCTGCGTGCGAGCAGCAGATGGTCTGCCACGCGGGCGAGCGGCGAGCAGCTGTCGGTCAGCGCGATGACCTTCGCGCCGCGGTCGCGCGCGTACTGCATCGCGCTCAGCGTGCGCTTGAGTAGCGCGGGAACGAGATGCCGAACAGAACGTCGCCCGGACCGACGCGCAGCACCTGCTCGAAGATCTCGCTGACGCTGTTCGTATGTACAAGCGTGACATTATCAAACAAAAGGTTGAAATAAAAGCCGAAAAAGTTCTGGCCAGCGCACTGGAGGAGCGCACACCGAGGATGTAGATCCGCTTGGCGCCCATGAGCGCGTCCACCGCGCCCTGAAAGGCGTCGCGGTCGATCTCGTCGAGCGTTCTGGCGGATCATGTCCGTATCCGCGTGCAGCACGGTGCGCAGTACATCGCGGCCGCCCATGCGGTCGCCCGCAACCTCCATGCGCTGCACCGAGGTCAGCTTATTGCGGATCATCTCCTGAAGAGCGCGCTGAAGGTGGGGGTAGCCGTCGTAGCCCAGCTCGGTCGCAAAGCGCACGACCGTGGACTCGCTCACGCCCACCGTTACGCCCAGACGGCTCGCCGTCATGAAGGCCGCCTTGTCGTAGTGCTCTAAGATAAAACGCGCGATCTGCTTCTGACCCTTGGAAAAGCCGGGCAGCTCGGTTTGAATTTTTGTGATCAGGTCATTCATTTACATCATCTCCTGCATTGCATTATACATTCCTGCATTTTTCGATACTATTGTAAGTGAACCTGCAAAAAATGCAAGAGCATATGGGTCAAATTGCAAAAAAGACAGGGATTTCCTTAGAAGATCAAAATTGAACAAAAAGTAAATTTTTGCGTCCGACGCAGTTTTGCGGTAATACTTGATGTATTACCGTGCGGCGTCACGCAAAATTCAAAACGCCTCGCTTTAATTGTTCCGGCGCACATCGGCAGCGATGTCCTGCAGATACGCAATCTCGTCATTCGTCAGCTCGCGCCATGCGCCGCTCTTGAGGTGCGGGTCGAGCGGCATCGTGCCCATTGCCACGCGCTTGAGGCGGCGAACCTCCAGACCGCACTTTTCGCACATTTTGCGAATCTGGCGGTTGCGGCCCTCGTGAATGGTCAGGCGCATTTTCGCGCTGTTTCGCCGCGGTCCATAACAACGACGTTGCCGGACGGATGCTGTAGCCGTCAATCTCCATCGGCTCTGAAAGGCGCGGGATGTTTTCCAGATTGCCGCGCACGCGCACCTCGTAGTGCTTTTTCGACCTCGTGACGCGGATGGGTCAGCGCCGTTGAGCAGATCGCCGTCGTTGGTCAGCAGCAGCAGGCCCTCGGAGTTGTAGTCCAGGCGGCCGACCGGCACGACGCGCGCACCGCAGCCGCGTACCAGATCCGCAACCGTCTTGCGGCCGCGCTCGTCATCGTCGTGACATAGCCGCGCGGCTTGTACAGCATGAGGTAGCCTTTTCCTCGGCACCGCCGAGCGGACTTGCTGTCCACCAAAATTTTGTCGCGGCGCGGATCCGCCTTGTCGCCGACCGACGCCGTCCGTCCGTTCACGGTCACGCGGCCGTCATCGATCCAGCGCTCCGCCTCACGGCGGGAGCACAGACCTGCCTGAGCCAGTAATTTCTGCAGTCTTTCTTCCATTTATGTTACCTCTTTCGTGTTGTTTGTTGTTTTAATGGAAAATGAATGTGTCGCCTTACAGGCGGAATTTAATTACGCCGCCTGCGCGCGCGATTCCGATCATCGCGCAGCGCGGATGGAACTCGCGCAAGGATAACGTCATTCTCCATTTTCAATTTTCTAAACCGTTCCATAATGCGTTCAACGAAGGATTTTTTCTTCCGCCGGAAGCGCCCTGTTTTCGCCGTAAACCAGCGTATCGCGTCCCATCACGCAATCCCCGAGCCGATATTCGACCGAACCCGCCTGTGCCGTCTTCACGACCGGTGCATAGCAGATTTTTTCGCCGTAGCGCACGCGGCGTTGCAGTTTCCTTTTTCGCCGGGCAGCAGATACGCCGTCACGGTATGCTTTCGCGGTGAGCGGCACGGACGCGGTCTCGCCGCCGAACACGCGTGCGTTTGCAATCGTATCGCCCTGCTTTATGCAGCGTGACCTCGGCTGTACTGCGCGAAGCCGGCGTCGATCGGCAGGGCCATGTGGTCGTTCCAGTCGTCCGGGTCATTGAGCGTCACCGCGATGATGGTGCGCCCGTTGCGCTCTGGGCCGCCGAGACCAGACACCGCCCCTGCCGCTCGTGTAAAGCCGGTTTTCACGCCGATCGCGCCGTCGTACATGCTCAGCAGACGGTTATGATTGCTCAGCGCATGCCCGCTGACCGTGCAGGTTTTTGTCGAGACCATCTGCCGGAACACCGGGTCCTGAGGGCCGCCGCGGTGATCTTGGCCAGCTCATGCGCGGTGGTGTAGTGCGTTTTCGGACGGCAGGCCGTTCGATTGTCGAAATGCGTGTCCGTCAGACCGAGTTCCGCCGCTTTGGCGTTCATTTTGCCGACAAAGGCGGTCATGCCGCCGCACTCTCCCGCGATGGCGACCGCCGCGTCGTTGCCGGACGCGAGCATGAGTCCGTACAGCGTATCTCTGCAGAGAGTGTCTCACCCGCCCTTTCAGGTACATGGATGAGCCTTCCACGGCGGCGCGTACTCCGTTTTGACGGTGATACACGCGGTCAAGGTCACCCTCGCCGAGCGCGACGAGCGCGGTCATGATCTTGGTGGTGGACGCCATCGGCAGGCGGCTGTCCGCGTTCTGCTCGAACAGCGTTTCACCTGTGTCGCGTGCATCGTCACGACGGCCGCCGTGCGCTCACCGCGCCTGCCCTCGGCAGCACGAGCAAAAGCGCGAGCACGCAAAACAGCTTTTTCACATTGCACCACTCCCTTACGCATAACAAAACCTACTCAGCATTCACGCGAGTAGGTTTTGCGGGAAAACGCGGTTTTATTCGTCGCCGGACAGGGGTTCCGCCGGTTTCGGCTGCGTCCGGTCGGTCTTGCCGGAAAAGCCGCTGACGAAATTGACACCTTGTTGATCGCACCCGGGATCATCTCGACCAGACGATCCACCGTGTCGGACGCCTGTGCGTTGATGCCGAGGATGTTGGCGCTGCCGTCCTTGCCGATGACAAGGAAGCACACCGGCGAAACGGTCACGCCCGCGCCGCCGCCGCCGCCGAACGCGAGCGGAGCACCCGGCCGCGTGCTTGATGCGAACTCGCTGCCGCCTGCGCCGAAGCCGAACGACACCTTGGAGACCGATAACGGTCGTGCCGTCCGCCGTACGATCGGGTTGCCGATAATGGTATTAACATCCACCATTTCCTTGATTTTCGACATGGTTTCGGTCATCAAATCGCTGATAGGATGATGTTCACTCATAATTTTCGCCTTCCTTTATACGTTTTAACTGATTATTTGAAATATTTTTGTACAGCTTATACATCGGCTTGCCATGCCGCAGCAGCACTCTGACGAGCGATATCGGCCGTATCGAGCAGTTTACGGTAAACGCCCACTGGTATGGTCAGCATTGAAGTCCCGCGTCCGCGCTGACATGGTAATTTTGCATATCGAAAGCTATTCTCCAGGAACGGAACAATGATTCCGCAGAGCGCCGCAGTCTGCCCGAGCAGAATGCCGGTCTGCGCCGCATCGTCCGTGCCGATAACTACGCGCGCCCGCAGTCTGCTGGATGCGCAGGCGGTCGGTCAGGTCGCTGAGGAAATCGCGCACCGTGCCTGCGATCTCACCGACATCGCCAGTCCGTCCTTCGGCAGCGAGAGACCGGACTTGCCGCTCTTTTTTTTCTTCTCACTTTCCTCGGATTTCTTCTGCTCCGCTTCCGTTTCATCTTTTTTCTTTTTCAGGTGGCGCGGTCTCGGGGTACAGCGGAATGCGAACCGGCCCATACCGTGCCTCCACGCTCACCTCGCCGGTCACGCCGACGGCTTCAATGCCTGCCCGAATGTTCAGCAGCACCAGCACAATCACCAATGCCAGCAGTACAATTCCAAGCAGAATGCCTAAAATCCAGAGTAAAACCGTTCCCATAGGCGGTCACTCCGTTTCCGGCGGCACAGGCTCGCCGTTCAAGAAGCGCAGCTGCTCGCCGGGCGGCGTCTCGTGCAGCGTGCCGTCCATGTTCAGCTCCATCTGCTCGTTTTCTTCAAGCGCGGGCAGCGCCGGAAGGTCCTCGATGCTTGCCAGCGAAAAGCTGCGCAGGAACTGGTCGGTCGTGCGGAACAGCATGGGCTTTCCGGGCACGTCCAGCCGTCCGGCCTCTTCGATGAGCCCCTTTTTCCGCCAGACTGCTCACCGTGTTTGATGAATCGACACCTCTCAGCTGGTCGATGAACGCGCGCGTTACCGGCTGTCGGTATGCAATGATGGTCAGCACCTCAAGCGCCGCAGGCGACAGCGCAGGCGGTCTGCGTGATTCGGTCACGCGGCGCACATACGGCCCTGTACATCGGCCGGGACGCCAGCTGCAGCTTGTCCTCGATACGCAGCAGCATGATGCCGCGATTCTCGAAGTCGTAGCGGTTCTCAAGTGCAGCCGCCGCGTCCAGCAGCTCTGCCGGAGCGGCCTCGAGTGCCGCGGACAGCCGTTCGATGGTAACCGCATCGCCTGCCGCGAACAGCACAGCCTCCAGTCCGGCCTCGAGCGCCGTCATGCTGCCGTTATTTTTGTGTTGTCATTTGTCAGCATCAGCTCCATCTCCTCGCCGTCCCCTTCCAAACGGATTCGGCGGGTCTTGGATAATTCCAGCACAGCCAGAAAGGTAGCCACAATCTCCGAGCGGTTTCTCGCATCGTCAAACAGCCGCATAAACGGCACGCGCATCCGGTACAGAAAGCGCTTGAGGATCGCGGTGACGCGTCCCTCTACCGGTGCAGGCTCCCGCCCGACAATGCCCTGAAACGAGGTCACCGGCGGCGGCAGTCTCCGCTTGGTGCGGCGCAGCATTTTGTTTGCCGCGCGGATGAGATCGTTTACCGTGTGGTGATACTCCACCGGCGCATCATCCTGCCGTTCGGGCGGTTTGACGTAGATATCACGACCGGTTTCGTTCTTTTCCGCAAAAAACGCAGTCGCGCTCTTGAGTCTCTGGTACTCGAGCAGCATCTCGACCAGACCCGCTCGCGGGTCCTCCCCGTCCTCGTCCTCCTCGTGCTTCGGCAGCAGCATTCTAGACTTGATGTACACCAGCTGCGCCGCCATTGCGATGAAGTCACCGGCAACGTCCAGATCCATGTGCTCGGCCTCGTGCAGAACCGCCATGTACTGCTCAAGGATTTCCGCGATGGGGATATCGTAAATGCTCACCTTGTTTTTGGAAATCAGGTGCAGCAGCAGGTCAAGCGGCCCGTCAAAGTTGTCTAAATGAAAATCCATAGCTTACAGAAACAGGCTGACGAAGTTTACCGCCAGCATGAGAACGCCGTTGCCGACCCAGTCCATAATGCCGTCCAGCCAGCCGAACCAGAGTGCCACGATAAACACGAAAAAGATGATATTCTGGTACTTCTGCGGCTTGAGCGACCACGAAACGGCATAAATGCGTCAACGACGCGCGAGCAAATCCAGCGGGTGCACCGGAACGAGATTAAACACACCCAGACCGACCGACATGCTCGCAACGATGAGCAGGAACTGCGACAGCGACCACAGGAACGTATTCGTCATGTTCATGCGCACCACAAAATACAGGCAGTACGCGATAAAGGCGGTGATAAAGTTGGATACCGGACCGGCAAGCGCAGTCAGCGCCATGCCCCAGCGTCTGTTCCTGAAATTGGCGATATTGACCGGCACCGGACGCGCCCAGCCGAAGCCGAACAGCAGCAGGCACAGGAAACCGATCGGGTCGATATGCGCCATCGGCGACAGCGTTACGCGGCCGGAATCACGCGCGGTACGGTCACCGAGCAGATAGGCAGCACCGCCGTGCGCAGTCTCGTGGATGGACAGGCACAGCACGATCGCGGGCAGCGAAAGCGCCAGTGTGATAAATGCGGAGCGGATATCGCCGCTCATCAAAGCTCTCCAAAGCAAGCTGTTTCCTCCATTATTGCAGTGATTCTGATTCTATATTACCCTATAATGGATTATTATAACACGGATAGAGGTTGTTGTCACCCGAATATTTGTTCTGTACAACATTCGGCGGGATTTTGTCGTTTCATTGCAGGGCGGGGCCCCCCGCCCTGCATGATAACTTACCGAATGGATCATATCTTTGCTGCATAATTATCTACTCGGTAAGTTTTAGCAGCACATTAACAGATTATCTGCTATAATTAACTTGTACATTTATGCACTTGGAGGATTCGACATGAAACAACAGGACGGGAAACCGCGTTTATTCTCGTTTACGCTGCGGGATTTCCTTATTTTCGCGGCGATATTTATCTGTGCACTGGTGCTCTGCACCTTGCTGCGCCGCTCGGACATCAGCGACGGCTTCGCCTCTCCGGTATTTGTTCTCGCGGTGCTGCTCACCTCGCGCTTCACAAACGGATATCTGTTCGGCACGCTTGCTGCATTCCTGAGCGTTATCGGCATCAACTACATCTTCACCTTCCCCTACTGGGAATTCAACTTCACGATGACCGGCTATCCGCTGACGTTTTTCGTTATGCTGTGCGTATCGCTCGTCACCTGCACGATGACCACCAAGATCAAGCAGCAGGAGCAGTTCCGCATGGAGAGTGAGCGCGAGAAAATGCGTGCCAACCTGCTCCGCTCGGTCTCGCACGACATCCGCACGCCGCTGACCTCCATCATCGGTTCAACCTCGGCCATTCTGGAAACGCCCGACCTGTCTCTCGAACAGCAGCATCAGCTGCTCGAGGATGTGCGCGATGACGCGCAGTGGCTGGTCCGCGTGGTGGAAAACCTGCTGTCCATCACCCCGCATGGGCGAGGACACCCGGATCACCAAGCAGCCTGAGGCCGCCGAGGAGGTGCTCGGCGAGGTCGCCCGCAAATTCCGCAAGCACTATCCCGACGTCAAGATATCGGTGGCTGTACCGGATGAGCTGCTCATCGTGCCGATGGATGCAATCCTCATTGAGCAGGTCATGACCAATCTGCTTGAAAACGCCGTTCGGCACGGCAAAAAACACCACCCATATTGCGCTCTCTGTGCATCAGGATGGCGAAAACGCCGTCTTTGCCGTGCAGGACAACGGCGGCGGCATCCCGCCCAAGCTGCTGCCCGTGCTGTTCAGCGGAACGCTGCGCCACAGCGACACGCCCACCGGAGACGGCAAGCGCAATATGGGGCTGGGACTTTCTGTATGCAACGCCATTGTCCGCGCACACGGCGGCACAATGCACGCACAAAAATAAGGGACGGCGGTGCGGAATTCATCTTCTGCCTGCCGATGATAGAAAAGGAGCCGGAACTGCAATGAACATTCGAAAAAAAATACTCATCGTGGAGGATGAAAAGAGCATTGCGCATTTTATCTCCACTATTTTGAACTCAACGACTACGAAACGCTGCTGGCCCGCTCGGGCAGCGAGGCGAAGACCATGATCTCCTCGCACTGTCCGGATCTGGTCATCCTCGATCTCGGTCTGCCGGACATGGACGGCATTGACGTCCTGCGCGAGCTGCGCTCGTGGTCGAGCCTGCCGGTGGTGGTGGTTTCCGCCCGCTCGCACGAGCACGACAAGGTGCAGGCGCTCGATGCCGGCGCCGACGACTACCTGACCAAGCCGTTGCCCGGCACCGCCGAGCTGCTCGCACGCGTGCGCACCGCCATCCGCCACACGAGAACCACCTCCGCGAACAGCGAAATCGCCCGCGAGGGCACCTACACGGTCGGTGAAATGACCATCGACTATAACAAGCATCAGGTGCTCGTCCGTGGCGAGAATGTCCACCTCACGCTCAGCGAGTTCCGTATCGTTGCGCTGCTCGGCAAGTTTGCCGGCAAGGTGCTTACCTACGATTACATCATCAAAGGAGCTTTGGGGACCGCGAGCCGGCGGTGACAACCAGATCCTGCGCGTCAATATGGCAAATATCCGCCGCAAGATCGAAAAAATCCTGCCGAACCGGAGTATCTGTTTACCGAGGTCGGCGTGGGATATCGTATGGCAGAGAATACGGATAATTGAGAATGGAGAATGGAAAATGGAGAATGTCGCTATCCTTGCGCGAGTTCCGTCCGCGCTGCGACGTGGTACCGCGCTACGCGCGATGATTAAATAACGGCGCTATGCGCCGAACCATAATTCTCAATCCTACATTATCAATTCTCCATTCCTAAACAAAAAAATCCCGAACCGTTTGGTTCGGGATTTCTTTGTTTAGGTAAACTCCGTCGGCGAATAGCTGCCGTCCGCGATCTGCTGCGCGACTTCATCCGTCAGACCGTTGTAGACAACGCCCGGCTCCAGCGTGATGCCGTGAATTGCGGCAAGCTGAGAGACCGTTACAAACGCGTAGGTCTTATCCGTGCGGCTCTGCAGCTCGTCGATCGCTGCCAGCGCACCCCGAACCGAAGTCTCATACAGGTCGTGCATCAGGACAACATCGCCGTCCTGCGCCTGCTCCACGATGGCCTTCTTCACATGATCGGCATCGCGGTATTTCCAGTCCTCAGTGTCCACGCTCCAGTTGATGATCGGGTAGCCGAGCTCCTTCGCGACCGCCTTGACGTCCGAGTTGACGCCGCCGCCGACCGGACGCAGCACCTGCGGTGCCTGCCCCGCAATATCCTTGACCGCATTGGTCGCATCGTCAATCTGTGTGCGGATATCATCCACGCCCAGACCGGTCAGGTGGCACATCGGATGATTCATGGTGTGGTTGCCCAGCTCATGGCCTTCGTTTACCATGCGCGGCAGGACATCCGAAACCTCGGAGACACGCTCGCCGACCATCAAAAACGTAGCAACTGCGCCGCGCTCCTTGAGTCCGTCGAGCAGGTAGTTCGTCAGGCCGTTCGGATAGCTGTCCTTTCTTGCCGGTCGGGCCGTCGTCGAACGTCAGCGCAATATAGACATCGGCCTCCGGAATATCGCCGTCTACGGCATCGCCCAGCTTATCCTTCATGTTCTTTGAGATATGCCTTCTGGCTGTCAAAGCCGTCAAGCGTTACGCCGGTGAACGAGAATACGCCGTCACCGAGATCGGTATACGTCTTGCCAAGGATCGCCGCAAGCACCTGCGGAGAAACGTAAAAACGGTTCTTGTCCTGATCCGTGTAGGTGGAGAAGCCATTGCCGGAGGCACGCTTGCCGTCCACCTTGGTCTTGCCGTCGTCCGCATCCACGGTCGCGGTGGATTCACCGCAGGTGACATTCCATGCGCCCTTGCCATCGTCCTCCGCCTTGCCGCCGAGCGCGGTCATCGCGGCCATTTGAGCGGGATATACGCCGTGCCGTCCTGATTCGAGCACGCCTGCACCCAGCTTTTTGCCTTCTTCCACCATGTGCTTGGTGCTGCCTTCATAGAGCATCTGATCCGAGCCGGTTCGCATGACGATACTGCCGCTAATTACCTGTCCTCGGCCGGGCCGAGCACCTTAAGCGCCTTATCCGTAATTTCACCGATCTTCTTGTCGGTCAGCGCTTTTTTTGCCTGACTGATGATGATCAGATCGCCGTTTTCGGCGGCAACTTCACCGGTCTGCCACGAAAGCGCCTGACAGATATCCTTGACCGGCGCATAAACCACGCCGTTCTTTCTCCACCGGTGCGGAGGCGAAGGTTTCGGTCGCGTCACCGACCTGCAGGTTTGTATCACTGAGCTTAATTGTCAGCACGGTCTTTTTGAGCGTGATCGTGCCGGATTTAGCGTTCTCGTCCCAGTTCAGCTCCAATCCGAGGTTATCGCACAGTGAGCTGATGGACGCCATGCCGTTGCCCTGACTGTCACGGTAGGGCGCAGCGTCAACCTGTATCGCCTTGCCGTTCTTATATGCATTCGTGTTGCCCACCTGATACACCAGCACGTTGTTGCTGCTGACTACGTTTCCGACAATCGAACGGATCGCCCGCACACCGAAGAAAATGACCGCAATGATCAGAATGATCAGGGCAAACAGTACACCGTAGTGACTGTTGCGCCGTCTGCGTCTGCGCCTTCTTCTATGCGGGCTGCGCGGCGCCTGCCGCGCCGATTCATATGCCATTTTGTCATCCTTCCTATCCTTTTTTATAACATATGCTGCTAAGATATAAGTATACCACCTTTCGACACAAAGCGAGGTTACAGTTCTGTTACTTTTTACAGCTTCCGCCCGCACTTTTTCTGTCCTTTTCTGACGACAGACTTACGGCAACACCGCACAATTGAAATTAAAGCGGTTCCTCCGCTGCGCGGAGTTCCGTCCGCGCTGCCGCGGTTCCTTGCGCAGTTTCCGTCCGCGCTGCGGAGCTTTCACGGTAAAATTTTGTGTACCGCAAAAAACGGCGCCTTGTCAGCACGCAAAATTTGCTCGCAAATCGCTCTTGTTCAATTATGCGGTATTGCCTTACAAATCCTCGCCTGCACTCCAGTTGACAAGATGAGGCGACTTTTCGGCTGCACAGATGCCGGGTCGGCACCTTTTACACCGAAGAAATCATACCACTGACCGCACTGCTCGCACTGCCAAGCCGTTGCTTCGGTTTCGTCCATGATGAAAATCTCGTTTCCGCATTCACAATTCAGAATTGTCATTATACTTCCTGCTTTCCTGCTGTTGTATTTCTGCTATCAGTATAGCATAAGCCGCGCATAAAGTCGAATGCCGGCGCAAAGAAAAAAGGGAGTGTTTCCACTCCCTTTCTGTGCGGTTACGGCAGCCTGAGCAGTCCCGCCTCGCGCAGATTGTTGAGCAGCTCGTTGAACCGTGCAACGATGTCGTCCGCACCGGTTGCGTCTGCTACCGATGCCGCGGTTCCGGACTTGCACCGACCGGCGGTCGGGGATCGGTCGCGCCGACCTGCCGCCGGTGGCAACTGCGCCTGCACCACCGGCGGGGGCCGGTGGGGCCGGTCGGGCCGACTGCGCCTGCTTCTCCGGCCGGGCCTGTCGGGCCGGGGGCCGACTGCACCTGCTTCACCTGCGGGGGGCCGGTGGCGCACCGACTGCGCCTGCTTTCACCTGCGGGACCGGTCGGGCCAGTTGGGCCGATCGGCGCCTGCTTCACCCGCGGGGCCGGTCGGGCCGGTTGGGCCGGTGGCGCCTGCTTCACCACCGGGCCTGTCGGGCCGGTAGCGCCGACTGCCCCCGCTTCACCTGCGGGGCCGGGAGTTGGGCCGGTCGGGCCAACTGCGCCTGCTTCACCCGCGGGGCCGGTGGGCCGACTGCGCCTGCCTGCTTCTCCGGCGGGGCCGGTCGGACCGGTTGAAATAACTGCGCCCGTTCACCGGCGGGGCCGGTCAGGCCAGTGGCGCCTGACCGGCGGGCCGGTCGGGCCGGTCGGCCGGTGGCGCCTGCTTCACCTGCGGGGCCGGTGCCTGCACCGACTGCGGCCCCATTGGCCCCATCGGTCCCCTTTCTCCCGGCCTCGCGGTCCGCGCAGGGGCCGGGGATTGGGCGGAGGTCCCGGAGGTCCCGAGGAGGTCCCATCGGGCCCGGTCGGTCGTTGCCCATCACCCCATCGCACACGCGCTCCTGCCAGCGTTCGCTCGGACGTTCCCAGTTGCCGCAGCAGTCCTGTCGATCGTTCATGTCGTTCTTCCCCTTCCTTCCGATTTGCCGGAAAACCCGGCAGTTCAGTCTATGCCGAAGGCGGCTTTCTGCGGTGAGACCCTGCGCGGCAAAATACCGTCGGTTGTGCGCCACTGCCGCCGACTGCGGGCGCACGAGTGCTGCCCTTTCATTCCAAGCATAGGCTTGCTTGGGGTCTCCCAATTTGTCCCAGCAGGCGCACAAGCCGAGTGCCGGCGCATAAGCACAGGCGTTCACATCAATAAAGCCGTGCGGCGCTGTGCTTGCGGCTCGAATGGCGGTTTCGTACCAGAACACCGCCTGTCTTGCGCGGTTATCCGCGTATTCGAGGGCTGCAAGCGCACAGCACACGGCACTGCGCGGCACCTCCAGTGCAAACGAGCGGGTCAGCGCCCGCTTTGCCTGCCTCGTGCTCACCGAGGGCGGTCAGCGCCTGCGACAGACCAAGGCACGCATCTATTTTGTTCTCCGTCCAGCCGTCCGGCATCGCAAGGAAGGCTTCAAACGCTTCGACCGCCTGTGCGTACCGTTTTGCGCCAGCAGCTCTCGCGCGTAATAATAGCTGCCGCGTGCATCCAGCTTTTCCCCCTTAGCGAGCAGGTTTTCGTAGATTTTCAGATTGCGGTCGGAGTACGCACACGGCGGCTTGCGGTGTGTCACCGCCGCGTCTCCGTACCGGATATTCCCGCGCGGCGCGATGCACTCATGCACCGCACCCTGCCATCGAAATGCGCAGATGTTTTAAGCAGCCGCTCACGGTAACAGAAAAAAGTCGGTCTGCCCTGCTCATCAAAAACCGGTGTGGTACGGCAGCATGACGACATCGGCTGTGCCGTCCAGCTCCGCTTTGAGCGCAATCAATTTCTGACGGTCGGACGGCAGAAGCACATCGTCCGCATCCAGCCACAGCGTATAGTCCATGCGCGCCTGTGCAAACGAAAAAATTGCGTGCAGCGGAAAATCATCGCACCACGGAAACGCCTGCACAGTGCCGTATTTTTCGGGCAATTTCCCGCGTTTGTCGGTCGATCCGGTGTCCGTGATGCAAATTTCATCCGCAATGCCGCGCAACTGTCGCGACATCGCGCGAGCACCTTCTCCTCATTGCGTACGATCATGCAAAGGCTGACGGTCGCCATGGCATCCCTCCCATCCAGTCTATGCAAGGCGAATGAAGGTTGCCAATCTGCACAGATTTTGGTACAATAAGAAGAGTAAATCACGGAAACGGAGAGATTTTTTCGATGGAGACCGAAGTAAAGCTGACCAAACTTGCAGGCTGCGCCGGCTGCGGCGCAAAAGGTCGGTGCCGGAACGCTCGTACACCTGCTTGAAGGCTTTCGCACGCATACCGACCCGCGTCTGATCGTCGGCTACGACAAGAGCGACGACGCGAGCGTGTATGTGCTCGACGAGAACACCGCGCTCGTGCAGACGACCGACTTTTTCCCGCCGATTGTGGACGACCCGTTCCTGTACGGGCAGATTGCCGCGACGAACGCGCTCAGCGACGTCTACGCCATGGGCGGCGCGCCGAAGCTGGCGCTCAACATCATGTGTCTGGCGCAGAGCATGGACGATCATGTGGTGCAGGAAATCCTGCGCGGCGGCTACGACAAGGCGTATGAAGCAGGCGCAATCATCACCGGCGGGCACACCATCCACGGCGCCGGAGCCGATCTACGGTCTGGCGGTCACGGGCTTTGTGCATCCGAAAAAGGTGCTCACCAACAGCGGCGCAAAGCCGGGGGATGTGCTGATTCTGACCAAGCCGCTCGGCGTTGGCGTGCATGACCACAGCAGCAAAAGCGGATCTGGTCGAAAAGTCCGTGCTTGACCGCATCTACCGCCAGATGGCAGCGCTCAACAAGACCGCGCGTGATGTTATGGTGAAATATCCGGCACACAGCTGCACGGATGTCACCGGTTTTTCGTTGCTCGGCCACAGCTTTGAGATGGCACAGGGCAGCGGCGTTTCCGTGCACCTTCGCGCAGACGACGTACCCTATCATGCAGAAGCGTACCCGCTGGCAGAGATGGGACTGATTCCGGCGGGCGCGTACCGCAACCGGCAGTATGCGGAGGCCGGCGTATGTGTCAAGGGTAAGGTTTCGCGAACCCTGCAGGATTTGTTTTACGACCCGCAGACCAGCGGCGGCCTGCTGTTTGCCCTGCCGGAGCAGGACGCGCAAGGCTGTCTGGATGAACTGCAGCAGAGCGTGCCGGAGGCGAAACCGTCGGGTATGTTACCGAAAAACAGGAGTTTTCGATTTATTTGGAGTAAATATAAAATTGAGGATGGAGAATTGAGAATGGAAAATTAACACGGTAGTTGACCGTTTTCTTTTGAAATTGAACCCAATCAAAAAACACCCCTGAACCACAGGTTTGGGGTGTCAGTCTGTCGAAAAAAGCAGTTTTCAGCAGTTTGTGCTTTGTGCGGCAGCACGCTTTAAAATCAGAATTTGACATCCGGCCCAAATTCATAATTTGGGGGCGTCCCTTCGTATACAAGGGACGAAAAACGCCCCCGTAGGGGCGCGGCTTTTCGTCAAGATTCGATTGAAAGCGTGGTTTCAATCGAGGAGGCTGCTCGAAAACAGAGTTTTTCGACAGCCTCAACACCCCATGGAACCACAGGTTCGGGGTGTTTTCTATTCGGAGCAGAGACTGAAATCTGACATTTCATTCTCCATCCTCCATTTTCAATTCTCCATTACTCTTTCCCGCCCTGCAGGATATAAATCCCATGCTCAATGGGTTCGAGCACGGCCTGCAGATTTTCGCACGCGCCCTTGGGACTGCCCGGCAGATTGATGATCAGGCTCGTGCCGCGAATGCCCGCTGCCGCGCGCGACAGACACGCCTTCGGCGTAATCCGCATGGACGCCGCCCTCATTGCCTCGGGAATACCCGGCGCGAGCTTTTCGCAGACCTTGATGGTCGCCTCCGGCGTTACATCGCGCGGTGCAAAGCCGGTGCCGCCGGTGGTGACGATGAGTGCGAGCTTCTCCTCGTCAGCGGCACGGATGAGCGCGGACTCGATACGCGGCTGCTCGTCCGGCAGCACCTCGACCGCACCGACCGCGTAGCCTGCCCGCTCGAGCAGATTCTTGACGGCAGGGCCGCTCAAATCCTCCCGCTCACCGCGGAACGACCGGTCGCTGACTGTGATGACCTTTGGCGGTCAGTGGGCGAACACTGTTCGCCCCTGCACCGACATATCACACACCTCCGAAGCCGCAGTGCGGATAGGTGCAGACCTCACAGCCGAGACACAGACCGCCTTCTCCGAGCGCAACAAAATCGCGCCTGGTCAGCCGCACGCCCGCCGCGATGCGCGGCAGAACCAGATCAAAATGGTGGCTTTTGGCGTACGCGACGCAGCCGGGCAGACCCATCACCGGACGGCCGTCCGCGTAATAGCCCAGAAGGAACATCGCGCCCGGCAGCACCGGCGCGCCGTAGGTCACGATGTCCGCGCCGCTCGCCTTGATCGCGCCCGGCGTCGAGTCGTCCGGATCGACGCTCATGCCGCCCGTGCACAGGATCATATCGACCGGCTTGTTTTTCATCTGCTCGATGGCCGCCGCAGGACGTTCTCTATGCCGTCCTCGACCAGAGTATGTGCTCGGTCATTCGATGCCGAAGTGCGGCCAGCTTGCGTTCGACAACCGGCGTGAAGCTGTCCGGAATACGGTCCCTTTGCGACCTCGCTGCCGGTGGTGACAACGGCCGCTGTTTTCAGCGTAAACGGGCGGACTTCCAGAATCGGCGTGCCGCCTGCCGCCTGCTCAGCCTGCCGCAGCTTCTCCTCCTCGATCACGAGCGGGATGACGCGCGTGCCGCGAGCTTGTCGCCCGGATGGACGTGCCGTTGCCGCGTCTGGTGGCGATCATGATTTCGTCAATGCTGTTGACCGCGTTCAGCCGCTCGGTATCCACCAGAAAAACGCCGTCAATCGTCCGCAGAAAGCCTCGATTTTGCCCTCTTTTGTCTCGCTTCCACGCATGTTGGCGTTCTGACAGAGCGCACACAGCCGCTCTGCCGCGTCATTTTCGTGCACCAAACCCGGCTCCATCTCCCAGACGTAAAGTTGCTCCTTACCCATCGAAAGCAGCACCGGAATGTCCTCCTCAGTGACGATGTGGCCCCTTTGCGGAAGCGCGGTCCCTTGCTCACGCCCGGGATGATCTGCGTCATGTCATGGCACAGAACATGACCGACCGCGTCCTCGGTTTTGATACATTTCATGGCTTTTCCTCCTCGATCTCGTCGCCCGGCGGTGATCGTACCGCCCGTCAGCACAATGGCAAAAATGCCGTCGGTCGGCATGACGCATTTGCCCGTCAGACGGCGGATTTCACAGTCATTATGGCATTCCTTGCCGATCTGGGTCACCTGCAGACGCGTTTTTCCTACGCGGAGCACCGTACCGACCGGTAAATGCTTGAGGTCAATCCCTTCGGTGAGGATGTTCTCCGCAAAGTCGCCCGCATGGAGCGTCAGACCGGTTCGGCGCATTTCGTCCACGCCTCCTGCGCCAGCAGACTTATCTGCCGATGCCAGTTGCCCGCGTGCGCGTCACCGATGATGCCGTGGTTTTCTTTCACTGTGATACGCTCCACTGGGTGCTTTTTTGTTCCTTTTATGTTCACTAATACAAACTGCTGTTACTTTTTTGCCATATTATCCTTTCTGTTATCTGTTGCAATAATTGAGGATTAAGGTATCGCGCAAAGCGCGATTATTTAATAGCGGCACTATGTGCCGAACCTTCATTTTCCATTCTCCATTCCGACTCGCTAAGAGCCGCTCTACGAGCGGTTGCTCGCTGGACGCCCACTGCGGTGGGTGTCTCAATTTTCCATTCATCCTCCGATCTGGCTCATGCCTCTCCGGCTTTCACTGGCTGCCCAGATTGCATATGGTGGCTGACCGGTTTCCCGAACATACCCCTCGCGCAGTGCGCGTTCAAAGTTTTTTCGCCGTGCAGACCGCGCAAGGCTATCTCCTGCGCCGCGTGCAGGCAGGGCTTGAGCTTGCCGTCTGCAGTGACGCGGATGCGGTCGCAGTCTGCGCAGAAGCGGCGGCTCATCGGGCGAATCAGACCGATTTTCCCCTTCCAGCCGGGTATTCGATACAGTTCCGCAACGCCTTCATTCGGCAGACGCTGCAGCTCCGGCAGGGCGTGCAGCACCGCGTCCGCGGAGAGAAACCGCTCACGCGGCCAGTCCGCGCACTCACCGATCGGCATGAGTTCAATGAAGCGTACCTCATATTTCCCGTCCTGCGCCAGCTGCGCCAGTGCCGGAATCTCGTCCCGCGTTTACGCCGCCGAGCAGCACGGCATTCAGCTTTGGTACCGCGGAATCCGGCGTTCCACGCCGCGTCCAGACCGGCCAGCGTATCCGCAAGCGAGCCGCCGCGCGTCAGCGACGCAAATTTATCCTCATTTAAGGTATCCAGACTGATATTCAGCCGGTCAACCCCTGCTTGTTTCAGCTCTGCGGCGTACTGCGGCAGGAGTGCGCCGTTGGTCGTCATGGTGAGCTCCCGCACACCATTGATGGCACGCAGACTGCGGCACAAGTCCACGATGCCGCGCCGCACAAGCGGCTCTCCGCCGGTCAGCCGCACCTTGCTGACACCGAGCGAAACTGCCGTCCGCACGATCTCGGTCAGCTCCTCGAACGACAGCATTTCGCTGTGCTCCCTGCTTGGGCACGCCTTCGGCGGGCATACAGTACCGGCACCGGAAATTGCACCGGTCGGTCACCGACAGCCGCAGATAGCGAATATTTCTTCCTTGATTATCCAGCATTTTGCTCACTCCGTCAGCGGCATAACGTCCTCCGGGCGGACGTACAGCGTCAGCTTTTTCCGTGCCGGAAAGCGTCTCCCAGACCGCCTTATCCAGCTCCCACAGCAGCCTGCCTGCGCCTGTCGTCTGCAGCATGACCACGGTCGGAAAACGGGTTTTCGAATGACGCGCTCGACCGTGCACGGAATGGCGTTCTCCGTGCCCTCTGTGGTGAAATAATGCGCCCGAACGCCAACGTAAGCGATGTTTTCCGGCACATGCAGCGCGGTTTTGAGCGTTACGTTCCAGTCCTTGCAGAACAGGGTCTCACCTTGCTTTACCTCGGCGGCGAGACATTCTTGCAGCCGGAAATCAGTGCAGCACCCATGGTTGCCGGTGCGCGGAACAGTTCCGCGACCGTTGTCTTTCGGGTCGGATTTTTCCCTTGTTCAGCACGCACACCGTATCGCACAGGCGGTACACCTCATCGCGGTTGTGCGTGACGAACAGCACGCCGCCCGGGAACGAACGCAGGATGGCGAGCTCCAGTTCCATTTGCCATTTCAGGTGCGCATCGAGCGCGGAAAACGGCTCGTCGAGCAGCACAAGCTCGGGTTTTCCGACCAGAATGCGCGCGAGCGCAGCACCGCTGCTGCTGACCGCCGGAAAGTTCGCCGGGTTGCTGCGCCAGTCCCTCCAGGCGGAACGCGTGCGCAGGATGCCTGCACCGCCTGCTCCCGCTCTGTTTGCGCGGGCGTGCGCGTTCCGGCGCGGATGTTCTTCTCGACCGTCATGTGCGGAAACAGGGCGTACTGCTGAAAGAGGTAGCCGACGCCGCGCTTGCTGCGGCGGCAGGTCGATTTTTTGTCGCTGTCGAACAGGACGCGCCCGTTCAGCTCGATATGCCCTTATCCGGCCTCACGATGCCCGCGATGCAGCGCAGCGTCATGCTCTTGCCGCAGCCGGACGCGCCGAGCAGCGCCATCACTTCCCGCTCAGCGGTGAAGTTCACTTTCAGGTGAAAATCTCCGAGCGTTTTCTCGATATCCACGATCAGTGCCATGCCTTTTACGCACTCCCTCTCCCGCTTTTCGAGCAGATTGACCGCCAGCAGCACCACCGCCGAG
>VOFC01006591.1_pt1 | contig 33871 bp, 48 predicted proteins | sample 5384161 | NCBI WGS metagenome assembly VOFC01 (sample SAMN12384722, study PRJNA508395) | human gut metagenome | isolation source: healthy gut B | host: Homo sapiens
CGATTTCGGTATATCCGGCACAGCGTTTGACGGAAGAAAACAAAAAACGATTATCGAATATACAGGCCGGCTGGCCAGAGAATTGCATGTGATTGGCTTGATGAATATTCAGTATGTCATTCATAACGGCGAAGTGTATGTCATCGAAGTAAATCCCCTGTTCTTTTTCTCGGACGGTGCCCTACATCAGCAAGGTTACCAATGTACCAATGGTAGATTTGGCCACGAAAATTATGTTGGGCGCCACCTTAAAAGGTATGGGCTATGAAACTGGTGTACATCCAGTGGGCGATTATGTAGCTGTAAAGGTGCCAGTATTCAGCTTTGAAAGGCTGCATTCGGTAGATACCATGTTAGGGCCGGAATGAAATCCACTGGGGAAGTGCTGGGCATTGCTAAAACTTTCGATGAAGCTTTATATAAAGGCTTAATTGCAGCCGGCTATAAAATTAAACATGAAGGCGGCGTCTTGATTTCGGTGCGGGATAAGGATAAGGAAGAAGTATTCCCAATCGCGAAAAAATTAGAAAAATGGGCTTCCAATTGTATGGCACCAAAGGTACTGCAACCTATTTGAATAATTATGGTTTACATGTGGAAAAGGTTAACAAAATTTCTGAGCCAGGCAAAACCAACATTCTGGACTTGTTGGAAAGTGGAAAAGTGGACTATGTAATTTCCACCTCTCTACCAAAGGTCGTCAGCCTATGCGGAAGGGGTGCGCATCCGTAAAAGCTGTGGAACGTTCCATCGCCTGCTTAACAGCCATTGATACCGCTAAAGTGCTGGTAGATTGCATCAGTATGAACAAATCTATTCAGGATGTAGAACTGGTAGACATCACTCAAATATAATTTTCTGATAGGTTCCATTGTATACAATTTGTCCTTGTCTTTTTTGAGCGAAAAAGTATATGATAGAGATGTAAACCGAGCCGTTACAAAAGACGAAGGAGGTAATCAGATGTTCGGATATATTGCTAACATTGGGGTTCCCAGTTAATTTTAATTTTAGTCATTGCGCTGATTATTTTCGGACCTGGAAAATTGCTCTGGTGTGGGGAAAGCCTTAGGGGGAAAGTATCCACGGCTTTAAAAAGGAATTGCCGGCGATGAAGAAGCGGAAAAGAAAGACAAAGAAGTGGAATAAATAACATGGAGCTGCTGTCTTGTAGAACAGGACAGCAGTTTTTGTAATCTGTAGTAGTTTATGTTTATAGAGCGTTATATACTAAAGCATTATGAATGGCAGTACATGAAATTAGATATAAAAAAGAAAGGAAGAACCCCATGAGTCAACAGTTTTATGTGGTGGTCAATCAGGTGCTGGTATTCGGCATCCTGATGCTGATTGGCTATGTAATGGCCAAAAGCCAAAGTTTTGACTGCTGATGTGTTAAACGGATTATCCAAATTGATTGTGAAGCTGTTGCTGCCCTGTTTGATTTTTTTATTTGATTATCGGCAATGGAATCACTATACAATATATCATCGCTAATCGCAATTTTGCTATCGCGTTGTTGCTGTTGTATTTCGTTTTGTGCTTGCTGGGTTATGCGATGGGAGGCGCCAGCGGTCTGCGCCGCAGTGGACAGGATGTGTTTGCTGTTGCGGCCATGTTCTGCAACATCGGCTTTATGGGTTTGCCCTTAATTGAAACTATGTTTCCTGGCAATAGTCAGGTTGCAGTGTGTCTTTTTAATTTATATGACAATCGACCAAATCCTGTTGTGGTCGGTAGGATTATTCTCTGCACCCGTAATGCCAAACGAAAAGGCGGCAGTATGCTGCAAAATTTTTCAACCCTTCGTTGGTGGGGATTGTCATAGCGTTGGGATTGTTTTTACTTGAACGTGCAACTACCTGCACCGGTACTTACTACCATTCAAGGATTAGGAGATTGCAGCCGCTATTTGGCCCTTTTTATATTTAGGCGCTTTGCTGGCCACCATGCCGGTATTGTCCATGCTGATGAAGCCCCATGTATATTTTCTGATCGTGCTGAAAATGACTATCTTGCCGGTGCTGGTCTACTTTGTAGCAGGTTTCTTCTTTAACGATGTGGTCAGCCTGTTGCTGACCACTATCGTTAGTCTGCCGCCTATGGTAGCAATCACTATGATGGCTCGTACTTACGGCGGCGATGAACGGGTGGCGGCAGAAACAGTATTTGTCAGCACCATTGCCTGTCTGGGTACCATTCCCTTAGTGCAGTTTTTTAATTGGCTTACTATTTTGAGTTGTAGAGTTACAATTGATGTGAGATCAGAGGTAGAAAAGTGATTAAGTACGCTAGAATAAAAGTTACTACGACCCAAATTCTAACGAAAGAACTCGGTGATTATGGAAAGTATTATACAGAACAAACGGTATTTGTCACATGGGATTACAACAAAAATAAACTCAGTAAAGCTTAGCATTGCTGAAAAAAAGCTTTCCCAATTTTTTTTATGTTATAGCTACAGATCGAGGGGCCATTTCAATACATTATAAGCGATATGACAGCCTTTCGGATAAAAGATATTTATTATGAACCGACATTATACATTGATTTTTTTGGAACAATGAGATTGTCAGTCACGCACTTTCTTTCAAGCATTGGAGCCCCTATAGCATATATGGGTGGATTGAAGGAACTTCTTGATTAAAAAGAAACTCTATGTCACAGGGGATAAGCCTTTTAAAACAGAAATGATGGATATATCACATTTTTAATGAACAGCGGCTAGTGTATGCATTGAATTATCTGATTCCAAAGCAATACCGAGAAATTTATGGGCTTTGAGTTGTTTATGCATCTATACTGTTGGAATTGACTGTCTGACGTCTCTTATAGATGATGTCAAAGATGTCTTATGACATGTATAGTTTTACGATTTATCTGATTTATTTTTTATAAGATCTTGTCTAATATTTATTGACTAGTCAGAGCCTTTAGGCTCTGTTGGTAATGGGCCCTTATAGGGCAAATGAGCGCCCTGCCTTTGAAGGTGGAGCGCTCATTTTATGAATATCAATTCCACAGCATCCGTTTATACAATATTTCTATAAAGCAAACCTCCTTTGCATAAACCGATGTAGCTCCTTGCTTCATTGTTGACCATCCTGCGTCCTCATCAAAATGAGATGAAAACAAGAAGTGGTATATCTAAGGAACTGAAAGTCACTCTGTCTCACGAGCTTGGAAGCGCTAATTCTCTTCTGACTTTAGACGGCATCTTTCGTATACTACTACATCGTGTATGGCCTATATCCTGCTTTCCTTTATTAGGGTGAGTTTTTCTCATGATTGTCTATCTCAAAGAACTATATGGTTCTGCTAGTATTACATTAGTCCGAGGAACGTCCAGAATGGAACACCGACACAGAGCATAAAGATAAATTCTGCAAGACACATGATGGCCATTAGCTTCATGAACAGTTTCATATCAATCAATCCAAATGCGTAAGCAAAAAAGGAAGGTGGTGTTTTCATAAGGGAAGATAATGGTGGTGCAGGCATGTTTTAGCGCGTAAATGACTGGATAAACGGTCATATCCATATTGACGGCGATTTGCGATAACGGGACTGCCAGTACGGACATCAGTGCAACTGGTGTCATAACAATGTTGGCCAGAGCGCCCAATAACAGGGTCAAGAATACGAAAAAGCCGCCGCTTCTGTTGGCCAGGACTGGAGTTGCAATTTCGGCAATTAAATCACCGATGCCGACAGCAGTGGCCGCAGTGCCGATGGAAATGCAACCGGCGATGAACATCAACATACCGATATTGACACTGGTGATGTCTTCTTTGGTGCCGATTTTAAAGCCAGGAAAGAATAGCAACATTGGGCCAAAAATGAAGCCATAAACCAAATCCAGACCATGAATAACGGTGGTGAAGGCATATACCATAACTGCGATAAAAATGGCCAGGGCTTTTTTCTCGGCGCCGCTCATGGGGCCCAATTCGGCTTTCAATTTACGGAAATGTTCTTTGCCGCCGATATTTTCTTTTGGGTGCGCACAATTTGGCCAGAATGAAGCTGGTGATAAATGGATAAGCAACCCAAGGAATATTATGCAGAAACGTATGCACATAATCGACAGGTACGTTGGGCAGGTTCATGGCAGTCAGGGCCAAGTTGGCAACGGCACCGCTAATCCCTACACCGACAGCAGTAAATATAAAGTCACCGGAGGAGGTAACCGCTACAGTGGTGGCCAGCAGAATACCGGCAGCCGCTTTCCCTTTACCTAAATTTAGGGCTTTACAGACACCAAAGGCCAAAGCTACGCAGGCGATGGAAATGGTGCCGAACAGAACGCCAAAGATGGTTAATCCCATGATGATGCCCATATAGGTGCCGCCAGTCAGAATTAAGAGATTATAGGCAATCCGTTTCAAAACATTGGTGCGCTGCATGGCATTAATTAAAATCAGACAGCCGAAGACCATCCAGATGGTGGTGTTGGCCCAGGCGCCGACAGCTTGCTGAAAGGTTAAAATGCCGAAGAAACAGTATAAAAACATTACGCTGACGCCAGCTACAGCCGTATCTACCAGTTCAAAAATAAATAACAGTACTGACCATAAGGTGATGGCTAGAAACAGACGGATTTGACTGGTAAATGCTTCGTTGGTGGGAATCAATAGAATTAAAATGGGAAGTAAAAAACATAAAATCCATTTGATTGTGGATTTTTTATCAATTGAGATTGCGCTCATGGTAATACACCTACTTTCAAAATGAGTATCAAATGAAATAATTGGCTAAAAGTTTATTTCCAGTCAAAGCATAAAATGATAAAAGGATTAAGCTGACATGATTGATGCATTTTGTGATAAATGAATAGAAGAAGCGGCTGCAATACTGCAATATGCTTTGCAGCCGATATATATTTGAAAAGTCGCTAAACAGCTTGTCATCTATTCAGTAATGCCCAGCACATGTTCATTATACCATTTGATATGCTGTTCCCGATAGGGATTGCCGATTTCTGCCGGCAGCTCTGTCAATTGCTTGGCTAACTGCCGTGCTTCCTGTAATTGTTCTTGGAAACGGGTATGATAAAGTTCTTTACGCTGGGCAGCATCATATTGAAAAGCATAATAGTTGTTGGAATCTTCCGGAAACTGCATGGTGTCAGTAATGAGTTTGACGTGTAAATCACCGACAAAGCGTTTCATCAGGCCAGTTGCAGGAAATTGATAGCCCATCTGCAGCATTTCCGCCTGGCTTTGATAGGTGGTCAAATAGAGCGCCGTGCGGGTAACCCGGGGCCACATGGAAGCATTGTAGGGCTCGTTGGTGTTTTCCGGTTGAAACCAGCGTTCCAAAAAAATTCTGCATATCGCCGTTAATTTTGGCAAACATCAGAGGTGTACCTAGGATGACGACATCTGTTTCCCGCAGCTCCTGCAGAATTGGCGTTAAGTCGTCTTTTAAAATACATTTATTGTAGCTGGGATGGCCTAGACGTTTACAGGAAGCGCAGCCGATACAGCCTCTGAAGCTTAAATCACAGAGCTGAATCATTCTGGTTTGAGCGCCAGCTTCTCGGGCGCCTTCTAAAGACACTTCCAACAGTTGCGCTGTTTCAGAGTGTTTGCGGGGATCACTGTTGACTGCTAATACTTTTTTCATGTCAGTTTCACTCCATTCTCAAAGACTTTTCCGTTATACGTGTATTCTTCCAGTGTTGGATATGCCGGATTGGGCAGTCCGCGGAATTTAAAGCCCGGATTTGGTTCAGCGCCGGGGTCTTCTGGTACCTCGTAATAATCGCTGCCCAGTAGTTCATTTAACTGCTGATAGTGGAAGAAGCTGTAGGCGTTGCCAGTTTGCGGCGGTTCAGTGGCCAGCCGTTTGCCGGTTAAGTAGGCTTCCTCCAGCTCAATCTGAAAGGTGGTGTCATAGCGCTTCTTGCGGTAGTCGCCATCCCGTTTGGGCGCATAATACTGGTCATAGCCGTTGAAGTACTGCAGCGTTTCGGTAACCAGATGCAGCTCTGTACTGGTATGGCAGGCTTGGTCAATTTCGTTGAGCAGAGAGCGCAATCCGTTATCCTGCCACCACATTTTACCGATGTTCATGGTGTAGAAGAAAGCTGTATGGGTGGTACGGGGCCATAAGGTTGGACCTGTTGGACAGCCGATGCCGCTGGGATATTTTCCGGCTATTTTTCTGCGGTTGGCCATGCTTTCATATACGTGGCAGGGATAGAGCATCCGTTCAAAGAAGGCAAGCATTCTGCCTGGAATTTCAACGTAGTACATAGCTGCGCCGAAAAATAAAATATCTGCTTGGCGGATTTCCTCCAGCACCGGTGTTAAGTCGTCCTGCATAGCGCATTGGCCGTAGGTGGGGCTGCCGATGCGTTTGCACTCCTGACAGCCGCAGCAGCCTTTGTATTTAAGGTCGCTTAAAAAAATTAATTTGGTTTCTGTGCAGCCTCCGTCTTTGGCGCCTTCTAAGGCTTTTTTCAACAGTTGGGCGCCGCTGCCGTATTTGCGGGCGCTGCCTGCAATTGCAATTGCTTTCATCAAGAAAACCTCCTGTCTGTTAATTGGCTTCTGCTTGGTCAAATTGTTCGATGCGGCAGAAATTTGTTTTTGTCTGGCTTCTGGCTCAGGCTTGACGATGGTATCTTTTACGGCGTCAATGGCGGTTAAGAGCCAGGCCATATTATCGCCTAAAATTTGCATAGTCTGTAACCCCTCTTTGTCCAAAGCGGTGTCGGCTGCCTCTTCGCCGTAAAGGATAGCCCAGTACTGACTGCCCATGTGCAGCAGATTGGCGCAGCCCAGATAATTGCTGAGCTGGTGCCAGGTGTTGATAGCGCCGGTACGACGGCAAACAGCCACGACAGCGGCGGGCTTCAACGCAAAGAAGGCAAGATTGTCGGTAGCATACCATAATCGATCCAGCACGATTTTCATAGAGCCGGTAATGCCGCCAAAATGGGTGGGAGAGGCCAAAATTAACCCATCGTCCGGTCTGTTTACATTGATTGCAGCCGTCGCAATCTTTATAGCCGGATACAGAATCCAATTGGACGGTCACCACTTCTATATTGTTTTGCTGTAGCTGCTGGCCAATGACCTGCAGCGCTTGGGCAGTCGTTCCGTCAAAATGTCTGCTGCCGTTCAGCATAATAACGCGCATGGTTTATTCCTCCTATCGTTTCCACTCAAAATTCCATTTAGCAAAATTACTGCGCAAACGGTCGCCGGCAAAAGGCGGTTTGGGCACCGATTCCTTGGTAGCCTCCAGCACCTGCAAAATCCATGCCATATTTTTTCCCAGCCGCTGCAGCGCCTGAATCCCTTCCTTGTCCTGTAAAATATCTTCTGGGCGCAGCCCGTAGGTAATGGTCCAATCTTGACTGCCTACGCGAATCATATTGGAGGTGGCAAAATAATTGTTTAGCTGCTGCAATGTGGTTAATGCGCCGGAGCGGCGGCAGATGGCCACGGCAGCCACCGGCTTATGGGTGTAGCCCCGTTGCTGCTGGGTGGCTTGCTGGAGCTTATCCATAACAATTTTCATGTGACCTGGCAGACCGACGGCATGGGCTGGAGCCCCTAACATAAAAACCATCGCATTCCCGCATTTTTACAATCACTTCATTGACTGTGTCATTGTGAATGCAAAAAGATTGTCATGCTTTGCGGCAGGCGTTGCAGGACATACAGGACTTATAGTGGTCTAAACCGTTCAGATGCATGATTTCCATCTCAATGCATTCTTGGTTCAGCACCTCGCCCACAACCTGCAGTGCATGATAGGTAACGCCGTGTTCATGGGTACTGCCGTTTAGTGCGAATACTTTCAAATGCCTCATCCTTTCGTGAATGTATTTAACAAACTTTGTCGTTATAAGGTGTTGTGATAAGATAAATTACATTTTTACAGATGTGTTTCATTGATTTTTCTTATCTGTTTATACTATACTGATTTTTTGCGCACAAGCATAGCAGTTGATTTCAGCAACCTTACTGTTTTTTTCATGCAGGCAGAAACAGTAAGATGACTGAATTTTTCGGTAACAGCGGATTGCAGATAGCGTTAAAATTACTTTACAGTCGGCTTGGCGAATTGACAGGAACAGGAAAACCGGATATACTGAATATAAAAATATCAAGCAACGTCTTTGGGAGGTGGTGCTGTGCGTTTAGAACAGCTAGAAAATGTTGTAGAAATTGCAAAATATGAGTCCATTAACCGGGCGGCGATAGAGCTGCATCTGGCACAGCAATCGCTGATGAGCTCGCTGAACAGTTTGGAAAATGAGTTGGGGTTTAAAATTTTTGAGCGCTCCCGTAAAGGGGTGACGCCTAGCAAAGCTGGGTCCACCTTTTTGGAAGAAGCACGGACGGTGCTGCAGATTTATCATGGATGGAGTCGGTTCCGCGATGAAGCTGAGCAACTGGAAACGGTGCAGGTAGCTATGGTGTCAGCTTTCCGGCAGGATATTTCTGAATTGTGTATGGAAGTATTTGCCCAGTACGGTGACAAGTTAAACATACAGAGCGAACCCTGCTATCTGAACAGTGGCTTGATGACTTGCTGAAGCGTGTGCAGCCCGATTTTTTTGTTTTATCTTGATGCAGATTTTTGTTCTCTGGCTTTGCCCGAATCCATTCGTAGATTGCTATCTTCCGATACCATGTGGTGCAGCGAAACGCTGTATAACCGGCCTTGTGAGGTTTTTGTGCCAGCCTCGCACCGATGGCTGCAGGAAGGGAAAGCAGCTGTTACCTATCAGGATTTAGAGCATGAGACGCTGATTATCAATTCAAAAAATGTGGTGGCCGTTTTTCCAAATTGTCAAAAAATTTATCTGCCTAATAAGGAGGGGTCTGCTGCAAGCTATTTTAACCGGCAAAGGGGTAGGTATTAGTCTCAGCACCACCATCACCGATCAGTTTTATTTGGACTCGAAACAGATTGTTGGCCTGCCGTTGCTGCATGATGGGAAAGAAACCCAAATCTATTTTAAATTATTGCATCGCCGGAAAGAATTGTTGACTGCTGCAGAAGAAAAACTGTTGCCGATGATTTTTGCAATACTATAAGAAAAAATCATAAAATAAAAGTCTGTCATGGCGGCGTTCTGTTATCCGCTGGACAGACTTTTTTGCGGCTTTTTTACCGCTTCCACCATAAATTTCCGCAATGCCATTTCATTGGAATACCTGGATTTTTCAGTGAAATGGCACTGCAATTTGAAAACGGTCAAAAGAAAAGGCGGAGCATTTTCCTTCTTTTTCTTTCTTTGTATCAATGCTATAATAAGCAATAGAAGTTCATGCTATAGGAGGATCATCTTATGTTATCATTTGAATGCGATTATACCGAAGGCGCCCATGCAAAGATTTTGCAGCGCTTTCTGGAGACCAATTTGGAGCAAGTGCCCGGTTATGGGGCAGACCCCTATTGTGACAGCGCCAAGGAAAAAATCCGGCAGGCTTGTCAGTGTCCGGAGGCCGATATTTTTTTTTGGTGGGCGGTACCCAGACCAATGCGGTGGTGGTAGACGCTATGCTGCAATCCTATGAAGGTGTGGTGGCAGTGCAGACCGGTCATGTAATCAATGGTCATGAAGCAGGCGCCATTGAATATACCGGCCATAGGTGCTGCCGCTGCCCCATCATCAGGGAAAAATGGATGCAGAGGAATTGCGGGCGTTGCTGGAAAGCTTCTGGCAGGATGAAAAACCATGCCCACATGGTGTTTCCCGGCATGGTTTATATTTCCCATCCGACCGAATATGGTACGCTTTACAGCAAACAGGAGTTGCTGGCTTTGGCGGCGGTATGTCGGCAGTATCAAATTCCCCTTTATCTGGACGGTGCGCGGCTGGGCTATGGGTTGATGAGCCAACAGACCGATGTGACCTTGCCATTGATTGCCCAATGCTGTGATATTTTTTATATCGGCGGAACCAAGGTAGGAGCGCTGTGCGGCGAAGCTCTGGTTTTTACCAAAGACAATATGCCTAAGCATTTTTTAACCATTGTCAAACAACACGGCGCTTTATTGGCTAAAGGCCGCTTGGCCGGCATTCAGTTTGATACGCTGTTTACCGACGGGCTATATTTTCAGATTAGCGCCCATGCCATTGCAATGGCCGAATTGCTGAAGCAGGGTTTGGCCCGAAAGGGATATTCCTTCTATTTAGACTCGCCTACCAATCAGCAATTTGTTGTGCTGGAGAATGCTGTGCTGGAACAGTTGCAGCAAAAGGTGCGTTTCGGATTTTGGGAAAAGCTGGACCAACAGCATACGGTGGTGCGTTTTGCTACCAGTTGGGCTACCACAGAAGAAGCTGTGCAGCAATTATTGGATTTGCTGCCAGAAACGGGCCCAATGGTTTGATGGCAGATTATAAAGTATTTTTATTTTAGGAGGGGTTTTGATGGGAGAAGATGTAAAAGCAATCCGCAATCGAAAAGCAGGGAAAAAGCTGTGTGAAAAGTTGCAGAGCCGCGGCTTTGCGGCTTATTATTGTGCCAGTCGGGAGGAAGCTTTGCAAAAAGCATTGGAGCTCATTCCCGCCGGCAGTGTGGTGAGCTGGGGAGGCTGCCATTCGGCAGAGGAAATTGGTCTTTTGGAGGCGGTGCGCCAGGGACAATATCAGATTTTGGACAGGGACACTGCTAAGACGCCGGGAAGAACGGGTGGCGATTATGAAACAGGCCCTGACCTGTGATGTGTTTTTGACTGGCACCAATGCCATTACCGAAGATGGCGAGCTGGTCAATGTGGATGGCAATGGCAACAGGGTGGCTGCGATGACCTATGGTCCTGATAGCGTGATTGTGATTGCAGGCATGAATAAGCTGACAAAACGGTGATGGACGCCGCCAATCGAGCCAGAACGGTGGCAGCGCCGATAAATGCGCAGCGTTTTGATTTGCAAACACCTTGTAAGGTGGATGGAATGTGTCATGATTGTAATGTGCCGGACAGCATTTGTACCTATGTGGTGCGCACCCGGCGGTGTAAACCGGCAGGCCGGATTAAGGTAATTTTTGTGGGAGAAGAGCTGGGTTATTGAGAATGGCAATTCGTGCTGTTGCTAATAGCGCTTTTAAGGCTTTTTTATCCAAATGATAATAAATTTCATGGTTTTTGCAACATAAAAAAGGTTGTGTAAGGTTTGTCAAATTCCTGTTTATGTAGTATGATAAAGAGGTACAGACAAGCTGTGCAGAAAGAGAGGGAAAAAGAACATGAAAAAAATGCGTAAGGTGCTGGCGGCTTTGCTGTGTGTGGCAATGGTAGCTGGTGGGCTGCCGGATGCAGCGGAACAGAAACACCAAAGGAAAAAGCAAAGCTGAACGTGGTGGCTTTAACTGGGCCAACCGGTATGGGGATGGTAAAGCTGATGGCAATATGAAGCCGGAGAAACAGCAGTGGATTACAATGTGGAACTGGTTGGCGCAGCCGATGAAATTTTACCGGTAAAATTGTCAACGGTGAAGTGGATATTGCCGCTGTACGCTTGTAATCTGGCTTCGGTGCTGTATAACAAAAACCGAGGGCGGTGTAAAAATGTCAACACGTTGGGCGTGTTGTATATGCTGGAAACCAACGGTGGGGAATCCATTCAGTCCGTGGCTGATTTGGCTGGCAAAACCATTGTGACCACTGGTCAGGAACTACGCCTGAATATATTCTCAACTATATTTTACAGGCTAACGGTTTAAATCCAGAAACCGATGTGACCATCGAATATAAATCGGAGGCCAATGAAGTAGCTGCCTTAATCCAACAGGGCAGTGTGGAAGTGGCTATGCTGCCGCAGCCAATGGTGACTACCGTGATGACCAAAACAGAAGGGGTGCGCGTAGCGCTGGATATGACAGAAGAATGGGCCAAGCTCAGGGCGAGGATGGTAAACAACTGGTAACTGGCACCATCATTGTGCGCAGCGATGTGTTGAAAAACAACAAAGAAGCGGTGGATACGTTCTTACAGGAGTATGAAGCTTCCATCAATTATATCAATGAGAATGTGGCAGAAGGGGCCGAACTGGTCGCCCAAATGAAATCATTCCATCGGCGGCCATTGCAGAAAAGGCAATTCCAGCATGTAACATGGTGTTCCTCAGTGGAGATGCTATGCAGCAGAGCGTTGCCGCTTATCTGGAAGTATTGGCAGAAGCCAATCCAGCTTCTGTAGGTGGGACTTTGCCCGATGACGCATTCTACTATTTGCCATAGGATGATTTGCAAAGGAAAAAAGCCAGCCCTTTTATTGGTCTGGCTTTTTCTCTGGCAATTGGCCAGTGATTGGCTGGGACAGGAGCTGTTGCTGGTATCGCCGGTGCGCACCGTGGAAACGCTGTTGCAGTTGGCGCAGCGGCAGGAGTTTTGGTACAGCATTGGCGTTTCGCTGTTGTGTTGTATGTCCGCTTTTTATTGGCGCTGCTGGCAGGCGGTTTGCTGGCCATTTTGGGATGGCGGGTGCCGTTAGTGCATGCGTTTTTATCGGTGCCGCTTAACATCATGAAAGCCACGCCGGTGGTATCTTTCATCATTTTGGTGCTGCTGTGGGGTTAGCAGTCAATATACGTCTGTCGTGTGCGCTTTTATTATGGTGATGCCCATTGTTTACAACAATTTATATCAAGGCTTGCGTAATATCGACGGCAAATTGCTGGAGGTGGGCCGGCTGTTTGGGTTGTCGCCGACGAGGCAGCTTTGGCAGATTTATGTGCCGTCGTTGAAGCCTGCGCTGTTATCTACCTGCACAGTGGGAATCGGTTTTTGTTGGAAGTCGGCGGTGGCGGCAGAAGTGATAGGGTTTGCCCAAGCATACCATTGGGCTCCATCTGCACAATGCTAAAATTTATTTAGAAACGCCGGAGCTGTTTGCCTGGACCGTGACGGTGGTGGTACTTAGTGTATGTATTGAGAAGTTGGTGTTACGATTGCTGCGGCAGGTGCTGCGCTAGTTTTTGAAAAAGTGCATAGGCAAGTGCCAGTTTCTTTGGTATAATGAACTGGCAAAAAGAAAAGGGGCTGGCGCAGCAGGGAATTTGCTGCACAGCCGATTTTTATGACAAAGGATGACGAATCACAGGGAGGAACAGTTATGCAGGATGCGCAGAGCTTAATTGAAGTGAAACGGGCCATTTTACATATTTTAGATTTGAATTCGGGCGTGCCCGTGTTTTCTGACGAGGAATTGGATCGGGGAGATTTTTTGAATTTTTACAGAAGCATTTGGAGAAAGCCTGGAAGGATGCTGCAGCTCATACCAGCGCCATTGGTGAGGTTAATCCGGTACGGGTGAAGCTGCAGGCTTATCAGGAAGATGCAGCGTTGTTTGCAGAAGTGAGTCAGGAGTTTGGCCAAAAGCTGCACCAGGATTTGCTGCTTTGCGGAGAAGAACGGGCGGTCGATTTGGTGGCAGTGGATTTTTTTTGGCGGCTGGCGTGCGACAGTTCGGTTTGTTGGTGTACCAAAATCAGTTGGGCTATACCCACAAAGTGGCCCATAGCGGCAATCAGGTGCGCAATGAGATTATTCAACATTACGCCATTTTGCCCAATCCAACCCAAAAAGTGAGCATGTTTGCCTTTGTGGATATGGAAAACTGGACGGTAAAAATTTGCTGATAAAAACGGATATTAGATGGTGAGGAAACCTTTTGCTGCCAGACCGTCTGTTGAACTGCACCATGCCGGTATCGCCCAAGGATACCATTAAGAAGGTGCATACCATTGTCAATAAAGTGGCGGAGGAATACGGACAAAACGCAGCCCAGGCCGTATCCCGAGCCAAAGCCTATATGATGGAGGCCAGCGAAACAGAAACAGAAATTCAGCCGGAGGAAGTGGGACGCCAGGTATTTGCCACCCATCCCGGTATGCAGCAATCCTATCTGGAACAGGTGGCGTTAGCCAGTTGCCCAAGGCTACGCCGGTGGAACGGGATTACGCTGTGCGCACCAATAAATCACACAAGATTAAAACGGATACCGGTATTGAAATTACAGTGCCATCGGACTTTTTTTTAACAATCCCGATTATATTGAATTTGTCAGCAACGACAGCGGCACCATTTCTATCAATATAAAAAATGTTGGGAAGATTATCAATCAATAAAAAGCAAACCGACATAAGCAGATTTATTTGCATTTTTAGCAGTTCCATAGTATGATGTTACTATCTACCAGGAGATAATTTGGTTTGAGAAAGGAGCCTGGATGTATGGCTGCAGCAGGTGGTAGCAATATTGATTACGAAAAAATAATGAGGATAGTTATTATATCAATGAAGATTGCGGTTTGTATGTGGTTGCAGACGGAATGGGCGGCCATGAACATGGTCAGTTGGCCAGCCGCATTGCGGTAGAGCAATTTTCCAGTTTGGCAGAAGGCCGTTGCCCGGAAGCGTTTTCCCTAGAGGATATGCGACGGTTGTTTACAGGCCAATGCCGCTGTTTATAGGCGGCAGGAGGCTTTGCAAAGCGGCATTATGGGCACGACGCTGACGGCGGTCATTGTGGACGGCGATACCATGTATTTGGGTCATGTGGGCGATAGCCGGCTGTATTTGCTGCATGACGGCGAGCTGCTTCAGTTGACCATGGACCATTCCTATTATGCCGAGTTAATTCGGCAGGGCACGGAAAATGTTCATATGGAGAACCGGCAGAAAAATGTACTGTTAAAGGCATTGGGACCAGAGCAGGAAGTCGAAGGGCAGTTTTTGCAGCAACGGCTGACAACCGGCGATATGCTGCTACTCTGTACAGACGGATAATAAAATTTTGTACCAACAGAAGAAATGCAGCAAATGTTGTTGCAGGCGGAGGAGTTGTCGGAGCTGGTGCAGCAGTTGCTGGCGCTGGCATTGGAAAAGGGTAGCAGCGATAATCTGACAGTGATTGTGTACCGGCATGAGGCCGCAGAGAGGATAGAAGCATGATGGAGGTGATGGTATGGAAGCCAAGCGAATGCTCGCAAACCGTTATGAATTGATTCGCAAGATTGGCGGCGGTGGGATGGCCGTGGTGTATTTGGCTTACGATACGTCACTGGACCGTCAGGTGGCTATCAAGCTGTTGCGGGAAGAATATGTAGACGATCCCGATTTTATCCGGCAATTTCAAAAGGAAGCTAAAGCCGTTGCCCGTCTTTCCCATCAGAACATCGTGAATATTTACGATTTTGGAGAAAGTGACGGCGCAACCTACTTGGTGATGGAGTATGTGGAGGGCAGCACATTAAAAGAAATTATTGCTCAATATGGGCCGCTGCCCATCAGTCAGGTGATAGATTACAGTGTGCAGCTTTGTTATGGACTGGCACAGGCTCATAGCCAGCAAATTGTGCATAAAGATATCAAGCCCCACAATATTATGATTGACCGCAATCATGTAGTGAAGATTACCGATTTTGGCATTGCTCAGGCCATGAATAATTTGACCATCACGCACAATAAAAGGCATTTTGGGTTCGGCCCATTATTTTTCGCCGGAACAGGCCCGCGGGGAACGGGTGGACTTTGAGTCGGACATCTATTCCTTGGGCGTTGTGATGTATGAGATGGTGACGGGTAAGGTGCCTTTTACCGGCGATAATCCGGTGTCGGTGGCGTTAAAGCATATGCAGGAGCAGCCAGCCAGCTTGCTGGCGCAGCGGACTGATGTACCCTTAGGCTTAGAGCGTATTATTTTTTAAAGCCTTGGAAAAAATCCGGCCTATCGGTTTGGCAGTATGCAGGAGATGGCCGATGCGTTGTTAGATTTGCAGTTGTATTTGGAAGAACAGGGTTATTATCAGCAGGAACCGGTGCTGACCAGTACAGAGCGGGACTATGGAAAAGCTGCGTATCGGGAATCGGAGCCAGAGCGGAAGGAAACCTTTGAAGAAGGGGGTAGAGAATGAGGAAGACCGTACCCGGGTGATAAAGCACGGGTATTTGGAAGAAGGAACTCTGAACAGGGAAAAAAGAAAACCAAAAAGAAAAATGTGTTGATTTTGGTTGCAGCGGCAGTTTTGTTATTTTGGGTTAGCTTTTGGGCAGTGCAGGGCTTGTTGAGCCGTGATGAAGTGACTGTGCCCGATTTGCGGGATAAAACCTTGCTGGAAGCGGAAGAATTGCTCAGTGAAAACTCTTTGAAAATTAAAGTAGAAGATGAGGTTTATGACGCTGAGATTGAAAAAGACCATATTATCAGTCAGTTGCCAAATGCTGAAACAAAGGTGAAAGAAGGCCGTGAAGTAACGGTGGTGGTCAGTCTGGGCACTGATGAAGTGACAGTTCCCGATTTGAGCGGCAAAACCGAGCAGGAGGCCTGTATTGCCTTGGAAAATGAAGGCTTGGAAGTGGGCGAAGTGACCAAGGCTACAGACAGTAACCAGCCAGTGGATGTGGTGATTTATCAATCGGTTGCGCAAGGAGAAACGGTAGAGGCTGGGACAAAGGTAAATTTCATCATTAATGAAAAAACCGAGCCAGAAGTTGTGATGACCAGTGTTCCATCTTTGGTGGGGAAATCGCTGGAAGACGCTCGTAAGGCACTGGCGGCGGCAAACTTAAAGGAAGGCGCGGTAAAGTAAAGCCAGCAGCGACGAATATTACAGCAATGTTGTTATCAATCAGCAGTTGGCGGCAGGAAGCAGTGTGGGCCGAAGGCACTGCTGTCAATTTCACTGTCAGCTCCGGTCCAGGTCCGGAACAGTCGGCCCAGTTTGAATTAATCATACCGGAAGATGGTACGGTGGTTGCCACGCTGACCGATGCCGTTGGCACTTCGGTGCTTTATCAGAAAGAGTGTGTGGCCGGCGAACGGGTGCAGCAATCCTTTTGTATCACGGTGCAGGAAGATTGTCATTACCTGTAACGGAGAGGAAATCTGGAGTAAAGAATATTAGTCAGAAATGATTTGGAGTTCAGCCTATGGAATTGGATACAACAGAAGCATTGCGGGAGGGTACCATCGTTAAGGGCTATAGTGGTTTTACTATGTAGCCTGTGACGGTCTACTTTATGAATGCTCGCTGCGGGGGAAAAACCGCAAGAAAAAAAGTGAAGTTTTTGCCCGGTGATAAGGTGCTTTTCAGCGTGGCTGGGGCGCAGACCGGCGCGATTGAAACGGTGCTGCCCCGTAAAAATGAGTTATTGCGGCCGCCGGTGGTAATTTGGACCAACTGGTGATTTTGGCGGCGCTGTATGATCCTGTGCCCGATTTGCGGCTGATAGACCGCTTAACGGTGTTTGCCGTGTGGAACGACATTCAGCCGGTGATTTGTTTCAATAAGTGTGATTTGGTCAGCAAAGAGGAACAGCAGCGGCTGTTGGATATCTACCGGCCTACGGGGTTTCCGTCTTTTTGTGCAGTACGGTGACAGGAGAAGGCGTAGCGGCGGTAAAGGCTGCTTTGCAGGGAAAATTTTCTGTGCTGGCCGGCAATTCCGGCGTGGGCAAGTCCAGCCTGATGAATGCCATTAGCGGTCAATGGCAGTTGGCTACCGGGGAAATCAGCGATAAGTTAAAACGGGGACGGCACACCACCCGCCATGTAGAGCTGTTCCAATTGGACGCTAATACGTTATTGGCCGATACGCCGGGTTTTAGCTCTTTGCAGCTACCGGAGGATATCAAGCGGGAAGAATTGTGCCGACTGTTTCCAGAGTTTTTATCCCGATTGGGTGAGTGCCGTTTTGCTACTTGTATGCACAAGAGCGAGCCTGCTTGTGCGGTCAAGGGAAGCGCTGGTGCGAGGAGAGATTGCCCAGAGCCGTTATGACAACTATTTAGCCTTTTTAGAGGAAGTCATGCAACAAAGAGGAGTTACTGAGATGCTAAAAATTGCCCCATCGTTATTATCGGCAGATTTCAGCCGTTTACAGGAAGAAGTGCAAGATATTGAAGCAGGCGGTGCCGATTGGCTCCATCTGGATGTGATGGACGGTCACTTTGTGCCCAATATCACCTTTGGGCCGGGTTTGATAAAAGCCCTGCGGTCCCATAGTAAGCTGTTTTTCGATGTGCATTTGATGATTGAAAATCCAGATCAATATATCGGTGCTTTTGCGGAAAGCGGTGCCGATTTGCTTGTGGTTCATGGGGAAGCATGTACCCATTTGCACCGCACCATTCAATCTATCCATGCTGCAGGAAAAAGGCCGGTGTGGCGCTAAATCCGGCCACTTCGTTGCATGTGTTGGATTATATTTTGCCGGAGCTGGATTTGGTTTTGTTGATGAGTGTGAACCCGGGCTTTGGCGGTCAGAAATTTATTAACATTGTGCCTAAACTGGAACAGCTTTCCGCTATGTGTGCGGAACAACAGGTGCAGCCTTTGATTGAAGTGGATGGCGGTATTACGGCCCAAACAGCGCCTTTGGTTACAGCCGCTGGTGCCAATGTGTTGGTGGCTGGCTCGGCAGTGTTTGGCAAACCAGACCGCAAAGCGGCCATTGCGGCGTTGCGCAGTTGAAAAAGATCTGTTTTATGTTTTCTTAAAAAGTCTGTAGCATTTTAGTTTGCTACAGACTTTTTGCTGCCCGATAGGGTGTTATCCTCTACAAATCCGCGCAGGCTTTTGCCAAGGCTACTGTTTTGGTGGCAATTTTTCAACAAACTGCTGGTCGTGCTCTACAAATAAAAGGGTGGGCTGAAAGTGCAGAAGGACGTCCTCCAACTGAAAGCGGGAATAGAGATCCATGTAATTGAGCGGTTCATCCCAGATGTAGAGATGGGCTTGCTGACAGAGGCTGGCGGCCAATAACACTTTTTTCTTTTGGCCCATACTGTAGGTCTGCATAGGCTGTTCTAGTTGATTGCGGGAAAAATCCAGCTTGTTCAAAATGGCAAAAAACTGACTTAGCTCAATTTGCTGTTGCTGGGCGTAGTTTTGCAGCGTTCCCTGTAGGTGTGCGGTGCTCTGGCTGATGTAAGAGATTTTTAAGCGGCTGTTGCGCTCTATACTGCCGGTATATTGCAGCGGTTCTCCCAAAATCAGTTTCAACAGACTGGATTTTCCGCAGCCGTTGGGTCCTTGCAGAGCAATCCGTTCACCGGCGGTTATCTCAAAACTGACAGGCTGATTGACGATTGTGCTATCGTAGCGTATGGCTACCTCCCGCAGCCATACCAGTTGTTGGGCCGGCGCGGGCAGAGCGGGAGAGTTTCAGCGCGTCAAATCGTTCTACATTTTGCAGCAGCGCCGCTTTTTCTGTGATGGCTTTCTGCTGTCGCTGCTCTAATGTTTTGGAACGCTGCATCATTTTGGCCGCTTTGTGGCCAATATAACCCCGGTCTGGCTTGGAATCGCCGTTGCGGGCCCCTTTTTTGCTGGCTTCTACCTGGTCGGACCAATGGGCGGTGCGTTTGGCCGACTGCTGCAGTTGCTGAATTTCTTTTTTCAGGCGGGTTTGCTGAGTTCGTTCAAATTGCTCCTGTCGCTGTTGATTGGCATACCAGGAGCTGAAATTGCCCTCCTGCAATTCCAGATTGGTTTTATTGATGGACAGAATATGGTCAATACAGCCGTCTAAAAATTGACGGTCATGGGAAACCAGCAGAAAGCCTTGTTTGCTGTTCAAATAGCGGCTGACGATTTGCCGCCCCCGTTGGTCCAGATGATTGGTAGGCTCGTCAATCAGCAAAAAATGATTTTCCCGCAAAAATAACGCTGCCAGCAATACTTTGGTTTGTTGGCCGTTGGATAGCGTGGCAAAGGGCTGATAAAGCACATCGTCAGATACTTCCAACAGCGTCAGCTCCTTGCGGAACTGCCACTGCTGTGCTTGCGGGGCCAATTCTTCCAATAAGTCCAGTACCAATCTGTAAGGCTCCGGTACAGGAAAAGGGAAATAATCAAATTGTACTGGCGCGGAGATGGTGCCACTGTAGGAGTATTCTCCGGTCAGCAGCTTGCAGAAGGTCGTTTTACCGCGGCCATTGCGTCCGGTAAAACCTAATTTCCAGTTGGTATCCAATTGCAGTGATACGTGCTCAAAGACAGGCGTATAGCTGTTTTCATAGGTAAAAGTTAAATCGTTAATTTGAATCTGCGACATTTCATATTCCTCCTTCGAAATTCATTTACGTCAAATTATTTTGCGCAAAGAAAATAGCCGCAGGAAAGAACATCCTACGGCTTTTCGAACAGAAGGAAACCAATGAATGACTGCATACAAACATAAAAAGCAGTATTCGTGCAGATTGGTCGAAAAACGGAAGAAGCGTAGTACTTTCCTGCAAAAAAGACAACAACAAAATAAGGGAACCCCATCCCTTGTATGAACGAACTGTTCTAGTTGTTGTTTTTGGGTTCCAAGAAAGCTTACTTCATCTTCCCACCTCAAATCCTATCAGTATAACAAAACAGGTAAATCCTGTTTGTCCTATATTTTAATTGTTTGTACGGCAGATGTCAAGTGTTCCAAAAACCGTTTTATGCAAAAGCAGTTTTGCAGGAACAGCAAATTCTGGTCCAATGGATTATTTTTAAACCGGGAAAACCGGTTTGCCGCAAGGCTTCATACAAAATAATAGCGGCAGAATTGGAAAGATTGAGCGAACGGGCAGCGGCATTATCCAGCATAGGAATTTTGATACGGGTATTCGAATAACGGTCATGCATATGTTGGGGCAGACCGGCAGTTTCTTTGCCGAACACAATAAAATCGCCATCCTGGAACTGTACTTCGTCATAATGCTGGCTGGCTTTGGTGGTGGCTAAAAATAACCGCTTATCGCCGTGCTGCGCTAAAAATTCCTCCAAATTTTCGTAAATGTGTAAATCTAGTAGGTGCCAGTAATCCAAACCGGCCCGCTTGAGATGCTTATCATCAATAGAAAAGCCCAATGGTTTTACCAGATGCAGCGAACAGCCGGTAATAGCGCAGGTGCGGGAGATGTTGCCAGTGTTGGCCGGGATTTCTGGTTCAACTAAAACAATATGAAACATAAAAGAAAACGCCTCTTTTCTGATTGAAAAATAAAGATAGCCATAATTGTAAGTTGAAAAAATGTTCTTTAGAAGTATAGACGTTCTCTGCGGCAGCGTCAATAGCCAAGTGGAGTTGGATAAGAAATTTTTTCAGGAAAAAGGAATTTTTGTTTGATGTCATATACAATAGAGAGAATAGAAAGAGGGATTGAGATGCAGCATCATAATTGGGGCATGGGAATGCGCACGTTAAAGACAGCGCTGGCTATTTGGCTGGCCTTTGGGATTTGCGATTTGCTGCACTTTTCTAATGGTGCCTTGGCGGCTATCACCACCATTGTGGCGGTGCAGCCTTCTCTGAAAGGCTCTATGACGACCATCAAAAATCAGTTAATTGCTACTACTTTTGGCTGCGGCTTGGCAGTGGTGGTAGCCTATTATTTTCATGGCAGCTACACTGCCATTGCCATCAGTGCGATTTTAGCCATTGCTTTATGTGTGCGCTTAAATCTGAAAGACAGTATTGTTCTGCTTTTGGTCACCATTATTTTAATTGGGCAAACGCCGTTGGAAAATTTCAGACGGCCATTATACAGCGCATCAGCATGATTTTGATTGGCTTGGCAATCGGCTTCAGTTTAAATTTTATCATTCGGCCCCAGCACCGGCATCGTTTGCAGGAAAGCGTTGATGAGCTGCGTAGCGAATTTGAACAACTCTATTGGGATTGTGTAGAGGATTTGCGGCGAGAAAGCCATTTGGAGAAAGAAGCCGTACAGCAGCGGGTGATGAACTTGCGGGATAAAATTCAGGAGACTCGCAATATTTATAAATTGTCGGTAGACAGCCGCTTGGGCTATGACGAAAAGACAGAGCGGGACGATTTATATCTGGCTAGGCGGATGATCAATGCGGTGGCTTCTAATTTGGAGCGTTTGGTGGAAATTCACCGCAGCATCGTTTTGGCGCCCCGTTTGGCAGGCAGTGAGGTCATCCGGCAAACGGTGTATCAATATCTGATGGAGGTTTTATATAATCATCAGCGCATTTTTTGAGTATTTATTATTTGACCAGCCCTTAGGCGATGAGATGATGCAGGCTTTTGACTGCCGGGAGGTGCAGATGGAGCAGAACATGCTGAACATGTTGAAAGGCATGGAGGATTTGTTGCCGCTGCACTACTGGAATATGACGGTGGAAGGGGAACGGATTATGTATAAAACCTGGAATTTGAGCCGGATAAAGCGGGAGCTGCGCGGAGAAACCGTGGCGCTTGATGAAGTGGAAGAGCTGTATCGTTTACAGTAACAGGCATATTTTGGACGAAGCGGCGTACAATGTACAGAGGTGAGGCACATGATGTCTTTTGGTATTGCTGTTGACCGGACTGGCTCTGTTTATAACAGCCGCTTTGAAGCTGCGTATGCGCAGTAATTTGTATCGACAGGAACAGGCCATTAGCAGCCCTTTGGCAGAAGCAATGAGCCAATTGGTGGGTATTTCCGGCGGTATTTATTTGTCGCTGGTGATGCTAGTCAGCTTTTTGGGAATTGAAGCGCCGCAGAAGATTTGCTTTCTGGATATGCTGCTGGACCCTTTGGCTTTGTTGTCCATTTTGTTGGCGTGTTTACAGCCCTTGGGGCTGGTGTTACTGCGTAAAATTTTAGCAGGAGGGGAAAATAAGCATGGAATATGGAACCATACGGCTCAGTGATTTAACAGGTAAGAATATTGTGAATATTTATGATGGTGTGCGTCTGGGTGTGATTTATGAGCCCAATCTTTCCTTTGATCCGGAAACCGGTCGGATTGAGCAGCTTTATTTGGGCGGACGCAACGGCTTTACCGGAATGTGGTCAGAAAAAACAGTCTGCAAATTCCCTGGCAAGCGGTGCATAAAATCGGGCAGGAGGTTGTAATTGTCGATTTAGGGCAAAGCCCCATGCGGTATAAACGCAATCTATTTTAACTCTTTTACAGCTTTTTGTGAATTTTTTAATTGCAGTCGGAGCAATAATTGTATTATAATAAGGCATAACAATTTTGTAGGAGGAACTATTGTGAGCGTAACAAGTACATCCAATTTCATTCAGGCTATTATTGATGAAGACGTCGCCAATGGCGCCAAAGATATATATACTAGATTTCCACCGGAACCAAACGGGTATCTGCATGTGGGGCATGCCAAATCCATCTGTTTAAATTTTGGTTTGGCAGAACGCAATCATGGCCGTTGCAATTTGCGGTTTGACGATACCAATCCGGTAAAAGAAGATACCGTGTATGTAGAGTCCATCCAGCAGGATGTGGAATGGCTAGGGTTTCATTGGACCGGTGATATCCACTACGCCTCCGATTATTTTCATATTTTTTATGAATGCGCTGTGCAGCTAATCAAAGACGGTAAGGCTTTCGTCTGCGATTTAACGCCGGAAGAGATACGGGACTATCGCGGAACTTTAACGGAGCCGGGGAAGAACAGCCCTTATCGGGAACGCTCGGTGGAAGAAAATCTTGCTTTGTTTGAAGCTATGAAACGGGGAGAGTTTGCAGACGGTGCAAAGGTGCTGAGAGCTAAAATTGACATGGCTTCGCCTAATATCAATCTGCGGGACCCAATTATTTATCGGATTGCCAACGCCCGTCATCATCGCACTGGAGATGAATGGTGCATTTATCCTATGTATGATTTTGCTCATCCGATTTCCGATGCCATAGAAGGGATTACCCATTCGGTATGTACCTTGGAATTTGAAGATCATCGTCCTTTATACGATTGGGTATTGGACAACCTGATGGAATTTGCCAAGTTCCCATCCCGTCCCCATCAGTATGAATTCGCTCGGTTAGAATTGAACAATACCATTACCAGCAAGCGTAAATTGAAACGGTTGGTGGATGAAGGCGTGGTAGATGGTTGGGATGACCCCCGTATGCCTACTATCTCCGGCATGCGTCGTCGCGGGTATACGCCGGAGGCTATTCGCAGTTTCTGTGATATGATTGGCGTATCTAAAAGCAACAGTAAAGTAGAATTTGCCATGCTGGAATATTGTCTGCGGGAAGATTTAAATCAAAAATGCACCGCGGGCCATGGTGGTACTCAATCCGTTAAAGATTACTATTACCAATTATCCAGAAGGTCAGTTGGAATATTTGGATGCGGAAATTAATCCGAATAAGCCGGAGCTGGGAACCTATAAAATTCCTTTTGGTCGGGAAATTTATATTGAACAGGAAGACTTTAAGGAAGAAGCCAACAATAAATTTTTCCGTTTGAAGCCGGGAAAAGAAGTGCGTTTAAAACACGCCTACATCATTCAGTGCAATGAAGTGGTGAAGGATGCGGAAGGAAATATTGTGGAATTAAAATGTACCTATGACCCAACCACCAGAAGCGGCATGGAAAACGCCGGCCGGAAAGTGAAAGGAACATTGCACTGGGTAGAGGCAACCACTGCCTTAGACGCCGAAGTGCATATGCTGGATTTCCTATTGCAGCCAGAACAGGGCGAAGGCGATTTTATGGAATATCTCAACCCCAATTCGCTGGTCATCTTAAAGGGCTGTAAAGCAACGCCGGATATGAAAAACGCCAAAGCAGGAGACAAATTCCAATTCCTGCGCAACGGATATTTCTGCGTGGACAGCAAATATTCGACACCAGAGCATCTGGTGTTCAATCAGACAGTATCTTTAAAGGGCAATTATAAGCCAGAGTAACAATAGAAATCGATTTTGATGACACATAAAAACTGCCAGGAGAAACTAAATGCTTCTTCTGGCAGTTTCTATGTTTAAGAGAGTCCCAGCAGTAAAAGGAATTGACGCAATAAAAGCACAGCAGCAATCCTGTGGCCGTGGGCAGCAGAAAAGCCAGTGCCGTCCAGCCTAAGCTGCTAGTTTCTTTGCGGATGGTCAGGCAGGTTGTCGAGCAGGGCCAATGGAAAAGGCTGAACAGCAGCACAGCGGCCGCTGTTTGCCAGGTCAGCCATGCGCCGTTAAGATGGTATGTAAAGCCGTGTAGGTTTCAAACTCGACCATAGTACCACTGGATAGGTACATCATGAGCATTAAAGGGATGACAATTTCGTTGGCAGGCCAGCCTAAAAGAAAGGCCAACAAAATAATGCCATCCATGCCAAAGGGCGCGGCCAAAGGATTTAACAGTTGCGCCAGCAGTTGGATGAGGATTGCCCTTCTACAGAAATATGGGCCAGGAGCCAAATCAGCAATCCTGCCGGCGCTGCAAACCATCACAGCCCGGAGCAAGACAAAGGTGGTGCGGTCTAGCAGCGAACGCAGCATAAAATCTGCCCCAACTGAGGACGGCGATAAGGCGGCAGCTCCAGAATGAAGGACGAAGGCATCCCCTGCAGAATGGTTTTTGATAAAATGCAGGAAATGGACAATGTAACAAGGAAGCTGAATAGGATAAGCAGCACTAATAGAAGCGGCGCTATCCATGGTTGACTGGCAGCGAAAAACATGGTAAGCAAGGCGATTAGCATAGGCAGGCGACCATTACAGGGTGTAAAGCTGTTGGTCAAAATAGCGATAAGTCGTTCTCGCGGCGATTCGATAATGCGGCAGCCAATGACGCCAGCCGCATTGCAGCCGAAGGCCATGCATGTTGTCAAACATTGCTTGCCGCAAGCACCGGCTTTTTGAAAGCAGGAATCCAGATTAAAGGCCACCCGCGGTAAGTAGCCGCAATCCTCCAGGATGGTGAACAATGGAAAAAGATGGCCATGGGTGGCAGCATGACAGCAATAACCCAGCTTAGCGTTTGATAAACGCCGTCCAGCAGGCAGCTTTGCAGCCACGAAGGTGTGTGCAGTGTTTGGAGCAGTTGGGATAGCAGCTGACCGCCCTGGGCGAATAAGCAGCTCAGCCATTGAGATGGATAGTTGGCGCCGCAGATTGTCAGCCAAAAATGAAGGCCAGTAAACAGAGCATGATGGGAATTCCGGTCCATTTGCCTACCAGCAGCGAGTCGAAGCGACGGTCTGTCTGTAAATGATTTTTTTGATAGGTAACGCACTGTTCTGTGATTTGCTGTGCTTGGGCTACCAAATGATTCTGCTCAGGTAGACTGTCGCTGAGCCGTTGGGGTGGTTGGGTTTGCATCGCCTGCATGACCGTTTGCAGGAGTTGGGGAAACCCTTGCTTCTTTCCTGCGGCCATTCCCAAAACAGGCAGGCCAGTTACTTGCTGCAACTTGGCCAAATCTACCTGAATTTTTTTTGTGCAGCGCTTCGTCCATGCAGTTGACCGCCAAAATGACCGGTGAAAAGACAGCTTTTTAACTGCAAAGCAAGCAGCAGATTGCGCTCTAGGCAAGTAACATCGCAGACTACGACGATAGCGTCGATGTCCTCTTGCATGATGTAATTGTAGCTGATTTGCTCGTCGCGGGAGACGGGAGAAAGGGAATAACAACCGGGCAAATCGATGATGCGGAAGGTTTGGTTTTGATATTGGTGGGTGCCGCTGGCCAACTCGATGGTTTTGCCGGACCAGTTGCCTGTGTGCTGATGCAAGCCGGTCAGGGCGTTAAACAAGGTGCTTTTTGCCCACGTTAGGATTTCCTGCAAGAACGATGGTCTTTTTCTTCGGCTTGCTTTGCCGATGCCGTTGCCTGAATGAAAATGGCTGCAGCGTCCGTTTGGCGCAAAGCGATGACTGTACCGTGAATTAGATAGGTAGAGCTGCTGCCGGAAAAGTTTTGCTGCAAGCATTGGATTGTAACGCCGGGAACAAAGCCTAAGTCCTGCAAGCGTTTGCGGTTTTCCTGTTCCGTTTTGATGCATTCGATGATTGCGCTTTCTCCTGGTTTGAGATGGGCCAGGCTTTTTCTTTACCATAGCAGACAGCTCCTTTATCCCGAAACAGATTTCTTTTGCTACAGTCTATTCGCGGTTTGAGGGAAAGGTGTTTTGATTTTCTTGCCGCCGGTTATAAAAATATTGGAGAAAAATTGTATCATTTACGGAGAAAATCGGGGAAAATTCTTGACATCTAATCGAGAATCTTTATAATGAATACATATAAAGAAAAAACGTAGAAGAGAACATGCTGCATGCTATTAGTGACAGAGAGAAGCGCCTAGGCTGGAAGCGTTTTACGGCGTAGTGTACAGATACCATCTCGGAGTTTTCGCTGCGAACAGCGAACGGGTGATGCCGTTATACAATCAGTGAGTGAGCGTAGAGCTAACTTGGGTGGAACCACGGATTCTAGCATTCGTCCCAATGGGATGGATGCTTTTTTATTTTCATATTTTATTTGTCGGGCGGCAGATAGCTGTCGTTCACAAGAAGGAGAGAAACGTCATGATTCATATTACATTACCGGATGGCTCGGTGCGGACTTTTGAGCAGGAAACTGTAACGCCGCTGGAAATTGCCAAAAATATCAGCAATGGTTTGGCGAAAAAAGCCATTGTTGCCAAAGTGGACGATAAATTATGCGGACTTAATCAGCCAATTACAGCCGATGCAGCCGTGAGCATTTATACCTTTGACGACCCGGAAGGTCGCGATACTTTCCACCACAGCACGTCGCATATTTTGGCACAGGCTGTGCAGAAGTTATTCCCAGGCACGAAACTGGGGATTGGCCCTGCCATTAAAGACGGTTTCTATTATGACTTTGATTCGGAGCATAAATTTACACCGGCCGATTTAGAATTGATTGAAGCAGAAATGCTGAAAATCGTACAGGCCAACGAAGTTTATCAACGGCAGGAGCTATCCCGGGCCGATGCCATTGCCATGTTTACCGAAAAAGGAGAACCTTATAAAGTAGAATTGATTAACGATTTGCCGGAAGATGCAGTGATTAGCATTTATACCCAAGGCGATTTTACCGATTTATGCGCAGGCCCCCACATTCCAAGCACCGGAATTGTGAAAGCACCTAAGCTGCTGAGTTTGGCAGGCGCTTATTGGCGCGGCAGCGAAAAAAATAAAATGCTGCAGCGTATTTATGGGACTTCCTTCCCGAAAAAAGCGGAATTGGAAGAACATCTGTTTAAACTGGAAGAAGCAAAACGCCGCGACCATCGTAAACTGGGGCAGGAATTGCAGTTGTTTACCTTTGTAGATGAAGCGCCGGGCTTCCCGCTGTTCTATCCAAAAAGGCATTGTACTGCGCAATAACTTGGAAAATTTCTGGCGGGAGCTGCATGCCAAAGCAGGTTATGATGAAATCCGCACACCGATGATTATGAGCCGCAGTCTGTGGGAACGGTCTGGTCACTGGGATCATTATCAGGATAACATGTATTTTACCGAAATTGATGACGAGCCTTATGCCATCAAACCGATGAACTGCCCAGGCGGAATTTTGCTGTATAACAGCCAACTGCACAGCTATCGGGAATTGCCGCTGCGCTGGAGTGAACTGGGCTTGGTACACCGGCATGAATTATCCGGCGCTTTGCATGGCTTAATGCGTGTACGCGCTTTCACTCAGGACGATGCCCATATCTTTATGCTGCCAGAACAGATTAACGAGGAAGTAAAAGGCGTTATCAAATTAATTGACAGTGTGTACAAAACCTTTGGTTTTACCTATCACGTAGAATTATCTACCCGTCCGGAAGACTCTATGGGCTCCGATGAATTGTGGGAACGGGCAACCGACGCTCTGCGGGCTGCATTGACCGATTTGGGCATGGATTATATCGTCAACGAAGGCGACGGCGCTTTTTATGGCCCCTAAAATTGACTTCCATCTGCAGGACTGCTTAGATCGTACCTGGCAGTGTGGTACCATTCAGTTGGATTTCCAGATGCCGGAAAAATTTGATATGTGCTATATTGGGGAAGACGGTGAAAAGCATCGTCCCGTTATGGTACACAGAACAGTCTTTGGCAGCATTGAACGGTTTATCGGCATTTTTGACAGAGCATTATGCCGGCGCTTATCCAACTTGGCTGGCGCCAGTGCAGGCTACCGTTCTGCCGATTACCGACAAGTTTAATGACTATGGCCGTGAAGTTGCGGCGAAACTGGAAGCTGCCGGCATTCGTGTGGAAGTGGACAGCCGCAATGAAAAAATCGGCTATAAAATCCGCGAAGCACAGATGCAGAAAATTCCATACATGCTGGTAGTGGGCGAAAAAGAAGCGACCAGTCAGACTGTAAGTCTGCGTAAACGGGGCGAAGGCGATTTAGGCGCTGTAGCGGTGGAACAACTGGTGGCTGATATGGTGGCAGAAATTAAAGATAGAAAATAAATGAAAAAAACTATTGACAAACAAAAGAAAACATACTATGATATAAAAGTTGATTGAAACAGAATAGCTTAGTTCAAGAAGAAACCATCCGTTTTCTCACCTTCCAGCCGGTTGCTGAGTTGGTTTAACAAGCGCTTTTATTGATGATGACGTCAGTTTTTTTTGATGCGGTTTTCAAGCGGATGGAGTTTTCTATCCGCTTTTTTATTGCTTGATTCCGAGGAGGGAATGACAATTAGTAAAGAGTTAAGAATTAACGAAGAAATTCGTTGCAAAGAGGTTCGTTTAGTTGATGATGCCGGCCAGCAATTGGGCGTGATGTCTCCCAGAGAGGCTGCGAAGGTTGCTGCAGAAAAAGGGTTGGATCTGGTTGAGGTTGCACCGACTGCCAATCCGCCAGTTTGCCGTATCATGGACTATGGGAAATATAAATATGAGCAGAGCAAAAAGGAACGGGAAGCCAAGAAAAATCAGCGTACCATTACCGTAAAAGAAGTGAAGCCCAGACCAAACATTGAAGATCATGATTTTTTCAGACCAAAGCCAAAAATGCTGCAAAATTTTAAGCGGCGGGGACAAAGTGAAGGTGACCATCATGTTCCGCGGTAGAGAAATCACCCATCCCGAACTGGGTCAGGAACTGTGCGAACGCTTTGCAGAAGAATTGGCAGGCGTGGCGAAGGTAGAAAAGGCTGCTAAGGTAGAAGGCAGAAATATGATCATGATCTTGGCTCCGGCCAAAGATTAATGTATAAACTTGAAGAATCAGCAAGTGAGAGGAGGAAATTATTATGCCAAAGATGAAAACTCATAGAGGTGCAGCAAAAGATTCGGTAAAACAGGTTCCGGTAAAATCAAAAGAAACCATGCTTTTACAAGCCATATTTTAGAAAAGAAATCCCCTAAGAGAAAACGTAATCTGCGTAAATCTGCAATTATGTTTGAAGGCGATGCAAAACGAGTAGCAAAATTAATTCCTTACAAATAATAGGTAAGTGTATAGAAGGAGGTTGGACAACCCATGGCAAGAGTAAAACGTGGTGTGACTGCGCACCGCAGACATAAAAAAAATCTTAAGACAGGCAAAAGGTTACTATGGTAACCGTTCTAAAATTTATCGTGTAGCAAATCAGGCAGTAATGCGTTCTTTACAGTATGCTTACGCCCATAGAAAACTGCGCAAACGTGACTTCCGGCAAACTGTGGATTGCACGGATTAATGCAGCTTGCAGAATGAACAACATGTCTTACAGCAGATTCATCAACGGCTTGAATAAAGCTGGCGTTGAAATCAACCGCAAAGTGTTGGCTGATTTGGCGATCACCGATGCAAAAGCATTCAGCGATTTAGTAGAAGTTGCCAAAAAAGCTTTAGCATAAGAAGTTTGGAGGATATTTCAGAGGCCGTAAGGCTTGTGGAATATCCTCTATTTTATATGAACTCTTATGGAATTAGATAATTGCAAGGAGCGAAGTACGATGATTTTGAAAATTGCAGTCGTCTATTTGTTGGCCATCAATGTATTTGGTTTTCTGCTGATGGGATGGGACAAAGGCAAGGCCAAAAGGAGCAGTGGCGAGTGCCGGAACGGCGCTTTTTTTGGTGGCTTTCCTAGGCGGAAGTCTGGGCTGCTGGTTGGGCATGCAGAAATTCCGGCATAAAACCAAGCATCCTGTTTTTGTGATTGGCATTCCTGCTATTTTTGTGCTGCAAGTGCTGGTTGTATGTATGGTATATGGAAAGTTCTTCTGGATAAAATGACCTTGTGCTTGTCGGGATTTGCACAAAAAGTAAAATAGAAAATATAATTTTATATTGTGCATTTTTTCTAAAAACTGACCATTGAAAAGTTGACAGCCGGCTGTGCCAGTGCTATTATTATAAAAAATTAACAAAAAGAATAACAAAGATGCCTTGTCTGACTAGATAGGGTAGAGGCGCGAAGCTTATGAGTCATATCGTGGAGATTCAGGAAGTCGTAGAACCGATATAAAAGGAAGTTTCGCCGAAGTCTGTTTTTGTCCTGCGGGAACAGGCTGGGGCTGTATCGAACAGGTACAGGACTGTCAACAGCTGCAAACCCAAGCGGCTGTTGTTGAGCTATCATGTATGGGGATGGGGGCTAATTCTAGAGCTATAGCTAGAGGGTTTTTCTCCCTTTAGCTTTTTTTATAAATTGCTGATAATCGCATCCCTACAAAAAAGGAGGAACTAATATGATTCGAGTAGGTGTAATGGGAGCCTGCGGGCGTATGGGCCGTGAAATTTGTCGTACCGTGGTGGATGATGCAGAACTGGAATTGGTTGCAGCTTTTGACCGAGAATATCAGGGCATGGAAATCGGCGCTTTGATTGGCCGTCCGGTGGAAGGTGTGCTGGTGGAAACCGATTTGCAGAAGCTGTTGGCCAGTGTGCAGATTGATGTCATGATTGATTTTACAGTGGCCGACGCCATGCGAGTGAATGTGCCGCAGGTTTTGGAGAAAGGCATTGCGGTAGTGGCTGGTACAACCGGGCTGAGCGCAGAAGAACGGGCAGAAATGGGAAAACTGGCGGAAGAACATCATACAGGCATGTTCCATGCTGCCAACTTTGCCATCGGCGCTGTTTTGATGATGAAATTTGCCGCTGAAGCAGCCAAATATATGCCTTATGCTGAAGTGATTGAGCTGCATCACGATAAAAAGCTGGATGCGCCGTCGGGCACAGCCGTTACCACATTGAGCAAAATCTCGGAAAACCGGAAAAGCTTTAAACAAGGTATGGAAAATGAATACGAAAAAATTCCCGGTTCCCGCGGCGGCGAATATGACGGTATGCGGGTACACAGCGTGCGGCTGCCGGGCTTTGTAGCCAGTCAGGAAGTAATTTTCGGCGGTTTGGGGCAGACCTTAACCATTCGTCACGATTCTATTTCCAGAGAATCCTTTATGCCAGGGATTGCTTTAGCAGCGAAAAAAAGTAAAGGGCTGGACTGGTTTGGTAGAAGATTTGGAAAATATTTTGGATTAATGCGATATCCTTTATGGTGTTTGTTGACAGACAGAAAACTATTTCTATAAGATTTTAAAAATTGCAGGGAGGAAAGACAATGAAAGAATTAACGATTGCAGTGGTAGGCGCGACAGGCGCAGTAGGGCAGGAAATTTTAAAGGTGATGGCAGAACGGAAAATCCCTTATAAAGAATTGCGTCTCTTAGCCAGTGCCAGAAGCGCCGGTACGCAAATTGAATATCAGGGGAAAAACCTATACGGTACAGGAAACCACAGAAAATTCTTTCGATGACGTAGATTTGGCGTTATTTGCAGGCGGTCCAGCCAGCCGGGCCTTTGGCCGTTTGGCTCAGTCCAAAGGCTGCGTGGTCATCGACAACAGCAGCACTTTCCGGTTAGAACCGGATGTTCCGCTGGTGGTGCCAGAAGTAAACCCAGAAGCATTAAAAGACCACAAAGGCTTGATTGCCAATCAAATTGCTCTACCATTTTATTGGTATCAGCGTTATATCCACTGTAAAAAAGAGTAAAGTAAAACGGGTGATTGTTTCCACCTATCAGGCCGTATCGGGCGCGGGCAAAGAAGCCATTGACGAACTGACCTTGCAGGTAAAGCAAACTTTGAACGGCGAACCAATCGAACCCCATGTATTCCAGCATCAGATTGCCTTTAACCTGATTCCCCATATTGATGTGTGGATGGACGACGATTATACAAAAGAAGAAATGAAGCTGGTTTATGAAACCCAGAAAAATTTTAAGCGATGACAGCATTTCTATTACACCTACCGCTGTGCGGGTGCCAGTATACCGCAGCCATTCGGAATCGGTCTATGTAGAAACTGAAGAAACCATCACACCTGATGAAGCCAGAGCCTTGATGGAAGCAGAACCGGGCTTAATTGTGCAGGATGACCCCATAACAATGTATATCCAATGCCGCTGTTTACATCGGATACCGATGAAGTTTATGTAGGTCGAATTCGCCGCGACTTAGGCTGTGACAAAGCATTGAATTTGTGGATTGCGTTCGACCAACTGCGCAAGGGCGCCGCTACCAATGCGGTGCAGATTGCAGAAGAACTGTTGCGTCAAGATTTAATCTAAAACAGTGGTATTGAAGCGAGCTTGTGCATATAGTGTTTCTAGAATAAAAAATCAATCAGCAATTTTGAGGAGGTTATATCAATGGATTTTGGCAGAGTTATGACGGCAATGGTCACTCCATTTTTAGATAACGGAGAAGTAGATTATGATGAAGTAAAGCGGTTAGCGGTACATTTGATAGAAAATGGCAACGACAGTTTGGTAGTTTGCGGCACCACAGCAGAAACGCCGACATTAACCCATGAAGAAAAAAATCAATATCGTAAAGGCTGTGAAAGAAGCCATCGGCGGAAAAGCGGCTATCATCGTGGGCACAGGCACCAACTGCACCAGAACCACCATTGAAGCAACCAAAGAAATGGAAGCGTTAGGCGTGGACGGCGTACTGGTGGTAGAACCGTACTACAACAAACCATCCCAGGAAGGGCTGTATCAGCATTTCAAAGCAGTGGCAGAAGCTACAGCGCTGCCGATTATTTTGTACAACATTCCAGGCCGCTGCGGCATTAATATGACGCCGGAGCTGATTGCCCGTTTGGCCCAAATTCCTAACATTGTTGCGGTAAAAGAAGCTGCCGGCAGCATTGAACAGGTGGTAAAATCAAAACACTGGT
>VOFC01005642.1_pt1 | contig 33847 bp, 54 predicted proteins | sample 5384161 | NCBI WGS metagenome assembly VOFC01 (sample SAMN12384722, study PRJNA508395) | human gut metagenome | isolation source: healthy gut B | host: Homo sapiens
GGTGCAAACGGTCTGAATACTTGGGCTCTTCCCAGCAAGTGCAATGGTAAAATCGACACGAGCAACCATGTTCTTGCAATTGAAAAATATGCAACACCAGGTGTTCATATCTGTAACCTAGGAACAGGTAAAGGATATAGTGTATTAGAAATCGTTAAGGCTTTTGAAAAGGTAAATGGACATCAAAAAGTACCTTATGAAATCAAGCCAAGACGTGCAGGTGATATCGCTTTTCATATTTTTATAATTATATTTGGAGGATAATATATATGGAAATGAACAATGAATGGGTCAAAGACCCAAAAGGTATTTAATATCAATCGTGAAAAGGCACATGCCTCAATACATCGCTATGCCTCTCTAGAGGAGATGCATACAAATAAGAGTAGTTATATCTATTCTTTTTAAATGGTAAATGGAAATTTCATTATGCTAATGGGTTTAATCAATTGATTAAAGATTTTTCTAACAAGGATTACAACAGTGATAACTGGGATGAAATCAATGTTCCTGGACATATTCAGTTACAGGGTTATGGAACACCTATGTATGTCAATCAGATCTACCCTTGGTCTGCTACAGAACAAATCATACCAGGAGAGATTCCAGAACATAATCCAATTGGCAGCTATATTACATATTTTGATAGTTCAGTTATTAAAGATAACACGGATGTTTATATTAATTTTAAGGGTGTAGAATCCGCAATGGCTTTATGGGTTAATGGAACTTTTGTAGGCTATAGTGAAGATACTTTTACACCATCACGTTTTAATATCACTTCTTTGATAGAAGAAGGAAAAAATAAGATTGCAGTGAATGTGTATCGCTTTAGTAGCGGAAGCTGGCTAGAAGACCAGGACTTCTGGCGTTTCTCAGGAATATTTAGAGATGTAGAACTAGAAATGGTATGCCTCATACACACTTGGAAGATATAAAGGTACTTACACATTTGAATGACACCTATGATCATGCTGTCGTAGAAGTGAATCCAACTGTTATTCACCCTACAAAGGTTATTTATACTTTAAAATATAATGATGAAATTATTGCGAGTCAAATAAAAGAGGATAGTACATCACTTCAATTTGAATTAGATTATCCTCATTTATGGTCTGCAGAAAAACCACACCTTTTATACATTGATTATTGAAGTAATGGATGAAGAAGGCTTAGTAGAATGCATCAGCCAGCAGGTTGGTATCAGAGAGTTTGAAATCATAAACGGTATTATGTGTATCAATGGTCAGAGAATCATCTTCCACGGTGTTAATAGACATGAATTTTCTGCTTATACAGGTAGACATGTATCTTATGAAGAAACAAAACAGGATATCTTAAATATGAAGGCACATAATATCAATGCATTGCGTACATCACACTATCCTAATCAATCTTTCGTCTATGATCTATGTGATGAATATGGACTTTATGTCATTGATGAAGTGAACCTAGAAACACATGGTACATGGAGTGAGTACTTTGACAAGGAACATATTATTCCTGATAATAAGCCTGAATGGTTAGATATTGTTCTAGATCGTGCAAATTCAATGTATGAAAGAGACAAGAATCATCCTTCTATTATTATATGGTCTTTAGGTAATGAATCTCACGGAGGTAAGAATCTCTATGAAATGTCTCAATTCTTAAGAAACAAAGACCAATCACGTGTCATTCATTATGAAGGTATCTTCCATGATCGTTCTTACAATGAGACAAGTGATATCGAAAGCCAGATGTATACATATGTGAAAGATATAGAAAAGTACTTAACTACACATCAGGACAAACCGTTCATTCTATGTGAATATGCGCACTCAATGGGTAATAGTAATGGTGCTTTATTTAAGTATATTGATTTAGAAAAGAAATATCCTCTTTATCAGGGAGGTTTTATCTGGGATTATATCGATCAGGCATTATATCATGATGGAAAACTCTGTTATGGAGGAGATTTTAAAGAAAGACCAAGTGATTATGATTTCTGTGGCGATGGATTAGTCTTTGCGAATCGTAAGAATACTCCTAAGATGCAGGAAGTAAAGTATTGTTATCAATATGTAGATTTCACAATCAATGAACAGGAAATTAAATTAGATAATAGATACTTATTTACTGATTTGAAAGAATACACTTTACAGATTGATTTGTTATGTGACGGCTATGTCATTAAGTCTCAGAATGTTATTATTGCATGTGCACCACAAAAACACAATTACAATCAAGAATCCTTTTGTGGTTGAAGATAACAAAGAATATGCATTGAATATTTATCTAAAGAAAGATGATCAAGTGTATGCATATGAACAGTACATTTATAACTATGAACCTCAAACAGTAAAGAATTCTTCTTTACCAGTTAAGGTGGTAGAAGACTATTTAAATGTTGGTGTAGTAGGGAAGGACTTCAATGTCATTTTCTCAAAACAGAAAGGATTAGTGTCTTATCGTTATCATCAAGAAGAATACATTCGTGTGCCTGTAAAACCAAACTTCTTTAGAGCTTCTACAAATAATGATGTGGAAAATAAATATGGCTATCGCTATGGTGAATGGCTAACTGCAAGTTTATATGCTAAATGTCAATTTGTGAGAGTAGTTAAAGAAGAAACATCATGCGAGATTGAATATACATATGATTTACCTCGTTTAGGAGATGAACTACTTTATCTTACGTATACTGTATATGGAGATGGAAAAGTAGAAGTAGATATGTCTTATCAGCCTCTTGCATCCAATATTGAAATGCCTGCATTCGGCCTATTATTCCAATTATATAAGGATATGGAGCATGTCTCATATTATGGATTTGGTCCAGAAGAAAACTATATAGATAGAAATAAAGGGGCAATGCTTGGAAGATATGATTATAATGTCACAGACAACTGTACAGACTTTTATCTTTACCCACAGGAATGTGGCAATAGAACACATGTTAAGGAAGTGTTGATTCATGGTGAAAATAAGGTATTATTATTAGAGGGCGATGATTTTGAAATGTCAGCTTTACATTACACACCTTATGAATTAGAAAATGCACGTCATCATGATGAATTACCTGAAGCATATCAGACAGTATTATGTATTAATGAGAAACAGATGGGTGTTGCAGGAGATGATACATGGGGTGCTAAGACACATGAAGAATTCTTATTAGATAAGAATAAGCATCATCTACACTTTGTATTTAAAGGAGAATAATCAATGAAGTTTCTATTTGTAAGACATGGTAAAACACACTTTAATGAAATCAATTTAACACAGGGATGGTGTGATTCACCTTTATCAAAATTAGGCGTTAAACAGGTAGAAAACATGTCTTTACAATTAAAGGACTATAGTATAAACAAGGCTTATACATCACCACTTGGAAGAGCAGTAGAGACATCAGAGATTATACTTCAAGGTCATAATATTGCACCTATTTATGACAAACGTTTAAAAGAAGTGAATTTTTGGAATCTTAGAAGGAATCAATACACAACTTGTAAGAAAGCTACATGTAGAAAGTACTGACTGGATGGATACTCTAGAAATGGATTATCGACCATATGAGGGAGAAAATCTCCATGATGTGATTAACAAACATATAGAATCCATTAATGACATCATTGCATCAAGTAAAGAAGATGATACAGTACTTATTGTTGGACATGGCTGCTCACTTTATGGATTAGTAAAAACACTTGTGCCTCATGATGCACGCTTAAGCTTTCCAGATAATGCGACAACAATCATAGTGGATTATAAAGAAGGACATTATTCACTTGATACTATTCTGAATGCAGTCTATTAAGTAACATTTCAAGTCATCCTATTATAATAATAAGGAGACAATGTCATGAAGTACGATTTTACAACAATCATTGATAGAAAAGGAAAAGATGCCATGGCCTTGGATGCAGTAGGATCTCAAAAAGGTCATGTCAAGAAGCCTACTTTCCCTAAAGAAGGTTTTAGTATTATTCCAATGTGGGTGGCTGATATGAATTTTGCGACAGCACCAAGTGTAATGGATGCTCTCAATAAACGTATCGCACATCCACTATTTGGTTATTTTTATCCATCTGATGATTATTATGAAGCCATCATGTATTGGCAGAAGACAAGAAACAACATTCATGATTTAAAGAAAGAGTATATTGGTTATGAGAATGGTGTTTTAGGATGTTTAGCAAGTGTTATTCATGCCTTTACAAAGCCAGGAGACAAGATTCTCTTCCATAGTCCTACTTATGTAGGGTTTTCCACTGTATTAAATGATACAGACCGAGTGGCTGAATTAAGTCCTCTCGTAAAGGATGAAGAGGGCGTGTGGCGCATGGATTATCGGGACATGGACAAACGTATCAAAAAAACAATAACATTCGCTTAGCAGTTCTCTGTTCTCCTCATAATCCATGTGGACGTGTATGGGAAAAAAAGAAGAACTTGAACAGGCAATGAATGTTTTCAAAGAAAATGATGTCATTGTCGTATCAGATGAAATATGGTCAGACATTGTATTTACAGGATATAAGCATATTCCTACTTATAGTGTAAGTGAAGATGCTAAAAGACGCACAATCTCTATTTATGCACCAAGTAAGACATTTAACTTAGCAGGACTTATTGGCGGCTATCATATTATTTGTGATGACTATTTAAGAGAACAGCTCAACAAAGTAGCCACTTCAACACATTACAATAGTATGAACGTTTTATCTATGCATGCTTTAATATTAGTGCCTATCGAATAAACATGGTGGGCCTGAATGGATTTGAACCATCGACCTCACCCTTATCAGGGGTGCGCTCTAACCAACTGAGCTACAGGCCCATGTTTAACAGTTTTAGAAATGGTGGGCCTGAATGGATTTGAACCATCGACCTCACCCTTATCAGGGGTGCGCTCTAACCAACTGAGCTACAGGCCCGTTCCTGACTGCTCACCTATAATACCATGTAGAAATACACTCGTCAACAAAAAAATACATAAAATTAAACTACAAATAAATAAAGTCCCATTTAAGGGACTTTATTAGTTCTTAATTTTCTTTTAAATGGGCAATATCGATATATGAAGGAATACCATTCTTATAAGTAATAGCAATTTCCCCTGAATTAATGGATATAAGTAATCATAAAGTTCTTGAGTGATATCATTACCTTCTTTAGTAATCCATTCTGCTGGAACTTTCTGTTCTAGGTTCGCAATATCTTGTACATTACTATAGATACATTCTGCAGTATATGGATCGTTGCTAGTTCTCTTAACCCCCATCATAACATTTGTATGATCAGCAAGTGCTGTTTCTACAGACCTTTTTTACCAATAAAGAAAGACTCATCAATATCTACTTTAGAGGCAATATGCATTGCACATCTTTGTAGTACATTTAATTCGATACTTCTTACTTTGCATCCAAAAATGTTCTTTACAGATATTTTCTAATACCTTACCAGTACCAAAATGGATTGGATGACCAAATGCATCATACTGCTGTGAATCACCACTGTCTAAGAAGTTTCCGTTTTCATCATGAATACCTTCACTTACTGCAATCATGATAGAAGACTTTTCTTTGAACTTTTCTTCAATATCCTTTAAGAAACGTTCTTTATCAAATACGACTTCCGGTAAATAAATGAGATCAGGGGCATCATTACTTTCAGTTCTTGCAAGTGCACTCATGACAGTTAACCAACCTGCATTACGTCCCATGATTTCTACAATAGTAATCGCATCTAGCTTATAGATAGAAGAATCATAAGCAATTTCTAACATAGAACTTGCAACATACTTTGAAGACTGAACCAAAGCCTGGAGTGTGATCTGTCCCCATCAAATCATTATCGATAGTCTTTGGAATCCCAATGAAGTGAATAGGGGAATTGATTGTTTCACCATAAGTCGCAAGTTTAGCCACAGTGTCCATAGAATCATTTCCACCAATATAGAAGAAATCAGTGATTTCTAAATCATTAAATTTTTTAAATAACAAGTCGTAAGTGTCTTTATCATCACTTACTGTAGGCGACTTATAACGACAGCTTCCTAAATACATTGCTGGGGAATGCTTTAATGCATCAATTTTTTTCCTCAGAATTAAATGTTGTACCTAGATCCATGAAGTGATCTTCTAATAGTCCCTGGATACCATTAACCATACCATAAATATGAGTAAATCCTTCTTCCTGGCATTGAGTAATAACACCTGCAAGAGAGGCGTTGATGGCAACCGTAGGCCCACCAGACTGACCAATAAAACAATTTTTCGTATTCATTTTATGCTCCTTTTGTATATTTCATCCCCATTTTAACATCAAATGCATTTGATAGAAAGATTTAATAGTTATTAATAGTAAAAATACAGGATGATAATTAATTATGCTAAAAAAGGTTAGCCTATTTATTGTGGGATTCTATGAAAGCAATGATTACAAACAGTGAGTACAATCATTGAGATAGAAAACCGATGAAGTATAAAGAAATGTTTGTATAAGCGACTCCACCAAACAGATACCACTTCCAATCCTAGGTGTAAACGATTCTCAATACACCTATGGTGCTGAAGCAATTAATATGGCTGTGAAGTTAGCCAAGAAATATTCTAGTGATAAGAAGCGATATAAAAGAATATGTCAATTTTAGGAAATGAAAATGTACCTCTATCATTATCAGAATTCCAAATATTTGATAGAATGCTAGAAAGAAACATTACTTCTGATGAACTACAAGAATACATAGACTATGTATTAGTGATATTCAATCAATGGAACAGGAAAGGGAAATTGTTTATTTCTGAAAAAGGGCTTCTGTTGTTATGCTGAGAGACAATGAATGGATATGTAAAACAGGTATGAGGTATACTGACTGCGGGTGAAAATTATATGGCTATATTGGAGGTGCTTAAACGATGGGAAAAATAGATAATGTTGATTTTGAAGAAGATAGATATTGTCCTGTGTTTAATCGAATCATTGATTGCGAGTGGTGTTATGAATCTCTTATGGGAATATCTAAATTAGCAAAGAAAAGCGCCATTAAGGAATTGGACGAAATAGCTGAGGATAAAATGGAAAGATGCGTTTCTAAAATGCAAAAAGTGCAAATATAGTGAATTAACAGATTGATTTCAATTATTGTTTTTTGAAAAAGGGGAATCATATGACAAGAGATGATTGTCATGTGATTGTTTATCGGATTCTATCCTACCTGTATATGCATTTAAAGCATTGATGTATCGCTCATTAGATTCGACGGGTATAGAACATGGCAATGAACACATTAAAGTATTCAACTATTTTTTGGGCTAAATTAGATATACATCTTATGAAGTATAGAAATATATATGTGTTAGAAACAAAATACACGATAATAATTAATTATAGTATTTTATTGCATATCAGCGTATAATGGTAGATAAGGAGGATTGAAAGATTATGTCTAAGAAGTATTTATCTATGGATGGTAATACTGCTGCCGCTCATGTTGCATATGCATTTTCTGAAGTAGCAAGTATCTATTCAATTACCCCTTCTTCACCAATGGCCGAACATGCTGAAGAATGGGCTTCACAGGGAAGAAAAAATATTTTGGCTCTGCTGTAAACGTAGTTGAAATGCAGTCAGAAGCAGGTGCTGCTGGTGCTGTTACACGGTGCTTTACAGGGTGGTGCTTTAGCTACTACATTTACTGCATCTCAGGGTCTATTATTAATGATTCCTAACCTTTATAAGATTCAGGGTGAAATGCTTCCAGGTGTTTTTTCCTATGTAGCTGCAAGAGCTCTTGCAACTAGTTCATTAAATATCTTTGGGGATCATCAGGATGTTTATGCCTGCCGTCAAACAGGTATCCCTATGCTTTGTTCACATTCTGTACAGGAAGTTATGGATTTAGCGGGTGTTGCACACTTAACTGCAATTAAAGCAGGTGTACCATTTATCCATTTCTTTGATGGTTTCAGAACATCTCATGAAATTCAGAAAGTTGAAGTTCTTGATTATGAAACTTTAGCTTCATTAGTAGATCATGATGCAATTAAGAAATTTAAAGCAAACGCACTTAATCCACATACTAATCCAGTAGAACGTGGTGGTGCAGATAATGATGATATCTATTTCCAGAGCAGAGAAGCTCAGAATAAGCATTATGATGCAGTTGTAGAAAATTCCGCAGATTACATGAAGAAGATTTCTGAAATTACTGGTAGAGAATATGCTCCATTTACATACTATGGTGATCCAGAAGCAGATAGAGTTATTATCGCAATGGGTTCAGTAACTGAAACTATTAAAGATACTATTGATGAAATGGCTAAAGAAGGAGAAAAAGTTGGTGTTATTAAAGTACATCTTTATAGACCTTTCTCTCCAAAATACTTAAAGGCTGTTTTACCAGCAACTGCTAAGAAGATTGCCGTATTTCGATCGTACTAAGGAAATGGGTGCTACTGGTGAACCATTATACCTTGATGTATGTTCAGTCATTAGAGATGCTGATACATTAGTTATTGGTGGTCGTTATGGTATGGGTTCTAAGGATACTACACCTCAGCATATCAAGGCTGTTTATGATCACTTAAATTCAGATAATCCATTTACAGGATTCACAATTGGTATTAAGGATGACGTAACTCATTTATCATTACCTGATGTTCATGGATTCCATATCAATTCCGGTGTTACTCAGTGCTTATTCTACGGTTTAGGTTCTGATGGTACTGTATCTGCAAATAAGTCTTCTATTAAGATTATTGGTGATAATACTGATTTATACTGCCAGGCTTATTTCGCATATGACTCTAAGAAGGCTGGTGGAGCTACTCGTTCTAACTTAAGATTTGGTAATAAGCCAATTAGAGCAACTTACTATGTAAATAGAGCAGACTTCATCTCTTGTTCATTAGACAACTACTGCTTAAAGTATGATATGTTGAAGAACTTAAAAGATGGTGGACGTTTCTTATTAAATACTGAATTTACTAAAGAAGAAATCGCTGATTATCTTCCAAATAGAGTAAAGAAACAGTTAGCAGATAAACATGCTAAGTTCTATATTATTAATGCCAACAAGATTGCTGGTGAAATCGGTATGGGTAGACGTACAAATACTATCCTACAGTCAGCATTCTTTCGCATTAAATGAACAGATTCTTCCAATCGAAGAAGCTGTTACTAAGATGAAAGAAATGGCTAAGAAGTCTTACAGCAACAAGGGTGAAAATATCGTCCAGGCTAACTATAAGGCTATCGATGCTGGTAAAGATGCAATTGAAGAAGTAACTGTAGATCCAGAATGGTCTAACTTAACTGTATTACCATTAAGAAAACCAACTGGTGATGATTACTTTGATAACTTCGTAGCTCCTATCAATGCACTTGAAGGTTATGACCTTCCAACTTCAGCATTCTTAGATAAGCTTGATGGTACTATGCAGAATGGTGTAGCAATTAAAGAAAAAACGTGCCATTGCTATTCAGGTCCCTAAGTGGGGAAAAAGACAACTGTATCCAGTGTAATCAGTGTGCTATGGTATGTCCTCATGCAACTATCCGTCCATTCTTAATGACTGAAGAAGAAATCAAGAATGCACCAGAAGATATTACAAATGATGTATTAAAACCAATTGGTAAGGGTGTTGAAGGATTATCATTCCGTATCCAGGTTTCTCCTGATAACTGCGTAGGTTGTGGATTATGTGCAACTGTATGTCCAGGTAAACGTGGTGAAAAGGCACTTACAATGGTTCCAGTTAAGGAAGAATTAGAACATTCTGCTTTATCTGAATATGTATACAACAATGTAGAATATAGAGATGACAAGTATCCTACAACTACAGTGAAGGGTGTTGGATTCATGAAGCCTTACTTTGAAGCTTCTGAATGTGTATGTGCTGGTTGTGGTGAAACTCCATATTATCGTTTAGCTTCTCAGTTATTCGGTTCTGATATGAGAATTGCGAACGCTACTGGATGTTCATCAATCTATACTGGTTCAACTCCATCTACTCCATGTACTACTGATAAGAATGGTCATGGTATGGCTTGGGCGAACTCATTATTCGAAGATAATGCTGAATTTGGTTTCGGTATGAAGCTTGCAGAAAACTACATGTCTAAACATATCTTAGAAATCATTGAAGCAAATAAGAATGATGTAGAACCAGAATTAAAAAGAAATTTTTGAAAAATATGAAGCTGTTAAGGGTCAGAGAGTAGAAGAAAAGGCTCTTTATAACGAATTAGTAGAAAAAGTTGAAGCTTCAGCTAATGAACGTATCAAGGAATTACTTGATATGAAGGGTGAATTAGTGACTAAGTCTCAGTGGATCATCGGTGGTGACGGATGGGCTTATGATATCGGTTACGGAGGATTAGACCACGTTCTTGCTAATGATCAGAATGTCAATGTATTAGTTCTTGATACAGAAGTATATTCTAACACTGGTGGACAGTCTTCTAAATCATCACAGGCTGCTTCTATTGCAAAGTTCACTGCAAGTGGTAAGAAGGTTGCTAAGAAAGACTTAGCTCAGATTGCTATGGCTTATGGTCATGTATATGTTGCACAGATTGCTTTAGGTGCTAACCCAATGCAGGCTATTAAGGCTATGAAGGAAGCTGAATCTTATGATGGACCATCATTAATTATTGCTTATGCACCATGTAATGAACATCATATCAAGGGTGGATTAATTAACTCTTCAAGACAGGAAAAATGGGCTGTTGAATGTGGTTACTTCAACTTATTAAGATACGACCCACGTTTAACTGAAGAAGGTAAGAACCCACTTACAATTGATTCTAAGGCTCCTGATTATTCTAAGTTCAAAGACTTCTTAATGAGTGAAAACAGATTCTCTCAGTTAGTTAAGATCAATCCTGAAAATGCAGAAGCATTATTCGATAAGTGTCTAGTAGATGCCAAACGTCGTCGTGCAAGAGCAGAAGCACTTGCTAAAGATTTTGATCTTCGCTGAATAATTCGTACGAAAGAGATAGTAGAAATGCTATCTCTTTTCTTTTATGTTTATAACATACCAAAAAAGATAGGTATATTGCTTGCTATTTGTATGTATTATTTCTATACTAGAAGTGGGTGATGGATATGAAGAGTGTACTAATAAAAAAAGATACAACAAGAGAAGAAAGAAAAAGAATTATACAAGAAGCATTGGATTGTAATGATTCTGCAGGATGTGAGAACTGCAGTGGATGCGGCTTGTTTGGGGCTGGAGATCCTTTCGAAATGTATGAAGATTATATAGAAGGTAAAAGAGAAATCAAAGAAATTAATATGGAATTTGTTTCACGCTACTTTGTGAGAGGTTAATCACATCGTAACTTAAAGAGATGTCATATCATTGTGTGTACTAAAAAACCAGGGATTTTTTAAATCCCTGTTTTTCTATTTCATGATTTCGTTGTAGATATCATCAAGATTTACAACACTTGAACGATCAGTAAATTCAATCTTGATTAGATCATTTTCTTCATATCTTGGAATAATATGAATATGGAAATGATGCACTGTCTGACCAGCGACTTCTTTCGCATTAGTAAGAATATTACATCCCTTTGCATGCATATTCTCTACAATCTTATTTGCAAGCTTCTGAGCCACTTTCATACAATGTGCCATCACTTCTGGGTCTGCTTCTAAAAAGCTATCATAATGTTCCTTAGGAATAACGAGTGTATGTCCATTAGTAGTCTGTGATAAATCTAAGAACGCAATACAAGTATCGTCTTCATATACAACTTTGCCAGGAATTTCCTTAGCTGCAATCTTACAAAAAATACAATTATCCATCATATAAAAACCTCCTGTCTTTATTCTAACACAAAAGAGACGTTCTCACGTCTCTTAGTCCACATATTTACTAGAAATTTTCTTGATCTGTTTCTTAACCTTTTCATCTTCAACAGTGAACTTATATTTCTTTAAATAATAAGATTCAATATCTGTTTTTACATCAGTTAGGTTCTGTAAGTTTTCAGTAATATCTGATTTTTGAGCACTCTTATCAGTGTTGTATACATATACAACTGCATATTTACCAGTACTTAATTTAACTGCTTCCTTATATACACCATCAGTCTTTAAAGAAGTAAACTTACTTAAAGCCTTAATGATTTTCTTATCAACAGTAGTTGTAGAACTCTTACTGCATACAAAACCTAAATCAGTAGAACTAGAACTATTTGCATTCATTAAAGCAGTCATTGCATCTGCACTAGTCACTGTCTTTAATGCCTTTAATGCATCAGATTCTTTACTATATTCAACAATCTTTAAATAAGAAACATTATATTTCTTACATACATCATTGAACTCTGTATCTAGATATTTTTCTTCTAATAGTTCAGATTTTGCTTCTGGTACAACGACTTCATTCTCAAAAAGCCTTTGCATCACTATAACCCTGATTCTTTGCATAAGTTTCAAAAGAACCAGAATATTCAGCATAACGATTTTTTTGTTCTTTTACTTTTGCATCAATTGCATCCTGGTCAGTAATCTCTTTTGCAGTGATCTTATTGTAAGCTTCATTTAATACTTCATTGGCACCATAGTTGTCTAATAAGTATTCATATAAACCTTTCTTGGTCACACTTACATCACCACTGATTACTTCTGTTGAACCATCCTTTACAGAACTTGTATAACCATCTTTATCAGCAGTCACAATATAAGTCGTAATCACTCCTACAACAAGGACAATCGCAATGACAAGTAATGCAATCATTTTCTTAGTAAGTTTAAAAGGTTTCTTTTCAACTTCTACTTTATGGATCTGTTTGTATTCTGCCATTCTCATTACTTCCTTTCTGCGACTCTAGACTTTAAGCCTTCTTTAATAGCTTCATTGACTGCTTTTTAATCTTTGCATCTTTATATTCAATATCATAAGTCTTGAATGCAAGATAAATGATGTAATCATCATAAGTAAGTAATGGAGACTGGATAGTCACATTCTTTAATTTCTTCTTAATCTTTTTTCTTTACTAGTAGAAGTACACTTTAAGATATAATAACCATCAGTACCTGTTAATACATCAGAAGTCTGTCCTTCAGTTAAAGAGAAAGTCGCTTCATTAATTGTACTACCATAAGTATTTGTTAAGTTACTTGTAGTATCTACAACACCTAAAGACCCTTTTGCACTCTTAGTAGTAGAATCATCTGAATAATCCTTGGCAACATCACCAAAGCTCTTACCATCCTTTAATAACTCCTGCACTTCTTTTAATTTTTCTTTTTCAGAATCAGTAGGACTAGAAGGATCAGAAACAGAAATCTTAATCATAGAGATCATACGAGGTGTGGCAACCTTATAATAATCTTCAAATACAGTATCATAATGTGTCTTTACATAGTGTTTGACTAATTCTGCATACTGTAAAGAATAAATAAGCTTCTTCTTATATTCACTTTCACTTGTATAACCAGCACTCTTTAAATCGCTCTTAAACTGTTTTTCATAAGAATTTTCACCATATTTGCTCTTATAAGAATTCTTAACACTATCAAGCATATCACTTGCATTATCTTTCATATCACTTGTAATAGGATATTGTTTATTGATCAACTGATCAAGAACATACTGGAATGTTTGCTGACTTACCTGAACTAGTAGAAATTAATGTATCATAAACATCATCTGCATAAACATGACCTTCACTAGTTGAAGCCACTACGCTCTTTCCATCTACAGTTTTACCACCACAGCCACTTAGTAATAAAACACTCGCTAAACATAGCGCCGCTTATTTTTTTGGCTTTCATACGTACCCTCCTTGCGTAACATATATATTATACATGGTAGGTGATTTTTTTCAAATAATTACCCATGTTTCACATAAAAAAGACATAATTCTTTATCATATTATTTGAGGTTGAACGTTTAATCTTTTATAATGATTCTCGAGGTGAAAAAAAGATGTCAGTTTTGAGTATAAAGAATCTTCATGTTGCGATTGGCGACAAGGAGATTTTGAAGGGAATTAATCTAACAACTAATACAGGAGAAACACATGCATTGATGGGTCCTAATGGGAATGGTAAGTCAACATTATTAGGTACAATCATGGGTCATCCTAAATATAAAGTAACTCAGGGTACAATCACATTAGATGGTGAAGATGTTCTTTCTATGAGTGTAGATGAAAGAAGCCGTAAAGGATTATTTTTTAGGAATGCAGTATCCACAGGAAATTCCAGGTGTCACAAACTCTGATTTCCTCCGTTCTGCAATGAATGCGAGAAGAGAAAAACCATTAAGTCTTTATCAGTTCATTAAGGCTATGGACCATGCCACAGAAGACTTAGAAATGGATGGTAATTTAGCTCATCGTTATTTAAATGAAGGGTTCTCAGGTGGAGAAAAGAAACGTAATGAAATTCTTCAGATGAAATTACTAGAACCTAAATTCGCATTATTAGATGAAATTGATTCAGGTCTAGATGTTGATGCGTTACGTATCGTCGCTGATAATATCAATGAGATGAGAGAAAAGAATGAAGACTTTGGTCTAGTAATGGTTTCTCACTATGAAAGATTATATGAATTAGTAAAGCCAACACATGTACATGTATTAGTAGATGGAAATATTGTGGTAGAAGGTGGCTTTGAACTAATTGAAAAAGATCAACAATGAAGGATATGAATGGGTAAAAAGAAAGAATTAGGCATTGAACTCCAAAAAAGAAGACGAAGACGTTGTTTCTATTGGGGTATGTGGCCATAAGGTGACAAGCAATGTATAGTTTTGAACACTATATTCATTTTGTAGATGGGGAGGTAACAGAAGATAATCTTCCTAAAGAAGTTGTTGTGAATGATACAACAATCACATTCAAGTATGGAGAACCCATTCAGCTTCATGTAGTGGTAGATGTAAAGAATGAAATGTCACTACATTATGCATTTGAAGACAATGTCCATGCAGAAGTGATTGAAACAAGACATGTTGAAGAAAAACGGTGTATTAAATCGTACATTTACTAACGGTGCTTATTCACATGTTAATTTCTTTAATGAAAATGAAGGAACAGGAAAGAATACTTATCTAGATGAAGGACATTCTTCTCATGATAGTATGCTTCAGCTTGGCTATTCTGAATTATCTGATGCTTCTATTGAAGCCTCTTATACATTTGAATTAGATGGTGAAGGGGCAGATGTCAGATTAAGAATGGCGGCTTTATCAAAGGATAAAGAAAAGAAACATTATAAGGTGCATATAAAACATAATGCACCACATACTACTGGTATCATGGATAACTATGGTGTTGCGAAAGATGAAGCACATCTTGTGATTGATGGTATTGGTACAATTACAAATGGACAGAATGGTTCAGCATCACATCAGACAAATAAGATCATTGTCTTTGATCCAAAATGTTATGCAAGTGCAAATCCATTCTTATATATTGATGAATACGATGTCCAGGCTTCTCATGCGGCTGGTGTAGGGAAGATGGATGAAGAACATCTTTATTATTTACAGTCTCGTGGTTTGACTAAACGTCAGGCTATGCAGTTGATTACTTATGGTTATTTAATGCCAGTAGTCGAAGTTGTAGATAATAAGATGATTAAGGAACGTTTTGAATTGGCGTTATCAAAGGTAGGTGCTTAGTTATGGTGAATTGTAAGGATACAAGAAAAGACTTTCCAATGTTGGATGGAAAGACATTAATGCATGGCAAGCCACTGATTTATTTTGATAATGGTGCGACTACATTAAAGCCTCAATGTGTGATTGATGCAGTATGTGAATATTTATCTAGCTACTCAGGAAATGCTCATCGTGGAGATTATGATTTATCTCATCAGGTGGATGTCGCTTATGAAGAAGCGAGAGAAGTAGTTCAGCATTTTATTCATGCTAAAAGAAAAGAGGAAGTTGTATTTACAAGTGGGTCAACAGATTCACTTAACTTAATTGCGAATGGTTATGCCAAAACACATTTAAAAGCAGGTGATGAAATCCTTTTGAATGTGGCAGAACATGCCTCTAATACATTGCCTTGGTTTGATGTAGCTGAGGAAACAGGTGCTGTTGTGAAATATATTGAACTAGATGAAGAAGGTCGTATGACATTAGAAAATGTCAAGAAGGTCGTAACAGAGAATACAAAAGATTATTTCACTTGCGATTGTGACAAATGTATTAGGTTATGAAGTACCTATCAAGGAAGTCACAGAATATGCGCATTCTAAAGGTATTATTGTAGTGGCAGATGGGGCACAGAGTGTACCGCATATTGTCACAGATGTTGTACGTGATGATGTGGACTTCTTAGCTTTCTCAGGTCATAAGATGTGTGGCCCTACAGGTGTTGGTGTTCTTTATGGCAAATATGAGTTATTAGAAGAAACAAAGCCTACACGTTTTGGTGGAGGATCTAATTCACGCTATAACAGCTGTGGACTTGTCACACTAAAGGAATCGCCTTATAAATTTGAAGCAGGTACACCTCATATTGAAGGTGTGATTGGCTTAGGTGCGGCTGTTAAATACTTACAGAGCATCGGTATGGAAAATATCCGTCAAAGAGAATTAGAATTACGTCATTATGCGATTGAGAAGATGTCTCAGTTGGATAATGTCACTGTATATAATCCAAACTCAGAAGGGGCTATTGCTTTTAATATTAAAGATGTATTTGCACAGGATGCAGCCAGCTTATTTAATACTTATGGTATTGCAGTAAGAGCTGGTGAACATTGTGCAAAAGATTCTAGACGAGTTCTTAAAAGTAAGAACAACTTGTCGTGTCTCTTTCTATTTCTATAACACTGAAGAAGAAATTGATCAGTTTATTGAAGCATGTAAGAAAGGAGATGATTTCCTTGATGCATTCTTTGGATGATCCAATGATCATGAGAGAAATTATTATGGACCATTATCAGAATCCTAGAAACCATGGACTTGTAGATGATGATTCATATCAGAAAGTCAATATGGATTCAAGTACATGTATTGATGATATTGATGTCAGGCTAAGTTTAATGGTGATGTAGTGGAAGATGTACGTTTTGATGGTGAAGCATGTGCTATTTGTACGGCATCTACTTCTATCATGACTGAACTAGTTAAAGGAAAGACAAAAAGAAGAAGCAATGCATATTGTAGATAACTATATGCATATGATTTATGAAAAAGAATATGATCCAGAACTTCTTGAAGAAGCGATTGCGTTTAAGAATACGCATAAGCAGGCCAATCGTATTAAGTGTGCGACTCTAGGCTGGACTGGATTCTTAAAATTATTAGAAGGAAGCGAGGAATAGAGATGGCTATTGAGAATCTTAATATTCCACAAGCTGAAGTGATAGAAGATCATCCTGATGAGGATGTATCTGTCTTCAAGACACCTAAAAGGGTTAAATGAAGATATCGTTAGAGAAATATCAGCCATTAAAGAAGAACCCGAATGGATGACTGAATACCGTATCAAGTCATTAAAACAGTTCTTAAAGATGCCAATGCCTAAGTGGGGTGTTGATTTATCTAAGATGGATTTTGATGATTATACATACTATAATCGTCCATCAGATACTAAAACAGATAAATGGGAAGAAGTACCAGAAACAATTAAGAATACATTTGATCGTTTAGGTATTCCTGAAGCAGAACAGAAGTTCTTAGCAGGGGCAAGTGCTCAATATGAATCTGAAGTTGTTTATCATAATATGCTTGAAGAAGTCAAAAAGAAGGGTGTTATCTTCTTAGATATTGATTCTGGATTAAAACAATATCCAGAAATCTTCAAGAAGTATTTTGATACTGTTATTCCATATTACGATAACAAGTTCTCTGCATTAAATGGGGCTGTCTGGTCAGGAGGATCATTTATTTATGTACCACCTCATACTAAATTAGATAAGCCATTACAATCATATTTTAGAATCAACTCTGAACGTATGGCACAGTTTGAAAGAACCTTAATTATTGTAGATGAAGGATCAGATATCCATTATGTAGAAGGATGTACAGAACCTTCCTATTCTAAAAAGATTCACTTCATGCTGGTGTTGTAGAAATTATTGTCGGCAAGAATGCACATTGTCGTTATACAACAATCCAGAACTGGTCTAAGAATATCTATAACTTAGTTACACAGCGTGCAAAAGTTATGGAAGGTGGATCAATGGAATGGGTAGATGGTAACATCGGTTCACTTGTTACTATGAAATATCCTTGCTGTGTTCTTGCAGGAGAAAGAGCCAAGGGTACAGTTATTACTATTGCGGTAGGAGATAAAGGTCGATCATTGATTCTGGGGCTAAGATGATTCATGCAAAGACCTCATACATCAAGTCAAGATCGTTTCTAAATCTATTGCGAGAAATGGTGGTAAGACAAACTATAGAGGACTTGTCCGTCATAACAAGAATGCGTATGACTGTAAGAGCAAGGTAGAATGTGATACATTAATTCTAGATAAGATTTCTACAAGTGATACAGTACCTACAAATATCATGGCCAATAATGATTCTATTATTGAACATGAAGCCACTGTATCTAAAGTATCAGAAGATCAGCTCTTCTACTTAATGAGCAGAGGTCTCACTAAAAGCGCAGGCAACAGAGATGATTGTTATGGGCTTCATTGAACCATTCAGCAGAGAATTACCTATGGAATATGCTGTTGAATTAAATCAGCTTATTAAGCTTGATATGTCAGAAGATGCTATTGGATAGAGAACAGATGATTAAGAAACGTCTCGCTTTAGAAGAAGAGACGTTTCTTTCTTAAAAAAGAATTGCGTCTTATTTAGAAGAAATGCCTGCATTTAAGAATGCGAAAAAGAATAGGGTTTTTATATGTCTTATCGTCATGAAGTGGATACACTTCATTTAATTGAGAAATATATATTAGAAAAGGAAATCTATGTACCAAAATGTGTAGGGGATGAATTAGATTTCCAAAGAATATATACTATGGATGATTTAAAAGAGGGTGCTTTTCATATATTGGAACCTTCTACTAATGAGCATATGGATGTTAAAGATTTAGATGTGATTGTAGTGCCATTACTTATGTTTGATGCAAATCATAATCGTATTGGCTATGGCCGAGGTTTTTATGATCGTTGTTTAAAAAGACAAATGCCCTGGCGGTTGGTTTAGCATTTGATTTCCAGGAAGTAGAAAATACTCATCCTCACTCTCTTGATGTCCCGCTTAGTTACATAATTACACAAAAGGTGTCTTCTAAGGCACTTTTTTTATAGTAACAAAGGGATAAATTTGATATAATAGATATGATTATGAGGTGTTTTATATGGAAAAAAATGTTGTAAAGAATATTCTCGCAGACATTGATCTGCGTCAAAATCTAATAAAATTAAAAGGATCAATGTCATGCTGCTGATACATTAGATGGCCCTATTGTAGAAAAATTATGTGATTGTTTATCTTATGAAGATCCTAAAGTAAGAAAAAAAAATGCGGCATTACTACTAGGATATACTAAAAAATTCTATGATGGCTTCTGTTCTTTTAGATGCTTATAAGAATGAAGAAAAGGATTTTGTAAAAGATGCTTATTTAAAAGGTATGAGTCATTATGATTGTAAGCCTTATATTAAGGAATTACAGGAAATACAGAATGAACTCATGAATTCAGAAGTAGTAGACAGCAAACATATCAAAGCACAATTAAAGGTATTAAATCCGATGATTCGTTCTTATTCTTATCATAAGAAGAAATCAATCCGTTTATTGCATAAAGAAGTCGATGTTATTCTTACAACACTTCCTTATTATCAATATACACTTTTTGAACAGGTGAAGCATTTACGTTATAAACCAGTCGGACAGGGCGTTTTAGTGCGTACAAAGGCTATTTATGACCTTCTAGGCTTACGTAATTATAGAGAAATGATTTTCCCATTATCAGGCTGTTCAGGACTTGCTCAGGATGGACATTTAATTGGTAAACGTATTGCGCAAAGTAATTTGGTAGACGTACTACATCGTTTATATGATTCAGAAGGATGTTTCTATTATCGTTTAGTTGATCAGATGAGAGAAAAGAAATCAGCTGTTATCAATGATATAGTTCAAGAACTTATTGAAGAAATGCCTTCACATCTTCAGAATGTAACATCTGATTATGATATTGAAATACTTATTAGAGAATTAAAGCCAGGAACAGTGAATGTTTACTTAAAGTTGAGTTCATTAGACAATCCTCGCTTTAATTATAGACGTGAAATTATTTCTAATTCAATGCAGCCTTATGTAGCAGCAACACTTATGGAAGTAGCTAAACCATATATGGGCATGCATTCTCGTGTATTAGATCCATTCTGTGGTAGTGGTGTTACACTTATTGAAAGATGTATGGCTAAACCAGTGAAGTTTGCGATGGGATTAGATATTTATGGAGAAGGCTTAGAAGCGACTAAGAAGAATGCGATTCTGACTAATCAGGCTATTCACTTTGTAAATAAGGATGCCAATCGTTTTGTAAATAATGAAATGTTTGATGAAATCTTTACTGATATGCCTACCTATGCACAGATGAAAGATACACGTGCTTTAAAGAATCTTTACGATAACTTCTTTAAACGTATCCACAGACACGTTTTACCAGAAGGGTATGTATTTATCTATACAACTGAAATATCTCTTGTAGAGAAGAATTTAAGACTAAATTCAGACTATCTCACACTTGTAGAACATTATGATGTACCTAGAGGTAAGACAATGGCTTATTTCTTCATCATTCAGGTAAACAAATAGAGGTCCAATCAGGACCTCTTTTTCTATCTAAATAAATAACGATAACCTTGCCAGAACCACTGTTTTACTGTTTCTGGGTCATCTAAATAAAACGTACACCAAATGCAAGTGCTACTAATATAATCACAAAGTAATACTAATAACACAAAAGTCTTAATAAAAGTCATTACAGGATGTGATTTCTCTTTATACTTTACCTTAGTCTTAGTACGTTTAGGTAAAGAATGTGATCTCTTATGTTTCACTTTTGTCTTAACAACTTTTTTAACTTCAGGTTCTTTTTTCTTCCTGCTGAATAGAATTCTCTCTCTAGTGTCTTTAATAGAGTCATCTTCATCATCAAATGTGAATCTTTGCATACTATCACCTCTCTGCTTTAATGAATATAGTCTCTATTAGAGTATTTGTCAAATTAAAAATGCTCTCATGACACGATAAAAGCTCTTGCATAAGGAAAGCAAATGTATGTGTCATTGAGAGCGGCCTTAAACAAGAGCCTTTAAAACGTACCCATTAGTAGGTACAATTAAATTGTAATCGTTCTTATAACAAAAAGCAAATAAAATACAAAAAAACTTGAAGAAATCAATAGAATTGAGAAAAAGCGTCATTAAATCAAATATACCTACATATAAAACTGTAAAAAAAGTTCCTATTTTCTGTAAAAAAGTTCCTATTTTCTGTTGACTTAGAGTGGATATGATGATAATATAATACCCGCAACGGAGGTTTAGCTCAGTTGGGGAGAGCATCTGCCTTACAAGCAGAGGGTCAGCGGTTCGAGCCCGTTAACCTCCACCATTTTATTTTATAGCTCAATATTTGCCGACTTAGCTCAATTGGTAGAGCAACTGACTTGTAATCAGTAGGTTGGGGGTTCAATTCCTCTAGTCGGCACCAGTGGGGAGGTAGCGAAGTGGCTAAACGCGGCTGACTGTAACTCAGTTCTCTACGAGTTCGATGGTTCGAATCCGTCCCTCCCCACCATCTTTATTGGGATATAGCCAAGCGGTAAGGCAACAGACTTTGACTCTGTCATTGCGCTGGTTCGAATCCAGCTACCCCAGCCATCTTTTTTTGACTCGCTAGCTCAGATGGCAGAGCATCTGACTTTTTAATCAGAGGGTCAGGGGTTCAAATCCCCTGCGAGTCACCATCCTATGCGGGTGTAGTTCAATGGTAGAACTTCAGCCTTCCAAGCTGACTACGTGGGTTCGATTCCCATCACCCCTCCAACTTAGGAACAAGTCAATCTTCGGATTGACTTTTTTTATATCTGTAAACTATTTTTTATAGTAACCTTGAATTACCAAGATCGAATCGCAATGACAAAGCAATCTTTGAGTATGAACAGGAAATCTCTGAGGATGCAGTAGCAATTGATACAAAAAAGTATTTGCTGATTTGAAAAAATCACTTTAAATAAAAACGATGTAAAAATAAATGCCAGGAGGGTAAACTCCTGGCATTTATTATAGCTTAGTTACTTATTTTTTTGTACTTATAGAATCCTTCACCAGTACTATATCCTAGTTTTCCTTGATCAATATATGACTTCAACATCTTATGCATACCTTTAAAATTATAAGGTGCTAAGAAACCAGGAATCTTCACATACATACCTACAATCTCATAGGCAGTCTTTAATCCTACTGTATCAAGAATCTGGAACGGTCCTTTAGGTGCACCAGTACCTAAAGTCCATGCCTTATCGATACTTTCAGGATCAGAGATACCATTGACCATTAAATCCATACCTGAGAATAATAATGGAATCAACATAGAATTGAGTAGATAACCAGACTTCTCTTTATTGACTGGTAATGGAATCATTCTAATCTCTTTCGCAAACTTCATGACTTCATCAAAATATGCTTTATTTGTTTTATCCTGCATCATAACTTCTGTCATATTATTTTTCCAAATTGTATTTGCAAAGTGTAATGCAAAAGGAATTTATCAGGTCTACCAGTAAACTTAGCTAATTTGCTAGGAAGCATAGTAGAAGAATTAGTCACTAGAATTGTCTTATCAGGAAGTAGGGGTAATCTTTGTATAGACATCCTTCTTAGCTTCCATATTTTCTGTCATAGATTCAATGACTAAATCAGCATGTTTAACTGCTGTTTTCATATCAAGCTCTAGCTTGATTGTAGAATAAACACGTTCTACCTTTTCTAGGCAGTTCTCCTTATCGAAATCATCATAGCCTGCAATACCCATACACCATGTATTGATAGATTTATCAATATCCATAAGATTAATTGCATCAATATAAGATTGCTTGATAGAGTCAAGCTTTAGGCTGTGTACGTCCAATACTGCCTTCACTTCTTAACCAGATTGTTACATCAAAACCACAATATCTTTGCCTGGAATGCAATCTGTGATCCTAGAACGCCACCACCCATAATAGTAATGTTCTTCATGTTTGTCTCCTTTCTAGTAAAATGAAAACAGAAGAACAATTTCTTCTGCTTCACTACTATCTTTTAACATTATCTAACTTCCATTATACTGATTAAAAAAAAAGATTATCTACTATACTTTGTGAAAAACATCACAATATCTTACAAACTTATCACATTGTACAAAAAAATCCCGCAAGTGCGGGATTTCTTATTAATATCCAGGCTTACCTAAAAGCTTGAACATATTCTTTTTATAAACTTCAACACCTGGCTGGTTGAATGGGTTAACACCTAATAGGTAAACGCTCATTGCACAAGCCTTTTCGAAGAAGTATACCATATAACCAAAGCTATATGCATCAACATGATCAAGAGTGATCGGATGTTAGGTACGTTACCAACATTTACATGGGCATCAATAGTACCTTCACATGCTTTCTGGTTAACATAATCAACTGTCTTACCAGCTAAATAGTTTAAACCATCTAAGTTTTCTGCATCACTAGGGATTTCTAAGTTCATCTGAGGTTCTTTGATCTTTAATACAGTTTCGAATAAAACCTTAGAACCTTCCTGGATGAACTGTCCTAATGAATGAAGGTCAGTTGAGAAAGTACCACTTGTAGGTAAGATACCTTTTCCTTCTTTACCTTCAGATTCACCAAATAACTGTTTCCACCATTCAGCAGTCTCTTTTGCAACTGTAAGTTATAAGTTACAAACATTTCAGCTGGGTAACCAGCCTTTAATAACATCTGTCTTGCAACACCATACTGATAAGCATCGTTTGTAAGAAGATCTGGATTGTTGTATTTATCCTGTGCATCTTTAGCACCCTTTAACATTGCATCAACATCGATACCAGCCATTGCGATAGGGAATAAACCTACTGCAGTTAATACAGAATAACGTCCACCGATATCATCAGGAACTACGAATTCTGTATAACCTTCCTGGTCAGCTAAAGTCTTTAATGCACCCTTATGAGCATCTGTAGTAGCAACAATTCTTCTCTGAGCTACTTCTTTACCCTTAGTTTCTTCAAGTAATTCTTTGAAGATTCTGAAAGCAACTGAAGTTTCAGTAGTTGTACCAGACTTAGAAATTACATTAATACCGAATTCTTTATCTTTTACATAGTTCTTAACCTGTGCTAAATAAGTAGCAGAGAATGTATTACCAATATAGATGATCTGAACCTTGTTTGTTGGGTAAAGACCATTGATTGCTTCAATAGCAGCTCTTGCGCCTAAGTAAGAACCACCGATACCACAAACTAATAAAACATCAATTTCTTCAGATAATTCTGCAGCTTTTTTCTTAATGTTTTCTACTTCAGTCTTGTTGTAGTTAGTAGGTAAGTCAACCCATCCTAAAAAGTCATTACCTGCTCCTGTTTTGTTGTGGATCATATCATGAACTTCTGCGACTCTGTCCTTATATGATTCCATGCTTTCTGTTAATTTAGCTTTACTTAAATCAACGTTGATCATACATCTTCCTCCTTTGCGATTCCTCGACTGATCCATCGAGGCATCATTTCTCTTAGTGGATTAAAACCCTTAGGTGTTTCCACGATTGACTTTCTTTGCGAAAACGTCTCTTTTTTCGCGACTGCTTTTAAAGAAAGCCTTGCCTGGTGATGGACGTTATCTATATCAATGACTTTTACCTTAACCTGTTCTCCATAAAAAGACAAATTGATTTACGTCACGAACAAATCCATCAGATATTTCTGATATATGGATTAATCCGCTACTTCCATCAGGCAATAAAGCAAATGCACCATATGGTTGAATACCAGTAATGGTCACATCAACAATGTCACCTACATGAACTTGATGTTCCATTGCACGCCTCCAATCAACTGCATTATAGCATAATTATAATAGTGATAAAAGAATAGATAATAATAATTCTTTAATGTGAAAAAGATAAATAATTTGTATTTAATATGATATACTTTACAAAAAAATGAGTATGGTATAGTTAGTATATGCTAACACAGTAGAGGAGAACCATATGAAGAAAAAATATTATATATTTTGGTTCTTTGCATTACTCTATATACTCACACAAGTTCCAACTATAGTAAGTAACTATAAGTTTGAAGCTGGAATATGGGATATTGAATTGTGTAGATATGTTCTTATGTCTGTAGGATGGATGATTGTCGTACTCTATGTCATTCATTTTGTATTGGATTATATTAAAAATAACAGTGATGAATAACGTTGAAGAACCCTCAGGGTTCTTTTTATTATGCTTGGTAAGAATCATAGAATATGTACAAAAAACAGTGAATTATGCTTAAAAATGTGCAATCTAATAAAATTGTCTAATAAATAAGTATGTTTTTTAGTGATTCTATAGGGTATATCACTTTTCTTTTTTTATTTTGTGTGTTATAATGGTCAAGCAGAAGCGAGGTGAAATCATGGAAGAAAAAGATTGAAGCCATTAAGGAAGTCATTCATAAGTTGAGACCCTATCTACAAAGAGATGGTGGAGACTTAGAATTCGTTGATTTCAAAGACGGCATCGTTTATGTACATATGCTTGGTGCATGTGCGGGATGCATGATGTTAGATTCTACTATTAAAGATGGTGTTGAACAGATTTTAGTAGAAGAAGTCCCAGGCGTTATTGAAGTACAGGCAATTTAATTAAATATTTTTATACTCTTATTCAGAACCACACAGATGAGGATCGTTTTAAAGTGGTGGCAACCCTTATATAGAAGGTCTTTGACCAAGCAAGTATTACTTGAACAATAAGAGGAAGCAGATTAGTACGCTTTCCTCTTTGAGGAGAGCTTTTTATTACAGGAGGAAAAAGAAAAAATGGAAAAGAACTTATTTACATCAGAATCTGTATCAGAAGGACATCCAGATAAGCTTTGTGATCAGATCAGTGATGCAATTTTAGATGAATGCTTAAGACAGGACAAATATTCACGTGTAGCTTGTGAATGTTTTGCAACAACTAATTTATTAGTCATTGGTGGAGAAATTACAACAAATGCGAAAGTAGATTATGAAGCAGTGGCTCGTGATGTTATGAGAAGAATTGGCTATACTGCTGAAGATTTAGGTATTGATGCAGATACTTGTGAAATCAAGGTAGTAATGGATACACAGTCTAGTGATATCGCATTAGGTACAAATGTAGAAGTAGGTGGTGCAGGTGACCAGGGTATCATGTTTGGTTATGCAACAAATGAAACTGAAACATATATGCCTTTACCAATCTCTATGGCTCACGAATTAGTACGTTATGCAAGTGAATTAAGACATAACGGTACATTCAAACATGCAAGACCTGATATGAAATCACAGGTAACTATTGATTATACAGATGAAAATAATCAAAGGTTGATACAATCCTTATGTCAATCCAGCATGATCCAGATTTCAATGAAGAAGAATTCAAGACATTCATTAAAGAAAAAATCATGAAGGAAGTTGTAAAGAAAACATCATATGAATGAAGATTACAAGGTATTCATCAATCCAACAGGAAGATTTGTTATTGGTGGTCCTCATGGTGATACTGGTTTAACAGGACGTAAGATCATTGTTGATACTTATGGAGGAATGGCAAGACATGGTGGAGGCGCATTCTCTGGTAAAGACCCATCAAAGGTAGATAGAAGTGCAGCTTATATCACTCGTTATATCGCTAAGAACATTGTTTGCAAAGCAGGATTATGTGATCGTATTGAAATCCAGTTATCTTATGCAATTGGTGTAAAAGGATCCTACAAGTGTGCATGTTGATACTTATGGAACTGGTAAGGTAGCTGATGAAGTCATCTTAGATGCAATCAAGAAAGAATTTGATTTAACTCCTCAGGGTATCATCAATACATTAGATTTATTAAATCCAATCTATGGCCCAACACAGCGCTTATGGACACTTTGGTCGTACTGATGTTGAATTCCCATGGGAAAAATTAAATAAAGTAGAAGACTTAAAGAAATACTTAGCTTAAAGAAGACATTAACGTCTTCTTTTTTTATATTTTATGTCAAGAGTGTTTTTTAGTTTTTTTTATGTATAATATAGTTATAGAAAGAATTGTAAAGGAGGAATTAATTATGAAAGTTATTGTCAGAGGTAAAAAATGTTACAATTACAGATGCTATTGAGGATAAAATTACTAAAAACTAGCATTGCTCGACAAGTACTTCATCATGGGACAAGATGTGGAGGCTAAGGTTTTAATTAGAACTTATCCATTTGGTCAGAAAATTGAAGTTACAATTCCTACAGAGCATGTTCTTCTTCGTGCAGAAGAAACAAGTGATGATCTTTATGAAGCAATCGATTTAGTTATCGATAAGCTAGAAAGACAGATCAGAAAGTACAAAACAAAGTTAAGTAGAAAGTCAAAGAATAATAAACTCGCTTTCAACATTAACACTTTAGAAGCTCTTGAAGAACCTGAAGAAGAAGATGTTGTCGTTAAGACAAAAACAATTAATCCTAAACCAATGGACATGGAAGAAGCTATCATGCAGATGGAACTCATTGGTCATTCATTCTTCGTTTATAAGGACATCGAAACAAATACAGTATGTGTTGTCTATAAACGTAGAGATGGTGGATATGGTCTTCTTGAAACAGAAGAATAATAAAAAGAAATCTGGCTTTTGGCCAGATTTTTTATGTCCTTAAGAAATTCTTTCTTTTCCTTCGTATATATTATTTGAGGGACACAAGATCTCCCTGCATAATATCCTGAGCTTTCATATATTTATCGATATCATTAAGAATTGTTGTTTTCTTAATAGACCATAAAGGAGCTACTAATTCTTCTAATGGTGCATCTCAGTAAGTCTTTCTATGACTACATGACTTGGAATATATTCTAATTGTCTTGCAACTAAAGAAATATATTCATCTCTTTTCTAACATCTTGAAAGGATAATAGAGCTTATAAAGACGACTATTCTGAGTCACATAGAGATTATGAATCTTAATACCTTGAATATCTAGTTTTCCTACCGCTTTTGCAGTCTCCAACATCATCTCTATTGTTTCATTAGGTAAACCATTAATAATATGCACACAGACTTCTAAATGATGTCTTCTTAACATAGAGAGTCCATCTAAGAATTCCTGATAAGTATGACAACGATTGATTTCTTTTGCAGTAGTATCATGAATAGTCTGTAAGCCTAATTCTATATAGACATCCGTTTTTTTAGATAATTCTTCTAAATAAGCACATATTTCTTCAGTGAGGCAGTCTGCACGTGTCGCAATCGCAATACCAACAACATCCTTCATACCAATAAATGGTTCATAGATCTTCTTTAACTGATCTAAAGAAGCATAGGTATTTGTATATGCCTGGAAGTAGGGAATAAAGACAGCTTCAGGCCACTTTCTTTTCATTACTTCTGCACCTGCTTTAAACTGTTCTAAAAGAGAATCACTATCTAGAATAAAGTCTCCAGAACCTTTCTCAGAACAGAATATCTGACCTCCAAAGCCTTTTGTCCCATCTCTATTAGGACAAGTAAAATGGGCATCTAAAGAGACCTTTGCGACTTTTTTATGATATCTCGTTTTTAAAAAATAATTGTATGTATGATAACGCTTGTTATCTAAAGAATATGGAAAAGGATTCATTTTTTATCACCTGGCTCATTATAACATAAAATGGAGGGAAAAATATGCTAGAACTTAAAGACTTAACTGTGAGTTATGATATTTGTATATTGGATCATGTGAATTATATATTTCCAGATACTGGTTTAGTAGGAATCAAAGGATCTTTCAGGCTGTGGAAAGTCTACACTTCTATATTGTTTATGTGGATTACTGCAATATAATGGCACAATCACTTTTAATCATGAAGTGATAGATAAAAAATTTAGTAAGATGATAGGCTTTATTAAACAGAATAATGATCTTATTCCTTCTTATACAGTAGAAGAGAATATCATGGCTGGATGTTATTTTGGACAGATTGATTTTGATAAGAAAAAGATGGATAAGATTATTAGGCGCTTAAAAATAGAAAAGCTTATGAAAAGATATCCTGATGAACTTTCTATTGGACAGATGAAACGTGTATCTATTGCTCGTGCCTTGTTAAAGGATGCACCTGTACTTTTATGTGATGAACCTACATATGCCTCCATTATAAACAGGCAAAAGAGGTTATGACACTCTTAAAGGAAGTATCTGAAGATCGTTTAGTCATCGTTGTTTCTCATGATACATCCCTATTAGATGAATATGTCGATGTACTCATGGAGATGAAGAACCAGACATTACATACAATTAAAGACAATCATATAGATAAAGAAGTACTTATTCCTCAACATAAGAAACACTTTTCTATGCGTTATAGTTTTAAAGAAGTATTGGGAGAAAGAAAGAGACTCGCATTACTCTCACTTTTTCAGATATTAGTCATTGTAACATCTCTAGTGATTATAAGCGGTTTAAATGGTCTTTCTACCTCTATAGAGAAATCTTACATGGAAGCACCACTTAAAAGATATTGTAACTATATCCAGTCATGATGGAGAACCATTGTCTTTAAAAAAGAAAAAGGTACTAAACATTTTGATATAGAAAGTGGGTATATCAAAGGAGTTAATGCCTTGTTGATTCGTTTACCTAAAAAGACAAAACATATTAAATTAATATCAGGACATCTGCCTCATCATACAAATGAAATCATTATCACCAATAATTTATCTCATAAACTTAAATCAGAATTCACATGTCACCTCTTAGAAAATGAAACATATAAAGTAGTGGGAGTAATAGAAGATAATTTCTACCAAGATCAATTGGTTTGTTTCCATCATGATATAGATAAAAATATCCAGATTTATTAAGAGATGACAAAATAGATGTAGTCACACAGGATTCTGAACCTCTTATTAAACGTTATGAAAAAGAACTATGAAGTAGATAATGATGTATATATGAAGAAGATGAGTTATGGAACACTTATTTCTATTGGTCGTATGATTGCGTTAGTTTATATGATGATTAGCTTATTTGTGGCAATAGAACTTACAAAAACAGTCTTCTCTTCTTTATATTTAGAAAGAAGCCGTTCTCTTTGCTTTGAAAATTTCTATGGGTGCATCTTATAAACAATTACAGCGTGAATCAAAGATAGAAATACTTATTATAGGCACATTTATTTACTCTATCAGCATAGTGATGTTTATTATTATTCTTTCTATTCTCCCGCTCACATTCTTTAAGAGGTATTTCCATTTTACATGTCTTGCATCTCCTTATTATTTCTATATTATTTTCTATTTTCTCTATCTTCTTATACTCATACTTTCTGCATCTGCACCGTTTATTCGTATTAAGAAAGAAAGTATAGTCTCATTACTCAGGGAGGAATAATATGATTCAACTTAAATCAATCAACAAACGTTATCTACATGAACATGTCTTAGAAAACATTGCTTGTACTCTTCCTGATACAGGATTTGTATCACTTGTTGGGCCAAGTGGATGTGGGAAAAGTACTTTACTTCATATTATTGCTGGACTTGATCATGATTACTCAGGAGAAGTGATATATGAGAATAATAAGAAAGTTTCTATCATTTTTCAGGACTTTCATCTTATACCTTGGCTTTCTATTAATAATAATATACGTCTCTATGACTACTTTCATAAATCATCCTACATACTGGATGAAACATTGACTAAACAATTCAAGAATACTTCAGTTAATGATCTTTCCTTAGGACAAAGACAACGAACAGCGATAGAGCGTGCACTTTATTATGATCCAGATATTATTCTATGTGATGAACCAACAGCTTCACTTGATCCAGATAATGCAGAGAGAGTATTAAAGATGTTGAAGCAAGCGTTCTCATTCTTCTCTTGTATTATTTGTATCCCATGATGAAGCATCAGTAAAAACAATATAGTGATCGTATTATAGAAATGAAGGATGGATGTATTATACAGGATACACTTATTAAAAAACAGAAATCTATCCTCAAGAAAACCATACCAATAATAAGCCACGACATTTTCCTATACTTAAACTGACCATTCAGTCCTTCCTAAGTAGTCGTAAAAGATTTTTTCAGATGTCATTTTCTCTATCTATCGCATTATTATGTTTGATGATGACATTTACCTTTACATTCTCTTTTCGTAATACTATTTATCAATATCTTTCTTCATTGATTCCACAAAAGTCTATTACTTATAAATTACGTAATGATGATCCGCTCTCTTTGACTCATTTCAATGAAGCATCCTATCATTATTTAAATCTTGATGATTATGATCTCATGGGAATCTCTCATAATAGTCAAAGATATCAGAAGAATGAAGTTCTGTTTATATCTGATGACTCGTCCTATACCACTCATTATATATATGGTAGAGCTCCACAAAATAATGATGAAATTATAAGATTCTCTCTCTACTGCAAGAAAGCTTGCACAAAAAAGAATAAGGTCAATACATTACTTAATACAACTTGGACAATCTATTATAAGCATCAATTAAAGATAAAAGGAAAAGAAGTAAAGATAGTTGGTATTTCTCCACAAACCTATAATTATGATGCCTTTTATATGTATGAATATGCCAATTATCATTGGATAGAGTCCATCTTTAATCAAACACCGACTGCAAGATATGGTATGTTGAAATATAAGGAAGATAAATCCATTATAGATTCTTTAAAAAGAATTATCCTGAATATGAGTTTAAAGCAATGGGGAATCAACTCAAAAAACTTTTAATCAGAATATGAATAGAATCCAGATGGTTCTAGTGGTATTCTCTATTCTCACAATACTTTCTTCTATATTTATGATTATGGAAATCATGATTCTTCATGCGATGCATTTAAAGAAGGATCATGCCATCATGAAGGGCCTATGGTGAAAAGAAGATACATATTTTCAAGATGTCTTTCTATCAATGTTTGATTCTTCATTCTTATAGCTATGTGACAGCATCTCTCATATTACTTGTCATTATGAAGATAATGAATCAAATAATCCCACAGATTACAGACTTTCCTATGCATCTTACATTCCAACCTCTTATTATGTTGATATTGTGGATTGGTTCTTTCTTATTAGTTTGTTTTTCTACACTATTTAGTATTCTTTATATTATCAAGCTCAATCCATCCCGCATCCTTAAAATGAGATGATACTTCTTGCAAATAACGGGAAATTATGATAAGTGTTAAAAGTATATAAAAGTCAAGGAACTAGAGTAGTAGATGGTCATACTTTTTAAGAGAACTTATGGCTGGTGTGAATAAGTAAAGTTATCCATTGAACTCGCTAGGAGATGGGTCTGTGATAAGCGTATCAGATCGTATTTCTTTGCGTTAAAGCATTAAGCGCATGAATCAGTCTTCATGAACTAAAGGTGGTACTATGAGTTATCGTCCTTTAGACATGAGGACTTTTTTTTATTTTAAAAGTGGAGGAGACAAAATTATGACTTATGATCATAAGATAGCAGAAAAGAAATGGCAGAAATACTGGGAAGAGAATAAGACATTCGAAACAGATGTTTATGATTTCTCAAAGCCTAAATACTATGCCTTAGACATGTTCCTTATCCATCAGGACAAGGTCTTCATGTTGGACATCCAGAAGGATATACAAAGAACTGACATCATGTCAAGAATGAAGAGAATGCAGGGATATAACGTATTACATCCAATGGGATTTGACTCATTTGGTTTACCTGCTGAACAGTATGCAATCAAGACAGGTAACCACCCTGAAGGATTTTTACATTAAAGAATATTCAGACTTTCACTAAACAGTTAAAGATGTTAGGTTTCTCATTTGACTGGGATAAGCAGGTATCTACTTGTGATCCTAGCTTCTATAAATGGACTCAGTGGATTTTCAAACAGTTATATGAAGATGGTTTTAGCTAGATATGTAGATATTCCTGTTAACTGGTGTGAAGAATTAGGTACAGTACTTGCAAACGATGAAATCATCGATGGCAAGAGCGAACGTGGTGGCTTCCCAGTTATTCGTAAGAACATGAAACAGTGGGTTATTGATATTCCTAAATATGCTGAAAGATTACTTGCAGGATTAGAAGAAGTTGATTGGCCAGAATCTACTAAAGAAATTCAGAGAAACTGGATTGGTAAATCAATCGGTGCTCATGTTGATTTTAAGGTAGATGGTTATGATGATAAATTCACAGTATTCACAACACGTTGTGATACATTATTCTGGTGCTACTTATTGTGTATTAGCACCAGAACATGAATTAGTAGAAAAGATTACGACTCCTGATAAGAAGGATGAAGTAAAAGCTTACTTAGATGTATGTGCAACTAAGTCAGAACTTGAAAGAACTGAATTAAATAAAGAAAAGACTGGTGTCTTCATTGGTGCTTATACAATCAACCCAGTAAATGGTAAGAAGATTCCAATCTGGATTTCTGACTATGTATTAGCTGGGTATGGAACAGGTGCTATCATGGTGTTCCTGCACATGATGATCGTGACTATGCTTTCGCAAAGAAGTTTGGTATCGATATTATTCCAGTGTTAGAAGGTGGAGATGTTACTAAGGAAGCATGGACACAGGATGGTGTACATATTAACTCTGACTTCTTAAATGGTTTAGATAAACAGGAAGCAATCGATAAGATGTTAGACTGGTTAGAA
>VOFC01005692.1_pt1 | contig 33837 bp, 38 predicted proteins | sample 5384161 | NCBI WGS metagenome assembly VOFC01 (sample SAMN12384722, study PRJNA508395) | human gut metagenome | isolation source: healthy gut B | host: Homo sapiens
TGCTCTTCACACCATGTTTTCTCATGACATCTACCAGAGTCAGGGTACCGGCAATATTGTTCTCATAATATTCCCAGGGCTTCTGTACGGACTCACCGACTGCCTTCAGTCCTGCAAAATGAATGACTGCGTCGATCTGTTCCTTTCTGCTGAAGATCTCTTCCAGAGCTTACGGTCCAGAATGTCTGCCTTATAGAAAGGAACCTTCTTGCCTGTGATGGCTTTCTACTCTGGGGATCACTTTTCACTTGCATTGCAGAGATTATCCAATACGACTACATCATAGCCTGCTGCTGTAATTCCACTACGGTATGACTGCCGATGAATCCGGCACCACCTGTTACCAAAATTCTCATACACTCTCTCCTATCCGCCGTGCATAGGACAATACTATTTGTTCACTATGGCGGCTGCACAATCTCATCTGTCAGAGCCGGATGAAATTTTTTCTTCGTTTCTTACAGTATCAGATTACTGTAATTCTATCGGATTCCTCAATAACCTTATGTTGTGAAAATCTGTCGAAATGTTTACAGCGCCACACCATTCTCGGTGAGCAGTTCTGGCACTTTCCACAGAGTCCACACCGATCTTGTTCTTGATCGGCGCAAATTCTTTTTCTTCTGACTACTTCGAAGGGCAGACAGCTGTCCATCTGATGGATCATATCCAGCACCAGACTCTCGAATTTGTAGCCGTTGGGAGCCTCCGGCTTCACCGGTTCTCCGTTCTCATCCAGATACGGGATCTTCTTCTCTACGATATGCAGGGGCATCTTCTCTGCCATGATCTTTTCCAGATCCTGTACCTTGAACAGATAATTCAGGATCACACCATAATTATACGCGGGTTCTCCCTTCTCATCCTTAGCATTCATCAGTTCATCGGTCAGTTCATAATATTCTACGATAGAAGGTCTGCCATCCTCTAAGCACATAACGCCTACCTTCTCATCCGGTGCATTCTTGCGGACCACCTTGGAGCCTACCACACAATTTTTCTGAATAGTAGCTCCGATGAAGCAGGGATCTGCGATTCGCTGCAATACATTATCCACGGCAAATACATTGATCCACTCAATGCCTTCTCTGTGTACAATGTCCAGCATGCCATTGTTTTTCATGGAAATGAACCAGCCGCCGTTACCATTGGGGGAAGTGGGCAGCTTGCCCTTTTTCCTCCAGATAGATCTTACCTTCATAATCGGTAGGCCGCAGCCATCTCCTGTTTAAAAGAAATGCACATATTCCGCATTATATCCGAAGAAATCATGCTCCTTTAAAAAGGCTATGGTCGCATCGTTGTTCTTATCACTGGTCATTACGAACAGATGGATCCAACTGTCTGCCTGATGTACGACTTCCATCAGATTATTGATCAGGCATTCAAAAATATACAGTTCATGAGTCAGTCCCACATTGTACATTCCTTGGGATTGTCAGATCCCAGTCTGGTGCCCATACCACCGGCCAGAAGGACCGCTGCTACCTTGCCCTGTCGGATCGCTTCGATACCGGTTGCGGTAAATTCCTCCCTGTTTGCTTCGATTTCGTCTAACTGCATGGCAGCCAACGGTGTGATCACTCCTTTTTTGCCAGATCTTCTTTATGCTTGCAAGCTTCCAGAATGCTCATATCCGTAGTTTCGATCTGATCCAGAATCCCCTGCTTCTCTTCCTCGTTGAGCTCCCCGTAATACTTCAGAACATGTTCCTGACCATACTTTGCAAGCTTCTCCTTAGCCTGTTCCAGTGTCATACTCATATTCCTACCTCCGTTTTATTTTCTCCGACTATTCCACCCCGGGTAACAGTCAATTTTCTCTATTATACTTGATATTTCCTGCGATTGCAAACCTTACTCCCGGGATCGTTCCCGCCCTGTTAAGATTCTGTAAATGTCTTGCAAAGATTCTGTAAAAATAACCGACAAAATAGTGTTAAGGGTCTGGCAAAACTATTCACCCAGGGAGATCCGTTTACTATAATACGATATGTAAAGTTTTTGAAGGAATCAGCAAGCACTTTACAGACTGACAAAAAAAGCGAGGAATCCATCATGAACATCGGAATTTTAATTATTGCAATCGTAGGCGGTGCTACCGGACTTTTATCCACAGCATATCTGGCAATCAGTTTTCCCTGCTGTGCTCCTGTGGAAGCTCTATCGCAGGGTGGTCCACAGAATTCCTCTCACCCAATAAGCTAACTACAAACACTTTCCCTCTCAAAAAGGACCCGGAAGCTTTCGCCCGGGTCCTTTGTCGCATTTTCTTATTCTATTTTTATTCCTGTACCGGATCCCAGTTCTCATCCACCAGTGTCGCGCAGTCACCGCAATTCCTTCCGATGCATTTTCTGCGCGGATCACAAGATAGAACATTCCTTCTTCCGAATCCACGGCATATTCTGACGGATCCTCCGGCAAAAAGACAGAAAATCCCTCCGGGTACTGCTGCATCTCCAGAAATCCCTTTTCCAGCAGTGCAGTTTTGTAGGCTTCTTTTACTGCATCCCGGTCCCCACAGGAGTACACCTTTATTGAAGCAAAAGTTCCCTCTTCGCTGTCTGTCTCCGTACAATCTGAAATCACAGCATCGGGATAGATAATGTCCTGCTGCACCGCTTTCAGATATTCCGTTGACATCCGGACACTCTGTAAGATCTCAAAAGTATCTTTTCCATCCTCGGAATGCGCCATGAGTACCAGACTCAAAAGCAAAATGAGCAGATAACTTCCCAGTGCTCCCGCCAGTATTTTCGCAAAAGGATTCTCTGGCTGCCCCAGATTTGTATAAGTGATGATCCAGCCAAAATTTCGGTAGTCCACCGCGGTATTACAGTATTCGCAGACTCCGCCGCCCAAAATGTCCACACTGCCTCCGCAGTTGGGGCATTTGTATTCCCGGAGTGCCCTGCTGTGCTGCGTTACCACATCCTGTCTGCCTTCCAGTTCCAGCCGGATCTCCTCATAACGGTTCCGGATCTTCTTTCCTGTATCCAGTGTCAATCGGGTCCTCACTTCCACGCTGATTCTGTAAGACTCTCCCCGTGTCTCCGCCTCCAGAAAACGCACACCGCAAATGCAACAGTCCACCACATTCTGATACCGTGCCACCACCGTATCCAGATCACAGGATGCGAAAAAGCGTACCTGCTCTGCCGTATCCGCCAGATGGATCATTCGCAGCTGGTATTCCAGATTCTGAAGAAAATTACCCGTGGAGAATTCCGGGATTGCGGCCTTTACTTTCGATTCGTCTTGAATTCTCGGCTTTCTGCGAGTCTCCATCACGATCAACATTACAATAAATATAATGAGCATGTAAAACAACGACCGGAAAAATACCGGAGCCAGACCAATTCCCAGCATCATGGCTGCGGCTGCCTTTACCGCATTGTATCCGTTCCTGCCCAACGCCAACAGCAAAAACATAATGCCGCCCGCACAGATGGCCAGTACCGCAAGAGAAATCGCTGTAATTCCCACCACCGCACCGGCTTTCATAAAGTTGGAAATACTTTTCTGTCTTGCGTCCTCCTCCAGAGAAAATCCGGATACCTTTGTCTCAAAATCACTGACGAGAAACTTTGCCCCGCAGGCATCACAGCCATCGATATAGCTGGTCAGTTTTCCCTCATGTCCACAGTTAGGGCAGATAACCATATCTCCCTGCACATCCGCTTTCAAAAAGCTTGCCGCTGCAATCTCCGGTGTCTTTAGGAACGCAATCTTTTTTCCCTTGCGGTAATAAGTCCGTCTCATTTTTACCGGCTGGGTACGGCGGCAGCTATAATCATAGCCATCCTTCCAGGGACCATCATAGTCCGCCAGTCGTGCCGGCTCCTGCATCTCCATATCCACCGTCAGTTCCCGCTGCCGCAGTCTTTTTCTGCTCAGGCGCAGACTTTGCCAGAAAGGCTGGGTTGTCTGCTCCATCAGGTTCTGTTCCGCTTCCCCGTTGCCCTGATAGAATGCTTTTAATTCCCCACAGAAGTCTTCTGTCCGTCCCTCGATCTCTTTCCGTGCATCATTCAGAAACTCTGTTGCCATTTCGTTTTTTCTCTCCTCATAAGTGATCCTGTCGCACAAAGGTTGCTGATATCTTTTTGTATCTTATGTCCCCAACTACTTTGTCCCATATAGCTATGTATCCATTATATAAGTTGGTACCCGGTATTTCAAGACACTTTCCCGTATAGAATGATTTGCCTCATCGAATATCTAGTGCTGGTGCAGATACTTCTCTCTGGTAGCCAGTCCGCCGCGGATATGACGCTCGGATTTATTCACATCCAATACCTTCCGCGCCTGCTTCGCCAACGCCGGATTCACCTGGGCCAGCCGCGTCCGTCGTCCTTATGTACCGTGCTTTTGCTGATGCCGAAGGCGGCAGTCTGCCGCACCGTGGCGTTGTGGTCGATGATATAGTTTGGCTATCCCTATAGCTCGTTCTTCAATATAGTCTTTCAAAGGAAAACCCCTCAGGATACTTTTTTACAGTGTGAAAGTATCTGAGGGTTATGATAAGGGATTGTATTTATCTCTCCAATTATATTATTGCTTTTCTTTTATCTATGGATACATAAGTAGTGTATGCCTATATTCAACAACAATTTTCCTATGGTTCTGTTACCTCCTAGTCTACCATATGTCTTAAATACATATATGCAAAAGGAGGAATGCTCATAGTTGCATGAACATTCCTCATCTTTCAAACTATGTCATCTGTCACCTTACTCTTATCCTCTAAGTCAATATCTATTTGAATTCCAAGTAATTTGCTTTCTGGTGCATCATCGTTGAGTTCCAGAATAACATTATCCCCTAACAATATTTTTTATAGTCTTCTGTACTCATTATACCCTCAAACGATTCAAGTGCATCCTCATTAATAGTACATATATATTGAAAATCTTTTTTTTTACAGCATGTTTCATATACTATTCTAAAAAAGAGTCTCCCTTTGTCTTGGATCCATATTAGCAAACAATCTACTATCATGAGCAATAAATCTCATCTTGCTTATCTCACAATTCAAAATCAACCAGTCAAAGCAAAACATTCTTACTTCATTCACCCCATCAGAGGTCGTCTTCTATACGTGCTTCTAATGAATATCGCAACAAATTTTCTCCAGTATTATTTTTATAACCAATCCACTTTTTTCTTGGGATAAAAGCGTTTGGCATATTCCCAATACTTATTTCGTAATTCTTCCAAATACCCGCTTTCCTCATCAAGATACTCATCTGTTGCCTTATCTTGCTTTATCATTTCCTCCTTAATTCTCCGTTTATTTTCTCGATATGTCTTCAAAAATTTTTTGATATTCCTGTATCCTGTTCAATTCATTCTGTAAAGATGATAATTGTTTTGTCAATGCCACATATTCTTCCAATGCTCCATGCAATTCAAATAATCAAGCAATTCATCCATCCTACTTCCAAGTTCTACTATTTTGCTGTCAATTTCCTCTAACGCTCTCTTTTTGTTTTTGCCAGTTCATTTCGAAGGCGTACGTTTCTTGTAGCCAATAACTCACTATGAAACTGGGGTTACCTCCCGCAAGACTTCTTTTTTACCATCTCTGGAATTTCTATTTGAGCTGCCTCATATATTTTTAGTAACTTTTCCTCTTTTTACTTCAGTAGTTTCCTTTGTAGATTCCTCAATATTTTTTTATATATGTGCTAACAAGTACTCTTTTATTTTCCAGTTCTTTCTTTTGATAACTCTTTTCATCAGCCTCTTTTTCTAACTCATGATAGTTTTTTGATACTTTGAACACAGATATTTCCTTTGCCAATTCTGCAATTCTATATTCTAAATCTGCAACATCTAATTCTGCATCATTTTTTCCCAAATAGTACTGTCGAAAAAAGCGGATCATTTTTATTGCCTTCTCTGTTGCCGCTGCAGCCACTTGCCTATCGCGAAGTTCCTTTTAGCAACAATTAGTTCCTTATCTATCCCTAACAAAAAACAATTATTCAAAATTTTACTATAATCGCTTTCTTTTAGGAACAAAAAGCATCATATATTGAATAACACAGACGAGATTTTCTAACAAATCTTGAAAAAGAGTTGTCCATGTCATATCTTTGGGTGTTTCTTTTTAATCCAAAACAAAAGTTCTCTCAATCTCTCCTGAACTTCTTTTGGTTTCAGTATCTCTCCATTAAATTCAATTTTATTTTGATTGCATGTTGATCGCATGCAATAGTGTTCTTTATCATCTATTTGAAATCTTAATGTAAACTCCCACTCTGGAATAACTTTCGCAAAAGATTCAATTTTTTCTTGATCCCAAACAAAAATGAATTAAATGTAAAGTTAATGATTTGCCAACGCCATTATATGTATTGCCATCATTCTCATTATGAGGGTAACCTGTTTCCCTGCAATTATATTAATGCCATCTTTAAAAATAATTGGATGAAAAAGATTTTTGATTAGCAGTTAAACTTATCAGTCTCATAACACAGCAATCCCCTTTCATTTTTTTCAATCGCACCAATAATAAATAAATAATCTAAGGCCATAATATATTGATCAAAGGAAAATTTCGTCGAATATCTTTTATTAGAATATTCTTCTTTATAATATTCCCATAAATCATCTATCGTCATAGGTTTAGATAATTGCTGAAGTAGAAAAGCACCAAATCCAAAAAAGGACTCACTTACTGACAATTGTTTTTTTCGGTAATATCATATTTTTCATCCCTTTCTATATCTAGCCTTATCTACCTTGGTTCTTCAAATATATCACATGTTGAAAAATAATATGCCATCAAAACCCAGACACATGTAAGCATCGACATGGTTCTTTTAGGCACGGAATTTTCCAGAATATAATAGCATCTACAATCTGAAGCATTCTCTTGCTCATCTTCAATAATTTCACATGCCTTTTCATATAAAGCCCTAAACTTTTTTTTTTGTAAAATATCCTTTATTCCCGGATTTTCGTTAAAGTATTGATTTAATAATCCTTCTTGATAGCTCCCTACAGTAAGATTTGCTTCAATTTCTTCACTTAAATTATTAAAGGTTATTTTTTGGACGAAATCTGGTACAACCAATTTTTCTCCAGTACTAATTGGCAATTCTGCATTCAATAAATATCTTACAACTTCATTAAGTGCATCATATTCTATAATACAATCTGACACATCAGGAATAAATCCCACTATCTCCTGCATATCATTTTCATCTAACATGTCAAATTTTTCCTTGCAAATCTTTTTTGCTGTAAAAGTTTCAATTTCTATTTCTGAATATAATGGATTTGATTTCAATTCGAGCTTTTTGAATTATTGGTGCTGGCAACCCCTCATATCTATCATTTACGACAAAATAAAATTTCTTAATTGCACATATATTATTCCATTTATCATACAACCCTTTAAAATCTGTTTCTAATTTTTTACCGCATCACCTACTGTTTTTTTCTTTATTAACATCTCTAGGTGCATAAACTTGATAGTAAATACCTGTTTGGCTAACAAATCCATCATTTTTTCTATCACCTATATTACCATATGCTTTAACCGGCTGAAAATTTGGTTCCGCTTTCGTCATAACAAAAACAAAAAAATCTTCAAATGCCTGTCCTTTATACTGTAATATTTTAATTCTAAAAAGTATATCTGCAATATATCTATCACCTTTTTCCAATATAACTATCCCCTTTTTTCACTTTTGAATATAACTAAATTATTTATAACATGACTTTCATTATTTGGTTTATAAGTTCATACAATTTTTCAAACTTTTTCATTAATAATTTTCTTTCACCTTTTATTGTTCTAATTTATAGATTTCATTTTTTCGCAATACGTATCATTCCTCGTAAAACCTTCTACATTGTCACTACCAAATGCGCATATTACGGTATATTACGGTTTTACTAATATTAATTTTTTATAATCTTCCTTACTGCGATATTATTGCCGATATCACTTACTATTCTCATAGCTCGTTCTTCAAAAAGCTTCTTTTCAATGCAAAAAATATGATTGAAATTGAAATAACCTTATATATTCATGTTATAATTTATTGATTTTGGGGCATGTTCCAATTCATATAAACGTTTAATCATCATATCTATGACGCAGTCATTGTAACATTCATTACGGCTACAATTGCTTGGTATATTGCACATCTTATAACCCCCATTCACTAAAAATTCTTCCTTTTTTATCCTTTGACGTAAGTTTTTGCATCCTAATATCCCCTTATTCACAATTATATTTTTACATAGTTCTTGACAATCAAACATCTTCTTGCTACCATTCTAATCAAGAAATGGGTTTTCACCGCACTTATTGTTGTGGCTTGCCCGTTTCTTTTTTCAATTATAAATACATCCTTTATCCGACATAGCAGATTCCTGCACTTGATTTATCATTTCATCATAATATGCCCTATAACGATACGCTGTCCTTCGGCTGATTTGACCTTCTTTTACAATTTCCATAATTGTCATACCCGCTTCATACTTAATTGCAAATTCCTGATAAGAAGCCATCCATGCCGCATTATGCCTTTTACGTCCTCCTAAATTACGTGCCTTAAGACGCTCTATTTCAGCCCTAAGTTCTTCATTTTCTATTTCCAATTCATCAATGTGCGTCATTGCTTCCTCTAAAATGCTTATCACAAATGTCCCTCCATCCTTTTGTGTGTCATTTTGGTTTATGGCACTATTATAATTGCTGACTGCAAATGTGTCAATTTGATTTTTGACACGCAAATACTTTTACTAAAAAACATTACAAGCGCACCTGTTTAAAGACATCAAAACAATAAAAGCACATGAAAAAGATTTTATATTACACTCTTTTTCATGCGCCATTTTCAAAGACATTCGCTATTTTATTATGATAATTACCCTTTGTTATAAACGCTTTTAATATTCTTTTTCTAACTTCCTATAATCCACCTTTCCCATCATTGTCATTGGTAATTCATCTATAAATTCAAAATAGTAAGGAACTGCTCTTTCAGCCAATTTTGTAGTACATAATTCCCTAACCTCGCCCTCTATAATTCCCGTATCTCTTTTGCACTCATGTTTCATTACCAAAATGCTTTCGGAACCTTGCCATTTGCGTTATCCTCTATCCCGATAACTGCACATTCTTCAATATCTGGATGCTGAGTTATGACATTCTCAATCGAAGGTGGAAATATTTTAAAACCATCAAATCTGATAATCATTCTCTCCATCCTACTATCTATAGTAAGCACTCCCCTGTTTAGACATATGACCTATATCTCGGAATGTAACCACACTTTACCGTCCTTATGTCGTTGTAACACTTTATCCGTTAATTCTTTATTTTAAAATACCCCAACATAACACTAGGACCGGTTACACATATTTCTCCTTGCTCATCATATGTTAATTCTTTATCCCGTAGATGCAAGTTCCGACATTCCCCAACCTTTATACAATTTTCCTTTAGATTTTTACGGATTAAATCATCTTCTATCTTCTTTTTCTAAATTCTCGTTAATCATATCTCCACCACAACCCAAATTGTGGAAAAAAGAAAGATCTTTCACCGTTTTGCTAGACGTTAAAACTTCATAATTATGAGGTACTGTATTGCAGTGATTAGGTTTATATTTTAAACACAATTTAACCATATTCTCTGCAGTAACTTTAGGTTGCACTATAGTATATAGTCCTAATGACAGCGGCAAATGTACAGACGCAACCATTCCAAATGCAGCAAATGCTGGAATTGCCGTCAAAAATCTCTCCCTTCTATTTAATTCCAACGAAGTAAGTTTATACTGAAATGCTAGTGCATTCAAGTTATCATTTGATAATAAAATCCCTTGGGCGTTCCCACCGTTCACTAGAATGAACCAATAGAGCCGGCACATTTTTTTCGTATTCTGCTACCTTGCCCTTATGTTTTTCCTCTAATTCACAAAATTTCTTCCATGTAATAAACAATTCATCATGTAGTGATTTCTTTTTTGCTTTTCAAGTTTTTTATATAGTATCCTATCTTAGTAACTGTTGGCATTGAATCCGCCGCCGAAACTAATATCACTTTTTTTGAATATTTGTCTCAGATATAATTTCCTTAATTTTAAAATAACAGGCATCAAATAGCACCAAAATTTCTGACTCATTTTCCTTCAAGTAAAATTTCAATTGATCTTTATTGGATCGTGGATCCAACATATCTGAAATTGCTCCTAAGCTATTAAGCGCATAAAATGCCACTATTGTCTCTACTGTTGTTGGCATACAAATGCTAACAATATCCCCTTTTCCTATTCCTAATTGTGAAATTGATTGGCGCACTTATTTATTTTGCGAAATAACTCTTCGTAAGTAATTAGTCTTCCAAAATAATTAATTGCCGTTTCACCTGATTCATTTTTATTACAATGACAAATATAATCATAGGCCGTCATATGGGAATTTTCCACATTGATTGCCTCATCACTGTAGTATTTCAACCATGGTTTATCTATAGAAGGATAACCTGTCATTTCATTTCTTGCTTCTTTTTTCATTTGAATTTTCTCCTAACATCATCTATTGTTACCACATAAAGTATTCATCTATTGCTGACTACATTACAACTTCCATTCTTCTTCAAAAAAATACTTTCTGGATTAGCTTACCCATCTCGGTACACAGTGTAAGTTTGCATTCATATTCATTCCATTTTCAAAGGGATCTTTTTAATTTGACCCGGATTGTTTGATCTCTGTTAATCAATATTCCATAAGGGAATGCACCTTCTCTATCTGTAGAGAGTAATCCCCCCCCCATAGGCATTGGTCTATTGCATACAATGGAGATCACATCTTCATCAAAAAGAATGATTACAGGCAAAAAAAATATAATTTTTCCCTTTTTTGTAACCAGGATAAATCTACAATATGTATCTTTCTTGTTGTTCCGAGTTTGAGAAAAAATGTGCCAGCTTTATTCATTATTTTTCTAAAACGCAATCCAGCTTTTAGAGGTAAAATGCTCCACATCCGCATATTCATATTTCTTTAAAGCCTGTTCTTTTCATCTTCCTATGTTTCTTACTTGCCTCTTATATTTTTAAAGTCTTCAACAATTCCCATACTCCAGCACTCTCTTGTCCTATAGATTTATTTACAAAAATGTTACTACATCTCTTTAATCATTCTCTATGCTTCTTATTGTCGTTTTTATTATACGTCTTTTAGTATTCTTTACAACGATAATATTTACTATTAACGCATAAAAACTAAGTATGGTGATAAAGATGATAAAATGTACTGGAACAATATAACAGAATTAAAGAGAATCACATCATTGGACAGAATATCAGCTTGCAGAACATTCCGGACTTACGCAGTCCACTATTTCTTTCCTGGTATCGTAAGCAAATGCTTCCTACGATTCCTTCTCTTGTAAAAATATGTGACGCTTTTTCGGAATTACAGTTTCACAGTTTTTCCTGGAAAAATGAAGATCAGGCAATCCATCTTACAGAAAAAGCAATCCGCGCACTGTTAACTGCTTCATCTAAATTGAATTCTGAACAGTATAATGCACTACTGGCATTCCTTGAGCAACTATAAAAGAAGGATAACCGTTTTCACAGTTATCTTTCTTTTTTATCTATTCTATATTCAAATGAACTGCCTTTTAATATCTTCTTTAATCATTCTGTTTTGTTACTACCGCATGTACTGTGCTTTTTCGAGATGCCGAAGGCCTTGGCAGTCTGCCGCACCGTGGCGTTGTGGTCGATGATATAGTTGGCTATCCCTATAGCTCGTTCTTCAATATAGTCTTTCAAAGGAAAACCCCTCAGGATACTTTTTTACAGTGTATGAAAGTATCTGAGGGGTTATGATAGGGATTGGGGTTGATTTCATTATAGTTGGTCAATTTCCTGCCAGGCTTCTTCGATAGTATATATTTCACCGGATTTCATGCTACTGATACCTTCGGCAAGTTTTTCATAGAGTAGCTTACTATCCTCTGTTTTTAATATTTTCTTGTGTTTTTTTCGTTCATGTGCTTTTCCTTGATTTCCTACTATGAGCCTGTCTTACATTAAAACATTACTTATCCAACTGCAATACTTACACTTTGGTGTATATGGATGCTGTCAGCATACATCGTCTCTGAGCAATATCAATGTCTCCGTTCATCCATGTCATAACACCATGAAAATATTAAAATCTGCTAATACCTTTTCATCCTTCAATGGTTCAAACGCTGATCCTTTCAACAGCGTTGTATCAAAAAGCCGTTGCTCTTCTGTAGAAAACGTGAGTAATAACATACCCCCACGTAAAACCTTCGCTTCTTTTACTTTGATATTCTGTGTTTTCTCTCCTGCGTAACATACATCATCATAATGATATACATTCAAAGCACCTCCTTACATGGGAGCAATCTTATCAAAATGTTCTCCACGTACTGCCAGATTCCATGCTTTATATGCTTCCTCCTCATGGAATGCCAGCCACCCCGACCACCATTTTAGTTGTTTTTGGGAAGAGCTCCTGCCAATAATTTCCCCGTCAATTCCAACAGCGGCCTCATAGCCTCACATAATACACATGCACATGAGGCTTATTATGCTGTTTCTGTATCCATAAACAGTACACTAAAGCGAAGAAATCAAAAAAAATCTACCGCTTTTATTAATTTCTTTTGTTATATATAGTGCTATTTTTCAAAAAATCAGTGAAAGAACTTTCGGTCTTTGCTCCTCTTCCATATTTAAATGCATGACAAATTATTCCTGGAAGATAATATTTACCATTGTCAATTTGTAAATATCCTTTCCTTCTTCATAACCTGTCGTCTTTTGTTGTCGAACCAAATTTTTTCACTATCAAAAGGCAAAATTTTCTTTTTCCTCTGGTGCATTACTCAAACGTTCAAAAATAAGTTTTTAGTGTGCCTATGACTATCCTTGACATTCTATTAGATTATTTGAAATATTAACAAATCTTATCTTAAATTAATAAATTTTTTTTCCATAATATATTTTTTAATATTAACAATAATCTTGTCATCACAAAAAAATACTAACACAAATATCACAACTGCAGCTATCAATATTAGCATATCAGCAGTATCCAACGCATAGCTTCTAACATTCCTCCATTCATCTTTCAAGCATAAGGTACATACAACAACGCCTAAAACCATCGAAACAAACGGTTTTAATAAATCACCACCTATAACCCGTAACACACTTTTTTTATACTAGTATCTGTATTAATAAAACATTTTAATGATATCAATACTGCCAATATTAAAAAGCAGTAGTAATGAACATTGGATTTTCGTGATTCTCAATTACCACCCAATATGTAAATACAAAGCATGACTGTAGAGATTAATATATCATATATATTTGTATACATTTTTTTCATTCTTTTTTCCATGTATGTTTTCTGTAGTATCTTGAATCTCTTTGTTTACCCTCTCCTGTAATACTTGGTTTATCAACCTTTAAGTTTGCATTCTCCCTTTTGTAATTTTCTAATTTTGCCCGTTCTTTTTTGTAATCTTGTTCTTTTTTTTCTTCATATTTTTTGCCCTTACCTTATGCGACATTTTCAAACTTCCTTACTTTCCCCAATCTATAATTCTTCTGAGGTACGGATCAGCGCCGTATTTACCTTCCAGATATTGCTTGTCAAACTTGGCATCCTTTCTGACAGATTCCCCCTTTTCATTTTTAAACTCTACCAAAGAATAAAAGTTTAGAATTCTGTGCATTTCCCTTTGCAACAAACCAGATCTCATCTCTGCGGAATACTTCGCTATTCATCGTTGACAGATCGTGGGATGTGAAAAATCAACTGGGCTTTATGTCTATTGATACTCATATCATTGAACATCATAATGATATGGCGAAGTAAAACCGAATGGATTTTTGCGTCAACTTCGTCAATCACAAGCACAGTTCCGGTAATCAGGCTTTCTGCAATAAACGGAAGTAATCCGAATAATTTCTGTGTTCCACTGGATTCATCAAACAAGTTGATTTCTGTTTCCACATCATCTACGCAATGTTTTGTGAATATATCTATTCTTTCATTCTCTTTTTTCTTCCACTCTAAAATCTACAATGTCTAAGTCCATCTCCTGAATCATCTGAAGCATCAACTGTTTTACCTCTTCCGATGTGGACACAGCCATTCGTAGTTCTTGTATTGGATTTCCATAATTCAGAATTCGATTCCATATTCAAACCAACTCAATACATCCTTAACCACCGCATTTCCCTTATAAGCAATTCCTAAATAAGAAAAGTAGTGTAAGCGTTTTAGATAATTCATCACTGACTTTCAGTTTTGCAAAAGCCCCCTTTAAAACAATTCCGTTTTTCATCTCTGGTAAAAAGAGCAGATTTTCTGCCTGTTTCAAGTTTGACTCTATCCAAGCTCTCATATAAAACGAGATCACGCTTTACGTGCAAAATGTATCTGTACTCTGAAACTGCGGTTCGAAAAAAACAATTCAAATTCTGTAGGCTCGTCCTTACTCTCCGAAAATACAAATGGCTCCACAATTATTTTCTTTTTGAAGTAATACCTTTTTCCTCACTATCCTCTGTTGCAAAAGAGGACGTAACACTTTTGCCACCAAGGTGTGCAATGCAGCCAAAACATTAGATTTTCCTCCGCCATTCGGCCCATAAATAGCTGACACCGGTAAATATTTTTCCTCATCTTTATCTATAATGATTCTATCCTCATGTTCCGATATTGCAGTTGCCTGCATATCAAAATGTCACTTCATCTCTTATACTTTTGAAATTTTTACTGTAAACTGGCATAACATATCTTTATGTTAAATTTAATAAATACTTCCCTTAACAAATCGCTTACCAAAGGAATGTTTCCAGCTTTACACCCTACCCGTGCATATGTAAATACTTTTCTTTCGTCGCCAGCCCTCCGCGGATATGGCGCTCGGATTTATTGACATCCAATACTTTTCTTGTCTCATCGCTGCCAAGAGATGCATTGATTTTTTCCAGACGTTCTGTAACATCCTTTATGTACCGTTGATTTCGATATCCCAAAATGTTTTTGCTGCCTGCCTTACCGTCGTTGTTGTCGATTATATCTTGCTATCTCAATTGCTCTTTCCTCAATATAACCTTTCAAAAAAATTCCCCTGCAATACTTGTTTTTTGTATGCAGGGGAATCCTTTTTATTATTCAATTTTTAAATTAACGCGGTTCCTTTCCTTTAGCATACGCTTATTTTCATACATATGCGTATCTGCCTCTTTCTTGTATCCACAAAACTCTGATCCACATTGTCATCATAGAACGCATAGCCGCAGGCGATCTCCACTTCCACTGAATGGTCTGTTCCTTTGTATTGCTTCTGAAGCTCTTTCAGTCTGTCCATTGCTCCTTCTATGCTATTTTCCTTTGCATCCGGCATGATCACACAGAATTCATCTCCACCAATACGATATACTGTATTCTCCTCGTGAAAATGCATTTGTGATCATCTCCGATGCCTTTTCAGGTAGGTATCGCCTGCCTCATGGCCATACCGGTCATTACACTTTTTCAGGTTATTCAGATCTAACATGACAATGGCGGTCTTGTCCGGATGCTGATTGTCTCTCTCCCATTCATCATAGGCATTCCTGCTGTAAAGTCCGGTCAAAATATCCTTCAATGCCAGTTCTTTATAGATGGCAGCTTTCTGTCCTTCATGAAGTTTTTCCATGGAATCTGATGCTGCAAGCCATGCCAGCAGACAGATATAAACAAGGAATCTGTTCTTCCCAGAATATCCACAACAGTTGAAATAACATAAAAAAAATATAATATCTGCAGCAAATGCAGCAAAAGAATGATAATTCCCACAATATTCGTCTTTGCAATCCTATCCATACCGTGCTTCTTCACGTAATGAACCAATGCATATCCCAGATATAGGATATCCATAGCCATTAATATATGGGTAAATGTTACAGAATTCCGAAATTCAAGTACTCCTGTCATATGGAGCAGAACGCATGCCGCCATATTCAAAACACTTAAAAATGTGATCGATCCGGCAGCCCATTTATCTTCCGGCATTAAAAACCCTGCACAAACATCGAAAAAGGTGCAGGCATAAGCATGATCAAAATATACCCAAGATTAGAACCTGCCACTGTATTTTTGACCAGAAGCGCCATCAGCACCGTCTCATTCAAAGACCATGCGCCCATCAGCACTGCAAATAATCCAAAATACAAAACATAGTTTTCAATGCGTATCCCTTTATTGCCAATGATAAAATACATGATCAGAAATATACCGATTGCCAGTTCCAGCAGACACACACACGCACCTATAGCAGAATTGCGTATGAGATACAGCACCTCATCGACTGCCTCGCCGATATAAAAAGACAGGGTCTCGCCGCCCACTCTCCGGTATGCAGCATGTGTCCTCACAATGACCTGCCCACAACCCGGCTCGATCTCCAGAAAATTCCAGACAGACCCGGTGTTGTACCAAAAATCCCCGGCACCGGTTTCAGATCATAAATCAGCTCGCCATCTTCATACACTTCAATGCCAAGATGGATAGAATAAAAAGCAAGGCATATATTTTTCCTCTGTAAACTGCTCTCCTGAGAAAAACGTATTCTTTTGTCATTTCATCTACTGTGTAATGCTCTGTGGCGTGATCTGCTGATGTCCTGCAATCTCCCCTTACGGAAATGTGTTTCATTTTTTGCAAACAGAAACTACCGACAACAAATAGCACTCCCAAAAAGCAACACGATATAGTAGGAACCTGATAATAATTTTTCATTTAAACTTCCTCTGTGATGGCAGCCCTACAAAAACTGTTTCAGCGTATCTTCTACTTTTTTACAGCGTTCCGCCACAATATTTTCCATGGTCGGGTTGCATACTTCCATCAGATACGGATGACCGACAAATTCTAACATCGCTCTGTCATTTTCATTGTCACCAAATGCTGCCATCTCATCCGGTGCGATTCCAAGACGCTCACCGATCTCTTTTAAAGGCGGCACCTTTTGCTCGTTCCAAGCGGTGTAAAATCTACCCAGCGGTTTCCCCGATGTCACAATAATGCAACGGTCATCCGGATATTTTTTCACGAAACTCTGCAGTTGCTTTTTTCCTGCTTTCTCCGGCCGTGTAAAATAAGATACCTTGATGATTTGGTTCTCAATGCGTTCCGGCGCATCAATCACTGTCACATGATTTCCTACCACATCACGCACATGTGTCACAAAATCTTTTTGACTTTGGAATCAGATAAGAAGTTCTCTCACCGGAAATGACAATCTCGCAATCTGGATGATCCATCACAGTGTGACAGATGTCCAATACAAAGGGAATCTTCAAACTGCTTCTTCACCAAAACCTGATCACTGTGCATGACCAGCGCTCCATTTTTCACACAGATACATAATATCATCTTTAACACCGGGCAAATAGTTTCTGCAGATTCACGTACTGTCGTCCGCTTGCCGGTACAAAATAAATTCCTTTTCTCGTTAATTCTTCTACAATCGAAATAATTCCGGATTGCAGTTTTTGAAATTTAACAGTAATGTTCCATCAAGATCGCTGGCGATCAATTTAATCTTTGACATGCTTCTCTCCCATTGTAGCTTTTTCTGTAAATGCAATGCTACTTTTCTTTCCAAACGAGGGATGACCAGAAACTCTCTTCCGCTGTTCCTTCTGCGCTGTTCTTCCAAAGCCTCTAATTCTTCTTCTGACTGATAACCTGGCAAAATATCATCTGCAAAAACTTCTTCCCTGCAGATTCTCCATATGATCGATGCGCAGGCACATTTCTTTTGTTGCCTCCATCATGTACACCATCATTTTTTTGACATTCAGATAAAGTTTATCCGCATTATGCCTGATCTGATCCGGATTTTCCTCCATAAAAACACATTCATCGCCCCACACGCGAAGCCACTCCAGACGGTCTCTCTGCTCTTTGCGCACAACACTTAAAAACGGCTGACCATGGCATTATGATCATCATCTCTCTGTATAACAGAGATAATCTTCCAGCGTAGCACTCTCCGGAAAATGGATCTCATAATAGCCATTATAAATACGGCAGATCTTTTCCGTTGCCCTGCGCAGCATCATGCCACATCTCTGTGGTTTTGTCCAATATAATTCCTCTGCTTTTTCCAAATTTTGATACAACGAATCATATAATTGTCTCAAGTCATCTGTAGAAGGCTCTGCCTCTTTTATGTAATCAAAGTTCACATCCGTATCCTGCCTCTCATTTATTTACTCTGCGATTCTCGCTTTCTCGTAGAAAAATACTTTATCTGTTTTACAACCATTCTATTCTGTCACGCAAACATCGGTGTAAAGTCTTCGGTATCTCCGCAGAAAAATCCGCCGGTTTTATCCATGATCCTGCGCATGACCAGTTTTTTGCCTCCTCATAAGTTTCCGGCTTAAAGGTCACTAGGAAAACCGTTTTCACCTGATGTTCTGCTGCAAAAGAAGCCGTAAGCTCGTCTTTTGGATGGATCTGTGCTGTCTCGATATCTACAGAAGCTCCCTCTGACATTCCAATCTCAAGAACTCCGGCATCTTCCCAGATTTCCAATTCATAGCCATCCTGTTCCCCAAATGCTTCATATATCTGTCTTACACCGATTTCTGTGGTGTCATATAAAGCCAGTCTCCCGGAACTTTTATTACCTCAGATGCTTTCTTTGCTTTTCCGACGGATTTCTTTTTTTGACTGTTCTGTTCCCTTTTTTCCCTGATAGTTTCATGCTCTCTCCTGAATGATATTCTTACGCCAGAATTCTCTCTCGTAATTTTACATACGATATGCTACACTGATTATAGCCGAAATTTGAAAGGGATTCTATAGATTTATGAAAATTTTGATATTATCCTCGTGATACAGGAGAAGGACACAACAGTGCCGGAAGGGCTGTCAGGGAGGCCGCCGAGTTAAAGGGACATACAGTAGAGATGATGGATATGTTTCTTTTATCCGGGAAACGCACCTCCCATGCCGTTGCCGGAGCCTATGTCGGCATAGTAAAACATATTCCATTCTTTTTTGGATTCATTTATAAAGTAGGTATGCTGATTTCTAGTTCCAGGCGGAAATCTCCCGTCTATTTTGCCAACGCCTTATTAGGGAAAAAAATTAGCTTCCTATATTGCCAAACATGATTTTGACATCGTTGTCACTCCGCACCTTTATCCTGCGGAGACAATGACTTACATGAAAAAGAAAAAACTTTTGCATATACCGGCAGTTGCGGTCGGAACAGACTACACCTGTATTCCCTTCTGGGAGGAGACAGATCTCGATTATTATGTGATCCCACACGAGGATCTGATCCCGGAGTATGTAAAACGCGGCGTTCCGGAAGAGAAACTGCTTCCCTATGGCATTCCGGTGCGGCAGGATTTCTGCAGAAATCTGTCTAAGGAAGCTGCAAGAAAAAAACTGCACCTCCCGATGGATGTTCCGATGTTTCTCGTCATGAGCGGAAGTATGGGATTTGGAAAACTGGCTGTTTTTGCGGCTGAGTTAGCACTCCGCTGCCGGAACGGAGAACACATTGTGATCATCTGTGGAAATAATGCAAAGATCGAACGCATTTTGCGGAAAGAATTTCATTTTAACAAACGGGTCCATATTATCGGATATACCAATCATGTATCCCTTTTTATGGATGCCTGCGATGTCATTTACACAAAGCCGGGCGGACTTACCTCGACAGAATCTCTGGTAAAAAATATTCCGATTGTCCACACGGCTCCGATTCCTGGATGTGAAACTTCAAACCTGCAGTTTTTTGGTGCAAGACATCTCTCTGTCTCATCGAAGCATCTTGCAAAACAGGTACAGCTTGGCAAAGCACTGATTGAAAATGATTCGCTGCGTGAACAGATGTCAGAGGCACAGTGCAGAGAACGTAAGCCTGAAGCCGCCATGCAGATTGTCAGTCTGTTAGAACGGCTTGTTTCTCATGAATAGAAAGGGGTTTTTATGTTATATCTCTTCTTTACGATTCTTGGATTCGTCCTTGGAAGCACATTGTTTGCTTATTGGGTGCCAAAAATCATCCGGCACGTTGATATCCGGGAACTTCCCGCAGACCACAATCCGGGCGTTGCCAATGCCTTTATGTACGGCGGATTTTTCTGCGGAATGCTCTCCCTGATTTTAGAGCTTGCAAAGGGATTTGTGCCGGTATTTTTGGACAGCACTTTTAGATGTGCATTCGCTGCTTTTTATCCCGGTGCTCATCGCGCCGGTGTTCGGACACGCATTTCCATTTTTTCGAAAAGAAAAAGGCGGTAAAGCAATTACCGCCTCCTTTGGAGTTCTGCTTGGTCTGTTTCCGGAGATGCGTCCGGCAGTGTACCTTGCATTTTTCTTTATTTTCTTTTCCCTGATCGTTGTGGTCAGCCCACATTCTTTCCGGTCCGTCGTGACTTTCGGACTGTTTGCATTCTGTGTGCTGTTTACCGTAAAAGTTCCATCGATTCAGATTGAAGCTTTCTGATCACGGCAATCGTGATCTACCGGCATTTTATCAAATACCTCGGCGAGCCGCTCCACATACGGCTTTTCAAACATACAGCATAGCCTCACGGCTATGCTGTTTTTTCTTCTCCACACTATTCAGCTTACCAGCACAGGACTTCATGTCCGTCCTCCGTCACAAGTACCATAATCTCCCACTGTGCGGATGGAAGTCCATCATCTGTATACACTTCCCAGTCATTATCGGAATCAACATAAATATCCGGCTGTCCCATGTTCACCATCGGCTCGATTGTAAAAATCATGCCAGGAACCATCAGCATTTCCTGTCCACGTCTAGAATTATATCCTACCCACGGCTCCTCATGGAACTCAAGGCCTACACCATGTCCGCCAATTTCACGGACAACTGTGTATCCATTGGAAAATGCATGGTCATGGACTGCCTGCCCCATGTCACCTAAAAATCCCCATGGTTTTACTTCTTTTAATCCAAGTTCGACACACTCTTTGGTCACCTGAACAAGCTTCTTCTTCTCAGGGCTGACCTCACCAATACAGAACATTCTCGAAGAATCAGAAAAATATCCGTTTAAAATGGTAGAGCAGTCAACATTGATAATATCCCCTGCCTTTAGGATCACATCCTTGGAAGGAAAACCGTGGCACACCTGATCATTCACAGAGGTACACACAGAAAATGGATATCCTTCATAGTTGAGTGGCGCCGGGATTCCACCCATGCTTGTTGTCATATCGTAAACGATTTTGTCGATCTCTGCCGTATTCATACCCTCATGGATATTTTTCTCAATGTAATCAAGCACTGCAATGTTAATTTTACAGCTCTCTTTAATGCCTGCGATCTGCTCTGCATTTTTAATAATGTTACGCTGCGGCACGATATGTCCCCTGCTGACGCATATCTTGCGATCTTCTCGTCAAATGCCTGATGGCATGCCTTGTATTTCCGGCCGCTTTTGCACCAGCACGGATCGTTTCTTCCAATTTTTACTGACATAATTTTTCTTTTTCTACTTTCTAATTATCAAGCGTGACAGAGCCAAAATCCACTCTGTCCCATACTTTTTTCATTCACACTGTATTTGTGTTCCGACAAAAGTGCCTCATAGGCTTCCCCATTAAAATTATACGCCTCGTACTCTTTTTGGTGCATCTGGGCATAAATACTCTGATATTTATCAGCCAGTGCTATTTTCTCCATTTCAGAATCTAGTTCTTCCTCTGAAATCCCCAATTGTTCTCTCTGCCAGTCCTCTAAATCAGACCAGAAATCACTCTCATCATTTTCAAGATATTCCTGCTCCGTCACGTCCAGCTTCACGCCCTCTGCCACAGCCATCTGATAAAAAATCTCATCATGCACAGCCATATCCAATGCTGCCTGTTTTGCAGTAAGCTTCACAAACTGCCCGTCTGTATAAACATTCCAGTACTGTCTTGGATTGTCCGGGTTATAGAGTATCGCCTGTTCCTGAACTGTTTTTTCCTCATAAGCTACATAAAATGCGATATCTTTCAAAGTCAATGATACATCATCCACGGTAACCGCAGTCTTATCTAATGCCTCATTGTAAACCAGATATTCCTTCTTCTCTTTCGACTGGAAAGAAAACGCTATGACAACGATCAAAATGAGTACAAGTATGATTGTAAAACGTATTCGCTTCTCCATATTATCGCCGCGCCCTTCTGTATGGTGCTTACTGACAAAGTTTTGCAACTACCTGATTGATCACGCTTCCTTCTGCCTTGCCTTTTAATTCAGGCATCACATTTTTCATGATCATTCCTTTGTTCCTGCCCGCAACGATATCTGCAAATTTCTCAGTGATAAATGCTTCCACTTCCTCTGCGGACATCATTTTTGGTGCATATTCCTGATAAATATCATATCTAGCCTGATATTCTTCCTTCAAATCTGTTCTCTCTGCAGGACACGTATCAATCTGCTCTTTTACAGATTTGATCTCCTTTAAAATGACACGGTCAACAATCTCCTCGCTGATGTTATCTCTGCATCCCTCATCAATGGCTACTTTCTTTGCTGCGGATACCAATGCGGAAATCGCATCTTTACGAACTTTATCTCTTGCCTTCATGGCTGCTATCATATCTTTTTGTAACTGTTCAAACTGCATAATATTTCTCCTTCTTTCATTGTCAGTTTCCGATAGCTGCGAATCCCCCTGTTCGTTTGTTAGAAGTTTCGCAATTATCCAACTGTTAGTATAGACAAACTCTGCAAGATATTATATCACTTTTTTTCCAGAAAGTTACAATTCCTTTATAACACCCGTCGTATCGTCAGGATCGTACGATACGTCGCACTTCCGTAACAGATTCCGTTTGTCGGGCTGGAAGCATGCACGATCCTTCCATTTCCCATATAGATTGCAACATGTCCCGGATAGCAGATGATATCTCCCGGCTGTGCGCAGTCATAGCTTACTGCCTGTCCGCAGCTCTGCATGGAATAAGAGTTTCTCGGAAGTGAGATTCCATACTGTCCGAAACATGCCATGACAAAATAAGAACAGTCAGCCCCCTCCGTCAGACTGTTGCCGCCGTACACATACGGATAACCGACATATTGGCTCGCAAAGGCCACCACATCACTTCCGCTGACATTTGTAGTGTGTGCAGGATTTAAACCTGAAGATGTTAAACCGGTTCCTGAACCTGAAGCTGACGCATTTGTGTCACTGCCCGTTGTATTTGACTGATTTCCTGCATTTTGCTGTTGTTGCTGCGCTGCCCGCCTTGCGGCTGCCTCTTCTGCTGCCTGACGCGCCTGTTCATCTGCAATGATCTGGTTCTGCTTTTTGATCGTATCTGCATACTGGCTTGCAAGACTTTTGCACTTGCAAGCTGGGCGTCAAAATTATCCATCGCAGCGCTTTTTCTGCGATCAAAGCCTGCAGGGAAGATGCCTGATCTTCATAACTGATCTTTAGCTCTTCCATCTCTGCCAGCTGTGCATTTAACTGATCCTTCAGATCTGCCACCTGCTGTACCGTCTCCTGATAAGCAGTAAGCTGCTTTCTGTCATAATCATACACTTCGGATACATATTCCACACGGTTTAAAAGGTCGGTGATGCTCGTTGCTCCCATCATCGCTTCCCAGTAATTGCTGTCACCGTTTTCATACATATACTGAATTCGCGTTTTCATCGCGTTATATTGCGTCTGCTCTTTCTCTGTGCGACTTCCAGATCAGCATTCGCCTGATCAATCTCTCCTGCTTTGCATCTGTATCGTGTTCCAGAAGATCCATATCTGTGAGCAGTGCCATGAGCTGGTCATCATAAGCGTCCATTTCCTCCTGAAGATCACTCTGTGCCGCCTGGATCTCATCAATTTGGCTGTTCAGATTATCCAACTCCTGCTGTGCTTCATTTTTCTTGTTTTTTGCATCGTTAATGACGGACGCATGCACCGAGTATATGCCTCCAATACCAAGCACGCACGCCATAACTGCCGCTATGATCTGCTTTTTTATCTTTAATCTTTTTCATCGCTCGTAAAAATTTCATAAAAGCGTTAGTCTCCTTGTGTAAAAATAAATGAACGATAATTGTGTAACTCCTCTTACCTTTATTTCAAATTGTTCAAAATCAACAAAAACATTCAAGACACGCTCCCGCTATGTGTCACTCGCAGCGGTACTGCTCATTCTTCGCAGTACTTCGCAAATTCATTTCTGCTACGCAGATAGGAATTTGCTCACACCTGAATCACTTTCGCACGGTCTGTGCAGTAAATGCACAGACCTGATTGAAAAAAGTTGTGCTTTCTAAGTGCCGGCGGCTCCCCAATGTCTTTCATGTCTTTTTTAACACATTTTTTCGTTATATTGAGTTACACAATTATGGATAGCAATGTTTCTATTTTAACAATTTTTTACAAGTGGATAGCGTTTCCATAATTTTACAAGGAGATGAACCATAGATAGATTCCCACCGGACAGAGGTACCGCACGAATTTTAATGCCGGAATGAAGGCTGCAATATCCACGAAAACCGGGCAAAACAACAGATTGATCAATACCAGCAGGAAGATGTGGGATGTAAAACCTGTCAGATTTTGTATCCATTTTCCAACAATCCATATCCACACGATACAGGCTGCCAGCAACAATAGCATGGCACTGATCTCCCGAAGGAGTCCGCGGCTCTCCCTGGAACAAAGCAGTAACACCAAGCCAGCCACCGCCGGAACGGTTCCCGCTGCGAGAAGTCCCATCATCTGAAATCCTTCGCCAAGTGGCGCCGGAAGTGCCAGATATGGTTTTCCACTGCCGGCGTCAAAACGTCGTCCGTATTCCACATATATGATCAAAAACAGAAACAATGCCACAAGTCCGTGAAGTGGAAATACCTGTTTTTCTTTCTCTGTCGTCTCCACTGCCTCTGTCTGCTCCACATTAACCTGAAAAACTTCGTTTCCTTTGAGATATTTTTCATAATTGGCAAGCAGGACATCACGCGCTACGTTTGCATCATCACCAAACAGCTGCTCTGTCCTTGCACTCAGCATCTGTGCTCCATACACCTCAAACAGCGCCGCATAAAAGGTCTCACGCGCCACCTCGCCCTTCGTGGTGAGCGGTGTGCAGAGATACGACACACTGTTTTTTAACTTTTCATGCTCAAATTTTTTTTCAAAATTGTTGGAGAAATAAAAACCACACTCCAGTTTTCCTGCAATGACGTCCTCCTGCAGTGCCTCTTTGCTGTCATACATCACAAAGGAAAAAGACTTTCACGCTGTGTCAGATGTTGCAGCACTTCTTTTCCGTGCGCTCCGTCAGTTTCCACGATTCCAACGGTCACATTGTCAGACTGCGGCATTGAGATCTGTCCGGCAAACCAGACCACAAAGAGCATAGATACTAATAACAACAGACTTGTCCCACGTTTCAGCCATGCTTTCAACTGTAAAAAATACCAATGAAAAAATGCTGATTTTCCAACCCCTCCGATGGTCAGGTGTCCGCCTTTTTTATGTTCCCTCCGTTCTGCGTTTCCAAAATTTCCTGCCGCTTTTGCCCATAGCACGCTGGCTGCAAAAAACACAGCAAACATGAGGATCAGCTGCCTTGTCTCCTGCCCTTTGATTCCGAAAAACAATAATTTCAGATAATAGCTGTCCCAAAAGGTCAGTGGAAAAAAGGTTCCGATTTTTCCGAAAATTCCGGGCAGATATGCGGCAGGGATCACAACACCGGAAGCCATGATCTGGAAAACATTGACCGCAAGCAGCACGATCGTGCCTCTGGTACTCTCTCCCGAAATCGTATAGATCAGTTGAAAATACGCTGCAATCACCGCTGCAAGAAGCAGTGTTCCAGGCAGCACCTCCCGGTCAAACCACAAAAAAGACAGATGATACTTCCCTGATACCAGACAGCCCACAGCATACACCAAAACTCCCACAAGCCACAGCGGAACGGTCATAAGAAGCACTTTGACCAACGCATTTTTCCCTTCGCCGATACCGTAAATTCTGATTTTTTCCTCCACAGCACGGCTCTGCTTCTGATACAGATAACCGTAATTGACACCCACCATCAGAAGGAGAAGCAGTACAGCCGCAGAAAAATAGTATTGACAGAGGTCTGCTTTTCCAAGCGAAGAATACACATTTTTCTGGAAAACCGAAGTGCGGTCGAATGCCTCGTAAATATAAAGCCCGGAGATCACATCCCCGATCTGATTCCTTGAGATCTCCGTCTGATAAATCTGCGCAGTATCGTAGGCAGCATAGACACCAGCCTCCGCCGTCCGTAGCAGAGAGACACCGTCTGTCACAAGTTCACCGAACACTCTCGTGTTTAACGGAGCATTTTCCGGGAAATAAATGGTTGCCGGTGTATTTTTCCCGGAATCCACATCCTCGTAAAACTGTTCCGGCAGTGAGAGCACCGCATCTAATGTGCCTTTTTCCAGCGATGCCATCGCTTTATCCTGATTCAGGTACTGAAAGTGGCAGACACTTTTCACGCTGTCCATCGCAGAGATAAACTGTGCCACCATCTTCGTCTGTGCCTCATCCTCAGGGATCACAACGCCAATCTCCGCCGTTTGGAACACACCTGCATCCTTCATAACGAGACTGACCGCAAGCACTCCGCCTGCGATCAGTAATAACATTACTATAAACTTTACCATGCTTTTTCTCGCCGCTATCAGGCTTTTTTTACCCTCAAGTGACAGATATCGAAGAAAAAATCTCATGAATTAAAATCCACCTAACATTGCTGCAAAGATTTCATGAAGAAGATCCTGCCATTCCTCTTCCGTTGCATTTCCAAGGTCAAAGGTATCGCCGGAAACTTCCTCAAACTGGGCACCTTTTTTTCCATGTGATACTACCGCTCACATCTTCAGAAGCACTTCCGAGATCATCAATGGTAATGACCATGCTGTTCTTATCGACTGCAAGATTTCCTGCAAAATTATAAGATTCTTCATCATATTTTGCTTCCATTGTGATATCTCCGCTGTCACTGTCATACGTGAACTTTACGGTATCGTTTTCCTCGGCGATCATCGTGATTGTCTCGGCACTACCCTCGTTACTTCCCTGAACCTCGACCACTTTCTCATCATCTGCAAGGAGGATCATGTTCTGCATTCTCGTGTCACCGCCGAGGAACTGGACTTCAAAGGAAACATCATTTTCCGGTATAATATCAATCGCTGCATACTGACCTTTGTATAAGTAGAATACAAGTGTCGTGCTGTCGTCAAACTCTTCCACTGCCTCTCTCATAGACGCGACAAAATCTGCTGCGGTCAGATCAAGTGCATCCATCAGCTCCTGATAATCTTCCCCGTAAAGTGTCTCAAGTCCATCGATCACATGATTCACATTTTCTTTGGTCACAACCGTCTGATATCCCTTACAGCTGCGCTCTGTTCCGTCGATGGTAAAGTCTTTTGCGTCCACTTTGGAAAATTCCAGCGTATTGTATTCATCCGCGTAAACTTTTAACATTTTCTTGCGGAACTCATCTGAATTCTGGTTATCATAAGCAGCCTTAAGCGTCGCATCCACTGCATCGAGCGTATCCTGGTCTACCATTTCCAGCAGATATCCACTCTTTTCATTTCTGTAATCATAGGTAAACAGGCGTTCACTGATTGTCGGGACTTCCACCTGCACACTGTCCGCACCAATGTCTGCTAAAAAATCAATCGATGGTGCACCGGAAATATTGAGATTTCCTTTTATCTGCTTCTGCTCATTCGAACTGCGCCCCTCCATGGAAATATCGCCCTCGTTCATGGAAAGATCCATTTTGAGTGTATACTCATCCGAATACGAGGGAAACACAGTCTTTTAATGTCTCTCCCAAACTTCCCATGTCACTCACAGTCTTTGCACCTGCGAGCAGTACCTTTTTTGACGGGCTTAAAAAAGCTCCTGTTTTGACCGCTGCAAATACGCCAACGCCGCCCGCGACAACCACTGCTGCCACCACGCCCGCAATGATGGAGATTTTGTTTCCTTTCTTTTTTGGTGCTTCCGGTGTTGGTGTTTCCATCTGGTTTGCCGGTGTCACAGTATTCTCCACCGGATTTTGTGTTTCAAATTGTTCGTTCATAACGAATCCTCCCTTGTTTTTCTCTGTTTCCTTAGTATTTGTACTTGATTGTCATTCTGACATGCCTGCAAACTTTTGCAAAATATCTTCTGCATCTAATTCCTGCACTTTGCCCTCATCCATAAAAGGCATCTGTCCGCATTGCGTATCTCGCTCTCATCATGCGTCGTCATAAGGATGATTCCATTTTTTCTGCTGATAGGTTTTCATCCACTGGTGAATGCTCTCTTTATAATAAAGGTCAAAGAGCTGTCGTCGGTTCATCCATCAGTAAAAATGGCGGGTTCTCCACAAGTGCACACGCAATGCTCAAACGCCGTTTCATACCACCGGAAAGTTTGCTTACCTCTGTTTGCAACAAATCCTCCAGTTGAAACTGTGCGACCAGCTCTTTTTGTTGGCGTTGTGGCTGCCGCCCCAGAGTTTCAGATTATCCTGCACCGTCAGTTCTTCCATCAACGGATTTTCCTGCGGCACATAACCGCAAAACCGGCGAAAATGTACTGCTTTTTTGTAGGCTGCTTTTTTTCAAAATAGCATAGTTCACCGCCATCCGGCTTTAAAATGCCCGCCATGATCTGCATTAAGGTAGATTTGCCGCAGCCGTTTTTCCCTGCGATCGCAACGCACTCCCCTGGCTTAACCTGAAAGGTGATATCGGACAGTACTTTTTTTTCCATAACTTTTTTTCGAATCTGTGTTACCTCTATCATGTTATCTCAATTCTTCTTAATCTGCTTTTTCATTGTCTTTTTTTGTGATTTTCAGTACTTCACAATTACGATTCGTAACTGTTCAGTTCTACTTTCTTTACAATCAAATTTTTTCTCCTCTGCGCAGATCCTCATCCGTCCGGTGATTATCCCGCAGAATATCTTCCACCGTTGTGTGATTCTCCTTTGCGATACTCAAAGCGAATCCCCATCTTTTTTGCAATGTAACCGACCAGTCCCGGACGCTTCTGTAACTGCTCCATATCCAGAGGCTCCTCACGCATATCAGTAATATTATCTATCTGTTCCTGCTCAAAATGCAAAAAGCAAATCTAATCCGATCACTTTTATTTCATAGTCTGATCGGCACATGACCGCGGACAACTGGCTGATTAATCAACTCTAATGCCCGCAGTTTATTTTCCGCTCCAAAGCCTCCAACTCTTCCAGCTTATTGCGCTCTGTCCGCGCCGTCTGCTGTGGGATTTCAATGAGCTGTTCAAATGGATAAATCTCTGTGAACCGGGTGGCATCGATCGTCGGTCGTGATATAAAGCAATTCTGCGACCAGAATTCTCTGCACGCACGCCTGTTCGGTCAATTCCGTGCTCTCTAAATGGATTCGTTCCCTCACAAGGAACAAATCACCATAAAAATCTTCTCCTGACTTTCCGCTAACTCCATCTGCTCGGTCGGCGGCACTGGCTTGGTTTCACAGAAATATGATGTAAAGTCACACGCCTGTGCAGACTGGAATGATCTCCTGTTTCAGAGAATAAACGTCCTCTAACATGGAAATCTCCTGTTCTTCCCCGCGGATATCCAGATTCATCACAAGTTCCAGGACCAGAACGCGCTCCTCACCGTCGTAGTCCGGCTTTACCTCAGTTCCATGGGAAAGCCGGTCTTGCCTTCCTTTATAAATAATATCTGCCTCCGTTCCTGCGTCACATTCCCACCGCGGTCAATGGAATCACCGTCTCATACCACTGCACGCGGTCTGTTTCCTCTTCCTCCTGATACAAAACGGAGATGAGCACTTCGCCACTCAGTTTTACACCGTCTCACCCATTTTTGGCAATCAGATTGCGGATTTCTAAGCTTTTTCATAAAATTTCACCGCACATTAGGTTTGCTTGACGGCAGTGTGATCTCGCTTTTCTGGCCAGCACTGATCGCGCTTCATACATAAAAAGCTAATAAGATATTTGTGTTCCGATAACGTTTTTCATCCGTCATCCGCCTCTATCCAACTTTAGGTTCATCCTCTTTTCCCGCGGTTCTTCTGTCTTTAACAAAATGACTGCCCGCACGCTGATTTTCTGGAATGGATGACTCCGATTGTGAGATCACTCAATCTCTCCGGATGCCTCAGATTACATCATATTCCTCAGACACCGTCCATGTTGAGTTTTTCCTGAAAACGGCATTTCTCCTTTCAGACAGCTTATTTTTCCATTTTCCTGATCGCTGCGGTACAACACCCCTGAAAACAAGGCGTCCTTTAACCACGCCGCGCCTGCTGCCGCCTTCACCTCATCAAACTGAAGTTCTCCTTTTTTTTTTTAACACTTTTACAATATCCGCCGGTAGTCCGGCACGTTGTAATCGTCATCTAATGTAATCTGGCTCTGTGCACTGGCAAATGTCGTGCAACTATGTAATTTTATTTTATTTAACTGCAAAAATTCCCCGATCCGAAATCCTTTTTTTTTTCATTGTATTCGAATAGAGAGGGAATTTTATACACGCTTTTATCACTATTTGCTCACAAAATAGCCATCTGCACACTTTCTTAGCAGAGTTTCATGCGAATATCTTTTGTAATAATATCATTGTAACTAAAGGATAATAACTGAGGTTGATTGTCATCACGCTCATCATTTTACCAATATCGTGAAAACACTTGATATGCATGCTGGATCACGCCCTGCTGGATATCAACCTATTACGCCCACGGTCAAGCTGGATCATAACTTTACTGCCACACTGCTGGTGTATGGATGCATCGTACCTTACTGATGTCTGTCATATTTTTCACCTCCATTTTATTTTTATATAATTGTAATAAAATTTTTGTCAAATAAACGGATTTATGTGTTTTGTACAAAATTCATGAATATTTGCAATTTTTTCTATTTGAATTGCTTTTTCCACACAAATCTACTCAAACACTACATTCTCATCCTGCAGCTCCAGAATTTCACCAATAAGCCATTATATGGATAACTTGGGCTCTCATTGATGGTTTCCCCCTTGCGCGGACCAATCAGTTTCGTATCAAAAATGATCGCATTCGATGTCAGATACAGATTGCGGATACAGATATATACCCTCCGGTCTCTTTGTTCTCCGTAGCCCCTCTTACTATGTATAAAAATTCGCTGTCTTTGTACGTCATTTTAAAATCTGCAGCCTTTTTCTCCTCAATATCATTTTTGCAGTTCCTCGGTATGTCTGCCTCTGCGGCGATCGTGTAAATCAAGATCACTGATTTTTGTGTCCGGTTCGTCTGTTTCCACTGCATCCGGCAAAAAAGAAGTGCTACAAAAAGCGTCGTAAAAAGAACCTCCGTTTTCCAAAAACATACCTGCTTTTTTTTCCTTTTCGTCTACATACCCGCCTCCAGTTCCGTGCCCTGCGGCACAACTTTTACTCTTATAGTTACTGTTCACCGGCCTCATTCAGTGACACCTCTTATACCATTGTATGCCGGCATACCTTTCTATATTTCTGTTTGTTTTCTCTTCCCCAACCCGCCCATAATGAGAAGGAGGCTGATATTTCCAGTGCAATATAATATCATCATTTTTTTTAATTTATAGACAGTACGAAACTCCACCAAACCTAAATTATATTGTGAAAAATCAACAAAAAGACATAAGAAAGACATTGGGGAATCGTTGCTTGAAGTGACACATAGCGAGGCGTGTCTTGTTTTTTTGATTTGAACAATTAAAGAAGAATAGGGAGTTTCAGTATCCTATAAAACATTTTATTAAGTACAGAAAGAATTTTCCTTATGATAAGATTAATCCTTGCATTACTCTTTGCAATTCTCTACCTCATCATCGGAATCCCGGTGCTCGGCGTGGAATGGATCGTTGCAAAATTCAACAAACAGGCTGCCGACTTAGGCCAGCTTCGCATGGTGCAGTGGGCATTCCGTGTGATTTTATTATCTATGGAACGAAAGTAACCGTCATCGGTGAAGAAAATGTCCCGAAAGATCAGGCGGTCTTAGCCATCGGAAACCACAGACTATTTCGATATTATCATCACCTATGCGCTGCCCGCGTCTCTCACCGGCTACACATTGCGAAAAGGATATGGAAAAAGTGCCGTTGCTGCGCACTGGATGCGGCGTCTGCACTGTCTGTTTATCGACCGTGAGGATGTAAAAAGAAGCGTTAAAAACGATCCTTGCCGGAATCGACAATGTAAAGAATAAATTTCGTATTATCTTCCGGAAGGCACAAAGAAATAAAACGGACGATCTGATGCTCCCCATTCAAAAGGGAAGTTTCAAGATTGCGGAAAAAGAGTGGCTGTCCGATTATCCCGATAGCATTTGAACTCCGCAGATGTGTTGGAGGCTCTCATATGCCTCGTGTCAAAAAAACACATGTAATTGTAGAATGGAATACCAATTTATCGAACAGGCGCTGGATAAGGAACAGAAGAAAAAAAATCGGAGCTTACTGTCAGGATGTGATTGCTGAGATGTTAGAGAAAAATAAATCTATGATTTAGGTATCTGTCAGACCATATTAGAACATAAAAATAATCTATTTTGAAAACCCCCAGTGTTTCGGCACTGGGGGGGGGTTTCACATCGGACATTCTATTTTTACTTCGTCAATTCCCACATCTCCAGGGAATCCCATAAAATGACTTTCACAAGCACTGTATCACATCTGTACCTCTTTCACAAGGTCTTTGATCAGATTCTGCTTTGTCCTCATATGATGGACTTCTGTCTTCTTTGCATTTACACGCACTGCTTTAGTGATCTCACTTACCAGTGTTCCCACACAGTAAATGCGTCCAATTCCCTTTCCCTACAAAATGTTTCACCACCATATGGTGAAGCTGTTTTCCTCTGCGCCAAGCTCGCCCATATCTCTCCGAGTACCACGATTTTTTCTGCCCGGTGCGTTGGACAATACATCGATGGATGCTTTCATGGAAACCGGATTTGCATTGTAGCAGTCGTCGATGATCGTATCCATTTTTGTGGATCAGATTACTTCTGCCGCCGATCATCTGCACTGATTCAATCCGCGCTTCATCTCGTTTAGGTCAGCCCTAATTCTCTTGCCGCTCACCGCTGCCAGCGCATTGCGCCATTGTGTTCTCCGGCGATTGGAATTGTGACTTCCATCGTGCTTGTCTCTCTTTCGACGGATAATGGATCGCTGCTTTTGTTCCAGACCAACTGCCTCTACATTCGTTGCGTAAACCGTTTTTTCTCGGCAAGCGTCTTAGTTCCTTCCTCTGTTTCAGCCACTTTGGCAGCCTTTTCGATAGCATAGAACACTGCCGGTTTTCCATTGACAACTTTCTTATCGCAGAGCTTGTCGTCATCTCCGTTTAATACCGCAATTCCATCCGGTGTCAGATGCGCAAAACTCTCTGTCTTTGCCTTTAAGATTCCATCTCTTGTGATGAGATTTTCCAGATGGCAGAGTCCGATGTTCGTGATCACGCAGATGTCCGGGTTTGCCATTGTGGATAACCGGTCCATCTCACCAAACTCGGAAATTCCCATCTCAAGCAAAGCACAGCCACCTGATGTTCCTCCCGGATTTTAAAAATCGTGAGCGGAAGTCCGATCTCGTTATTCAAGTTTCCCTCTGTTTTTAATACGTTATATTTCTGTGCCAGAACAGATGCGATCATCTCTTTAGTGCTCGTTTTTCCAACGCTTCCTGTGGATTCCGACTACTT